>Ga0206679_10000256_pt1 | contig 43643 bp, 39 predicted proteins | sample M110012015metaG_FD_155464 | JGI IMG/M metagenome (GOLD analysis project Ga0206679, IMG submission 155464) | Ammonia-oxidizing marine archaeal communities from Monterey Bay, California, United States - M1 100m 12015 | ecosystem: Environmental > Aquatic > Marine > Intertidal zone | place: USA...
TAAGTTTTATAACAAATCATGCAAAACCTAATGATATGATAGTATTTATGGGAGCTGGAAGTATATCGACTTGGGCTAATAATATGATGGGTGTCCGCGGATGATAGATTTGCCAAATGTTAGAGGTCAGATAAAAAAGAGTCTTCCATTATCAACAATGTCTTGGCTTAAAGTTGGTGGTCCTGCCGAAGTATTTTTTAAGCCCAACGATATTTTTGACTTACAAGAATTTTTTGTAAAAATTGATAGAAAGATACCAATTTTTGTGTTGGGTGCTTGTTCCAATCTGATTATCAGAGATGGTGGTATTGATGGGGTTTGTATTCGTCTTGGAAAACAATTCAATAAGATAGTTCTTAAGGGCGATGGCGTGGTTGCCGCTGGTGGGGCAAGTTTTGGATCACATGTGGCGCAAAAGGCGGCAGGTGCTGGAGTTGATTTAACATTTTTGCGAACAATCCCCGGTACAATTGGAGGGGCTGTTTGTATGAATGCAGGTTGTTATGGTAAGTATATTAAAGACGTGTTGGTTTCAGCTCAATTTGTTTCTCGTGAAGGTTTGCTGCGTAGCTTGGATGCTAAAGATTTAAACTTTTCTTACCGAAAATCTAGAATTCCTAATGGCTGGGTTATGACAAGTGCATTTTTTAAATCTAATGTGTCTGATCCAGAATACTTGAATGCTAAAATGGAAGATATGATAGAAAATCGAAATGTTACGCAGCCAAGGGGTGAGCTTAGCTGTGGTTCTGCTTTTAGAAACCCATCTGGTAGGGCCTCAAGTGGTAAAGCAGATGATCAGAATGACTTAAAAGCTTGGAAAATGATTGAGGATGCTGGCCTTAGAGGGTTTCAACTAGGTGGTGCAAAAGTTTCATCAAAACATTCGAATTTTTTAATAAATACTGGTGATGCTACTTCTGCTCAATTGGAGGAGCTTGGTGAGAAAATCATAAAGCGGGTGTTTGATCACAGTGGTATTAAATTGGAGTGGGAGATCAAGCTTGTTGGTAGAAAATCTAAAATAAGTAATAAAATAGAAGATAGAAGTTTAGTGTAGATAAAATGGACTATGAAAAAATTAGACATATTGTAGTATTAAAAGGTGGATGTTCTGATGAGCGTGAGGTTTCGTTAGTTTCTGGCAATGAGTGTGGAAATGCTTTGAGGTCTATTGGTTATGAGGTTTCAGAGATTGATGCCAAAAACGATGTAGTGCAAGCACTACATCTACTTAAGCCTGACGCCGTATTTAATGCGTTACACGGTCGCTGGGGAGAGGATGGTTGTGTCCAAGGAATTTTAGAATGGATGAAAATACCTTATACCCATTCTGGGGTTTTATCGTCCGCTTTGGCTATGGATAAGGAGAGAACAAAAGCGGTCTATCGGTCTGTTGGACTGCCTTGTGCAACGAGTATTATTATTTCTGCCGACTTAATTAACGACAAAAACCATATGAAACCTCCCTATGTTGTAAAGCCAATTAATGGTGGATCATCACTTGGAGTTTCTTTTGTTTGTAATTCTGAGACTAATGAGACTAATGAGACTAATGATTATACTTATAATGGACAGGTCATGTTGGAAGAGTTCATACCAGGACGTGAACTAACTGTGACAGTCTTGGATGAGATACCGCTGACTGTTACTGAAATAATTACAGACAACTGGTATGATTATGATGCAAAATATACTGAAAATGGGTCACTTCATGAAGTACCAGCAAATTTACCAAATGTGATTTTTGATGCATGCAAGCAACACGCACTGTCTGCTCACTTGGCGCTTGGTTGCAGAGGAGTAAGTCGTACTGATTTCAGATGGGATGATACAAAAGGAATATTAGGATTGAAATTATTGGAAACAAACACTCAACCTGGAATGTGCCCTACGTCCCTTACTCCTGAACAAGCAGAGTTTTGTGGGGTTTCATTTGAGAATTTATGTCAAAAATTGATCCAGGATGCCTCATGCGATCGTTAGAAAATAATAAAACCGATCCAGCACCTAGCCGAATCCTTTATAGATTGGAGCGATTGTGGCTCACTCCATTTGTTAGATTTATCATAAAATTTGGAGTTCCTATCCTGCTAATTGTGATTATTAGTTTCACATACTTTTCAAGAACTGAAAACACAGACGTTTTGAAAATTAGCTGGCGTGAATTTAGAGAAAATATCAGAAATAGGCCAGAATTTCTAATAAATTTAATCAAAATTGATGGCGTCAATCACACTATGTTGAACGAAGTGCGAAATACTATGAACGTAGATCTGCCTGTGAGTTCTTATGACGTTGACCTTCGAGATCTAAAGTCAAAAGTTCAATTATTGAAATCTGTTGAAAATGCTGAAGTATATATTGTTGAAAATATTATTCATGTTGATATTTCGGAAAGGATACCTGTAATTTTTTGGCGAAATAGTAACGGTTTGGAGATTCTTGATGTAAACGGAATAAGCATTGGTGATGTTGAAAATCGGAAAAAATATAGTCATTTGCCCTTAATAGCGGGTCAAGATGCTAACAATTATGTTAAAGAGGCATTATTTATTTATGAAAATAACGATTTATTTTCGAATGAGATAATTGGCCTTGTCAGAGTGGGAGGCCGAAGGTGGGACATAATTCTTACAGAAGAGAGAAAAGTTATGTTACCAACTCAGGATATAGCTCTGGTTTTAAAAACCGTAGTTGCGCTTAACAAATCGTATAGGCTTTCTTCTCGAAATTTCAGTGTATTAGACTTTAGAAACATTGATCGCATGACAATTAGAAGACATAAGCCGTTTCCAGAGACGGTAGAAATCAAACTCAATGATGTGGATAAAGGAGAGATTTGATGAATAATTTGTATGAAACTCAAAGGGCGATGAGGCGAGCACGGAAAGTTGCAATTCAAAGAGGTGTTATAGCAGTTTTGGATGTCGGAACCTCAAAGGTGGCATGTCTTGTCTTGAAATTTGATGGAGTTAAGCCAAAGGATCCTGAAGACACGGTAGGATCGATGGTTGGTCAGGCAGATTTTCGAATTATAGGGGTTTCAACAATTAAATCGCGTGGAGTAAAATTTGGTGATATAGATATTATTCGCGAGACAGAGCGTGCGATTAGAACGGCAGTGCAAGCGGCTCAAAAAATGGCTGGTTTAAGGGTGGATCATATAATTACTTGCTTTTCTGGAGGTAAGCCTCGTTCATACGGTCTTAGTGGAAGCAGCGTCACTCAGAATGGAATGGTTGACGGTGGCGATATCGCAAACGTTTTGGGTAGTTGTGAAGTACCACAATATGGCTCTAACCGCGACGCATTGCACGCTCAACCTGTAAACTTTTCTTTAGACAACAAAAATGGATTATTAGATCCAAGAGGGCAGGTCGGTAAGAATCTTTCAGTTGACATGCATTTACTGACGGTTGATTCAAGTTCAATCGAAGCGATTTTACACTGTGTCAAACGCTGTGATTTAGAATTAGCAGGAATTGCATCATCTTCGTATGTTTCAGCAATTTCTTCGTTGGTAGAAGATGAACAAGAAATTGGTGCAGCCTGTGTGGACATGGGTGGTGGTACTACAGGGATTTCAATTTTTCTCAAGAAACATATGATTTTTAGTGATTTTGTTAGAATTGGAGGCGATCATATCACGTCTGACATCTCACATGGTTTACAAATCCCCGTCAATTTAGCTGAAAGAATTAAAAACCTGAATGGAGGTGTATTAGCTACCGGGATGGACGATCGTGAAGCGATTCAAATAGGTGGTGATACAGGAGATTGGGAACATGATAAGAGATCGGTTACTAGGTCAGAATTGATTGGAATTATGCGACCGAGAGTAGAGGAAACTTTAGAAGGTGTTCGAGAAATATTACTTTCGGCTGGGTTCGAGTTTTTACCAAGTCAAAGAATTGTACTAACTGGGGGGGCTAGCCAAATACCCGGATTGGATCAGTTGGCGGCCAAGATCTTAGGTCAACAAGTAAGAATGGGAAGACCATTACGAGTTAGAGGGTTGCCTCAAGCGGCCTCAGGCCCCGGGTTCTCAGCAATTGTTGGTTTGGCACTTTTTGCGGCATATCCTCAGGATGAATGGTGGGATTTTGACTTGGCAAATAAAAATTATGCTGAACGTTCAATTAAACGAATGACAAAGTGGTTACGCGAAAACTGGTGAAAAACAAAAAAATAATCTAAATATCGGGGTGTAAGACACAAAAAGTAACCATATGTTGAAATTTTCTCGTGACCAATGGGTTTATATTAGTTATCATAATAACAAAAAGGTAAATACAAATAAACAAATATAAGCGGAGCAGCAAATGACACTAAATTTAAGTGTACCAGGACAAAATGATTTAAGACCCAGAATTTCTGTATTTGGCATCGGTGGAGCCGGAGGTAACGCCGTAAATAATATGATTGAGAAAAAATTAGAAGGTGCTGAGTTTGTTGCGGCGAATACAGATGCTCAGGCTTTGCAACAATCCAACGCCAAAAATAAGATTCAGATGGGTGTTAAGGTAACAGAAGGCTTGGGTGCTGGAGCTAGGGCTTCAGTAGGAGCTGCTGCTGCAGAAGAAACCATTGAAGAAATTGTTGATCATTTAGCGGGTTCTCATATGGCATTCATTACTGCTGGGATGGGTGGTGGCACTGGAACAGGAGCTGCTCCAATTATTGCGCAAGCTGCTCGAGAGCTTGGAGTTTTAACGGTTGGTGTCGTTACAAAGCCATTTCAATTTGAGGGTGCAAAGCGAATGAGACAGGCCGAAGAAGGCGTTGAGGCTTTGCAAAAAGTTGTTGATACCTTAATCATTATCCCAAACCAAAATTTGTTTAGAATAGCTAATGAAAAAACAACTTTTGCGGATGCATTTAATTTAGCAGATGATGTTCTTTATCAAGGCGTGAAGGGGATCACAGATTTGATGGTCAGACCTGGACTTATTAATTTGGATTTTGCTGATGTTCGTGCAGTCATGGATGAGATGGGTAAGGCAATGATGGGAACTGGTGAAGCTTCCGGCGAAGACCGTGCAATACAGTCAGCTGAAAAAGCTATAGCTAACCCATTGTTAGATGAAATCTCTTTGAGAGGTGCGAAGGGTGTTCTGATTAACATTACGGGCGGCCAAGATCTCACGCTTTTTGAATTGGACGAGGCGGCAAATAGAATAAGAGAAGAAGTCGATCCTGAAGCTAATATAATTGTTGGTTCTACAGTAGATGAAAATCTTGATGGTGTGATGCGAGTTTCCGTAGTAGCCACTGGAATTGATGCTAATGATAATAATCTGGAGGCCCCGTTACCTCGAAGAACAATGGCTGAACCCTTGGCGACTGATATGCAAAATAATGAAAGTTTGGACAAAGAAACTAATGGTTCTGAACAAGATGGTCTGTTCAAGGAGAGTTTGATAGATAGTTCTTCTGAACCGGTTGCTGATGTTTCTGAAGGCAAGAATATAGATGTCAGCAATTCAATTCCTGAACCAATATACAAACCAAAGACGAGTGATACTGTTGCGCCAATGTCTACTGAGCGCAGCGACACGGATCTTTTGAATTTCATTCCACCAAAAGCACCAGAGTTTGGCACACCCTCAGCAGAGACGCTAGATAAGTTAAAAGCCGTGGTTGAAACTTATAAACAAGATGATGATGTAAAAAAAACTGATAATTTTAGTAATGTCAAAATCAATAAAAATGAATTCGATGATAGGGTTGGAGCGATAACTTTAAATTCAGAACAAAAAGATTTTGAAAAACCGCAAAAAACAACTGCTAGATTTGGTATCAATAGTTTAATTAATAGGATGACGGGTGCCTCTTCTTCGATCAATCCTAGTTTGGATGCTGAAGAACAGGATGACGAAGATAGGAACGCAGATACAAAAGATGCTATTGAAATTCCTGCATTCTTGAGACGTCAAGCGAACTAAGCTCTTTTAAAATATTTGAAAAATGGCTAAACTATTGATTTAATACGATTAACAACAATTCAGTTGCTTTCTAGTTGTTACAAAACGTCACAATTTTTGAATTGTCTAATAATTCTAAACGTCGTAGTTTAACCGAATTAAGACTTAAATAATAGAGATCTGAAAAAAAATTCAGACAAAAGTTGGAGACAGTTTTGCAAACAACGCTTAAGCAGGCAATAAAATGCACTGGTGTGGGACTCCATTCTGGAACTAAGGTGTCTATGAAAATAAAGCCATCCGCCGCTCAATATGGTATTTGGTTTAGACGGACAGATATTACTGATAGAGATAATATGATTGCGGCTCATTATTTAAATGTGAGTGAATCTCTTCTTTGCACAAAATTATCGAATGAAATTGGGGTATCTATTTCCACAGTAGAGCATTTAATGGCTGCACTTTCAGGATGTGGAGTACAGAATGCTTTAATTGAGGTGAATGGGCCCGAAATACCAATTATGGATGGAAGTGCTGATTGGTTTGTGAGAAAAATACTTTTTGGTGGGATTAAACAGCTTCTTGAACCTGTTAGAGTTATTCATGTCAAAAAGGAAGTTATTGTTAAAAGTGAAAGTGCTTTTGCAAGTATTAGCCCGAGTAGTAGTCTTTCTATAGATTTTGAGATTGATTTTGACGATGTTGCCATTGGATATCAAACAAAATCACTTAATATGGCTAATGGATCATTTGTTAAAGAGCTGAGCAATAGTAGAACTTTTTGTAGAAATTCTGATGTGGAAACAATGCAAAAAAATGGATTGGCCTTAGGTGGAAGTCTTCAAAATGCCATAGTAGTGAATGGAGAGAGAATCCTCAATCCTGAAGGGTTTAGGTATAAGGATGAATGCGTAAGGCATAAAATGTTAGATGTATTGGGTGATTTAGCGTTAGCTGGAGCGCCTATAGTTGGAGCATTTAAAGGTATAAAAGCAGGCCATTCAGTAACCAATCAATTGCTCAGGAAGCTGTTTTGTGATTCTTCTGCTTTCGAAATGAGTATCTGCTCTAATGAAATCGCCGCCGTTTTGCCTGGTGTTGGAGTGCGTAAAGAAGATTTACCGAAATTATAAAAAGTTGGATTAAGTTTCTTTCGTGTTATTGCTTTATTGGGGTAATTAAGACTTGTTGCTTAAGTTTATATTTATATATTAAACGGGCATCGAGCATGTCTTAGTTTAGGAACGGTTAGTTATGGGTTTTTTGAAGTTTTTTAAGAAAAAAACATTTGGTACGTATGGTTTACTTCTTTGTATGTTAATTAGTTGTACTAACTTAAATAGTGAAATAGTATTGAAAGATTTATCCGCTGAAGAAATTTATTCTAAAGCGCAAAAAGAATTTGATTTTGGTGATAAAGTAAAAGCAGCGGAACTATTCTTAGAAATTGAACGAATTTACCCATATTCTGGTTTAGCAAAACGTGCTTTATTAATGAATGCTGTGGCACTTCTTGAAGAAAAAGATTATGAAGCCAGTAGGGTATCTGCTGCACGATTTATAAGGTTTTACCCTGCTGATGAAGATACTCCTTATGCTTATTATCTTATAGCCTTAAGCTATTACGATCAAATTGATGATATTGGTCGTGATCAGGTGAATACCTATGAGGCATTGAAAACTTTCAGAATAATTATTGAAAGGTATCCAAATAGTGAATACGCAAAATCTTCCTCACTTAAAGTTGAATTAGCCTTTGATCATTTGGCTGCAAAAGAAATGGAAATTGGCAGGTATTATTTAAAAAACCGTCACTATACTGCTGCAATTAATAGATTTAAAATAGTTGTCGAAGAGTATCCAACCACTAGTCACACGCCTGAAGCGCTGCACAGGTTAGTCGAGGCTTATTTGTCTTTGGGATTAATAAAAGAAGCAACAATCTCTGGTGCAATTTTAGGACACAATTTCAAGTCATCTATTTGGTATCAGGATACTTATAATCTTCTGGGCGGAAAGAACGATGGATTAAATACAAATGCTTTTAAGGGATGGTTAGGAGACGTTTACCGCCAAGTAATTCGTGGCGACTGGATATAAACTAATAATGGGTTTTGATTGATGTTATCTTCCTTGGAAATCCGAAATATTTTATTAATAGAGAAAATTTCAATTAATTTCACTAGTGGTTTAAACGTATTTACTGGTGAAACTGGTGCGGGAAAATCAATTTTACTGGATTGTCTAAATTTTGTTCTAGGGGTCAGAGGTCGTGCTAACTATGTACGTCATGGCGTTGAGCAGGGTGAAGTGATCGCGACTTTTGATCTAGCAACTGATCATGATGTTTGGAAAGTTTTGATCCATGCAGGTTTTAAAAACTGTGATAACGAATTGATTATAAAACGCATAAATTATAATGATGGAAAAAAGGTAGCATTTATAAACGATCAAAGATGTTCAAACCAAATATTAAGAGAGTTGTCAAAATTATTAATCGAAATTCAAGGTCAAAATGATGATAATGGATTGCGAACTGATAAAGGGCCACGCGAATTATTAGATACTTTTGCGGGACTTGAACCTCAAATTATTAATTTACAGGAAATTTGGAATGAGCTGCTTATAGAAAAAACTAATTTGATTGAGGTGTCCAATAAGATTGAAGAAATCAAGAATGATGAGGAGTACCTAAGACACGCAATTGATGAATTGGAGGCGTTATCTCCTCAAATTGGTGAGGAAGTAGCCCTGGATGATCGTAGACGGTTCATTAAAGTGGCAGAAAAAATAAAAGTTGAGCTTCAAAAATCTTATGAAATTCTTGATAGCGGCATGGTTGAAAAAAATGTTGATGAATCACTGCGAAGATTAACTCAATTAGAAAATAATTCAGAACTCAATCTGGGAACCACGATAGAGTTACTTGAAAATGCTTCTAACGGGATCATGAGTGCGACAAAGAGTATTTTGGATCATCTTTCTGATTTGAATTTTGAAGGAGATGTTCTGCAAGAAGTTGAAGAGCGTTTGTTTTGTATACGAGAAATGTCGCGAAAATATAAAGTTTCACCTAATAATTTACTTGATTTATCAATTGATTTATCAAATCGACTTGAGGAACTAAATTCATCTAATGTTACTCTGGATGAAATAGAATTTCGTGTTATTGGCTTGGAAAGAAAATACAGTGAAGTGGCTCAAGGTTTAACAAAACGGCGTATTAAAGCAGCAAAAAAACTGGATGACGCTATGCGGGAACAATTACCTGCACTGAAGTTAGAACAAGCAAAGTTTAAAACTAATATAGAACCTGCAAGTTCGAGTATTAGCGGAAATGATAAAGTGAGTTTTAATATTGCAACGAACCCAGGTTTGTCCATGGGACCAATAAATAAGATTGCTTCAGGGGGAGAACTTTCTCGATTTTTACTTGGCTTAAAGGTTTCATTGGCTAATTTAAATTATGGCATATCCTTGGTATTTGATGAAATAGACAGTGGTGTTGGAGGAGCTACAGCCGATGCTGTTGGAAGGCGGTTACGATCGTTAGCAAGTGGTTCTCAAATATTAGCTGTCACCCATAGTCCGCAGGTTGCCGCTTTGGGACATCATCATATTAAAGTTGTCAAATATGCAGAGAATTCTGAAAACACGATTAGTATTGTACAGCTTAAGCCAACAGAAAGAGTAGAAGAAATTGGAAGAATGTTGTCAGGTGGTACAATCACTTCGGAAGCTAGATTGGCTGCAAAAGTATTATTAAAAGGTTAAGAATAAATGTGTTTTGATTTTTTTATATAAAGTTGTGGTAAATATGTTTTATTAATAGGTTTTGTTAAAGAACGGATTGATCAAATTTTTTTTGATCAAGGTGGTTGGCTGCAAAAGGAGAAAATAACAATAAATACTTATTCAAAATATTTAAGAGGTAATAAATCAATCCCTCTCACATTTTGGACTATTGCGTTTATTGTAGGTATCATTAGTGGCTTTGCAGCTGTTTTGTTTCGATTTTTAGTTTCTTCGTTACAAAAAATATTTTATCAAAGTGATGAAATCACATTATTGTTGAAAGCTCATAATATCCCTTGGGTGTGGGTTTTGCTTATACCTGTTTCGGGTGGTTTAGCTGTAGGTTTAATTATCTATTTTTTTTCAGAACAGGATAGAAATGGATCTGTATCTGATGTTATCGAAGGCGCAACGCTGAATAATGGACGGGTATCTTTGAAGTTTGGATTAGTTTCAACTTTTGTGTCCTTGGTAACGTTAACCACGGGTGGATCAACAGGAAGAGAGGGTCCAGTTGTTCATTTGGCCGCCGTTATTTCAACTTGGATCTCAAACTTGATGAATGCTGAAGATATTTCTTCTCGGGATTTGTTGGGGTGCGCAGTCGCTGCAGCGGTGAGTGCTTCATTTAATGCTCCCATAGCTGGAACTCTTTTTGCCCTAGAGGTTATTTTAAGGCATTTTGCAATTCATGCTTTTGCACCTATTGCAATAGCATCGGTAGCTGGAACGATCATTGGCAGATTTTTTTATGGCAATGTGACAGAATTCACCTTGGGAAATGAAACAACATTTGCCTTTTATTCAGAGTTGCCCGCCTTTATGATCTTAGGACTAATTTGTGGAATGGTTTCAGTAGTTTTTATACGATCTATATTTTTGATTGATGATTTTGCAACTAGGATTCAACACAAAAATAATATTCCATTTTGGTTAAGACCAACGATAGCAGGTTTTATTTTAGGGATTATCGCTATAAAATTCCCACATATAATCGGAGTTGGATATGAAACAACTTCTGGCGCTCTGACAGGGCAGCTTGCTCTCAAGACAATTTTTGTGTTTGCTATAGTTAAGGTTGCGGCGGTTGTCGTCACAATGGCGGGTCGTATGGGCGGTGGAATATTTTCCCCTTCATTGATGATTGGCGCCTTAACTGGTCTAGCTTTTGGATTAGTAGCTACATCTACTTTCCCATCTGCGTCTGGTTCAGAGACTTTGTACTCACTGGCTGGAATGGGTGCTGTTGCCGCAGCTGTTTTGGGAGCTCCCATATCCACAACTTTGATAGTTTTTGAGTTAACTGGCAACTGGCAAGTTGGCCTTGCTGTTATGGCTGCTGTCTCTACATCTACGGCATTAACAAGTAAGTTTGTAGACAAGTCATTTTTTCTAAATCAACTGACACGTCGAAATCTAAATTTAATTAATGGTTCCCAATTTTATTTGTTACGTAATAAAAGTGTTGGGGATGTGATAAAAAATAATCACTTTGATTTAATTGAAGAGGCAAAATTTGAAAAAGACATCTTTACAGGTAAAAATTTTATTTCATTAGATAACTCACTTGAATTAGCTCTTCAGGCCTTTGACCAAGATAACGTAGATTATTTGTTTGTTTTTAAACCTAAGGGTGAAAAAAGAAAATCGAATCTTTTAGGCGTTGTGTATCATTTGGATGTATTGAAGATTTATACTGAAGCTTTGATTAAAAATTCACAAGAAGAGCATTCATAAAAATATTAGCAAATATAATATCAAAGTTGGATTAAATAATTCTTCTAGATTTTTTTTTGTATTTTCGTTTTTTATCAGAATTTTTATTATCAAATAAACCTGCTAATTGCTCTGTCATTGCACCAGCTAATTGCTCGACGTCAGTTATGGTTACTGCATGCTCATAATATCTTGTTACGTCATGACCTATACCTATAGCGATTAATTCTATCATTTTTCTGTTTTCAATCATATCAATCACATCGCGAAGATGCTTTTCCAAATAACTTGCGGAATTGACGGACAAAGTACTATCATCTACAGGTGCTCCATCTGAAATCACCATAAGTATTTTTCGTGCTTCTCCACGAGACATAATACGATTCGATGCCCATTCTAATGCTTCGCCATCTATATTTTCTTTTAACAAACCTTCTTTCATCATTAATCCTAGATTTGATCTGGTTCGTCGCCATGGAGCATCGGCACTTTTATAGATTATATGTCGCAAATCATTTAAACGACCTGGTGTCTGTTTTCTACCATCGTGTAGCCAAGCTTCTCGGCTTTGCCCACCTTTCCATGCTTTTGTGGTAAATCCTAATATTTCGACTTTAACTTGGCATCGTTCCAATGTTCTTGCCAAAACATCTGCACAAATGGCAGCAATTGATATGGGTCGACCTCTCATTGATCCAGAATTGTCTAATAATAGAGTGACAACAGTGTCACGAAATTCGATATCGCTTTCTACTTTAAAAGATAGTGGTGTCGTGGGATTAGATATAACACGAGCAAGTCTACCACAATCTAATATTCCTTCTTCCATGTCAAAAAGCCAACTTCGATTTTGTTGAGCTTGCAACCTTCTTTGTAATTTGTTTGCTAATCTACTTACCGCCCCTTTTAACGGTTCTAACTGTTGATCTAGATAAGCTCTTAGGCGCTCTAATTCTGCTGGTTCAGCGAGTTCTTCTGCTAAAATTTCTTCGTCAAAGTCTGCATTGTAGACCTTATAGTTTGGATCAGCATCTGAATAATGATTTGTGGGCGGCGGCTCCATTGATTGATCGCCATCAGGCATTTCTGCATCTTCTGACATATCAGAATTATCGAGATCATCTGCGTTTATTTGAGCTTGTGAGGGATCTGTGTCTTGCTCTCCACCATCTTCCGGGTCTTGTTCCCAGTCTTCTTGTTGTTCTTGATTTTCATTTCCATCGCTTTCTTGATTTTTTTCTTGATCCTCTTGCTCTGCATCTTCTTGTTGGTCGTTTTCATTTTGATCTGGGTCTTCTCCTAGTTGATCCCCAAATCCAAGATCTTCTATTACCTGTCTTGTTAATTTTGAAAATTCTGTCTGATCTGATAGAGTTTCTCTTAGATCTTTTAAGGTCTTTGTTGCATCCGTTCCAAACAAGTCTGAACGCAAATCTACAATATTTTGAGCTCCTTTTGGTAATGCGCGGTTTGTTGCAAGTTGTCGGAATAGAAAACTGGCGGCTGCACTAATTGGTGCATCAGCTGACTTACTTACAGTATCGTAACCAAGTTTTACACATTCTGATTCGATCTTTGCATCAATATTACTTGCTGTTCCAGGCATCACGCGAGCGCCTAAGGCTTCTACTCGCACAGTTTCCATCGCCTCATAAAGGTCTTTAGCCAACTGCCCCTGAGGCATATATTTATTGTGCGTTTTTTCATTATGGAATCTAAACTTTAATGCAAAAGCATCAGCAGTTCCTCTAGCCAACATTACTTCTTCTTTAGTCAGGCTTCTGCTGATCTGAGGTAAGCGAATTGTTTCATTTGAAACTCCCGGAGGGTCTATAGTAAAAGCTACATTTAATTCAGGCTCGTTAGCTAGAGATTTAGTTGCTTCAGCTAATGCTTTCTTAAATGGATCCGCTGGATTAACATTTGATTTAGACAAGTTTTACTTCCTAAAGATTATTTTTCCCAAAGTGACTAACCAAGACTCACACTAGCCGCTGATTCTGGGAGCTCTTCGTCAAAACACCGTTGATAAAACTCAGCAACTGTTTCCCGTTCTAATTCATCACATTTATTTAAGAATGTAACGCGAAATGCATAACCAATATCGTCAAAAATACTGGCGTTTTGAGCCCAAGAAATAACCGTTCTGGGACTCATTACTGTTGATAAGTCACCTTGCATAAATGCAGTTCTAGATAAATCTGCCACTGTCACCATTTGGCTAACAATTTTCTTACCTTTTTCCGTCTCATAACTTGGGTTTTTTGACAGTACAATTTGAGATTCTGCTTCATGAGAAAGATAGTTCAGCGTTGCTACTAAAGACCAACGATCCATCTGACCTTGATTAATCTGTTGAGTTCCGTGATACAATCCTGTCATATCACCAAGCCCTACAGTGTTTGCAGTTGCAAAAATTCTAAATGACGGATGGGGTTCAATAACTTTATTTTGATCCAAAAGAGTGAGCTTTCCGTCGACTTCTAATACCCGTTGAATTACGAACATAACATCGGCTCTTCCAGCATCATATTCGTCAAAAACTATTGCAGTGTTTGTGCTTAAAGACCAAGGTAAGATACCTTCTTGAAATTCTGTTATTTGTTTTCCATTTCTGAGTTTAATAGCATCTTTCCCAATTAGATCTATTCGACTAATGTGGCTATCTAGATTTACCCTAACTGTTGGCCAGTTCAATCTAGCAGCAACCTGTTCAATATGTGTCGATTTACCGGTGCCGTGATACCCTTGAATAATCAACCTTCGATTATAGGCGAAACTCGCCAGAATAGCTAAGGTGGTGTCATGATCAAATACATAATTCTGATCAATTTCAGGAACCCGATCTGATTTATTTGCAAAACCTTTTACTTTTATTTTGCTCTCAATTCCAAATACTTTGGATATTGAAATGTCTTCTGTTGGAAGAACGTTCAAATCTGTGTCACCATCTGCCATTTTCAATCCTTTAAAACATTGGGTGTTTTTAAATCATATATTTTAACCATAGGGTACTGACGCAAAAATTAGCGGCATGCAATAGAAAGGATTGATAAAATTGTGCAAAATTATAAAAAATGATCAATATTGTTGTATTTTCTTAAAACTGCAGTACTTGTGGAATAATTTGAAGCCTTTTAGTCATTAGGATAATGTTTGATAGCTTAAGGGTTAATCTTTCTAATTATTAATACATCTACGGAATTTTTACTTTGAACATCAATAATTTATATACTAACTATCATTCATATTTTTAATCAATTAACTATTTTATGATGAGACCAGATTATGCGCAGACCGGTAATAGGAATAGTGGGCAATAACTATTTGGTAAACGATGAGTATCCAGTTCATGCTTCTGGGCAAATGAATTGCGCTGTGGTTTCAGAAGTTATGAATTGTATACCCATGATAATTCCAACAAATCCAAAATACTCTTCTCTGATTGAGTTGATGGCGATTTGTGATGGTTTTCTGTTCACTGGAGCTCAGCCAAATGTTCATCCAGAAGAATATGGATTTGAACCGACGGAGGCACATGGTAAGTTTGATCGAGACCGAGATCACGTAGCTTTACCTCTAATTAGAGAATGCGTTAATCAAGGCCAACCTATATTTGGAGTTTGTCGAGGTTTTCAAGAGTTTAATGTTGCCTTGGGTGGTACTCTTCATCCAGAAATTCGAGACATCCCTGGACGTGAAAACCATCGAATGCCGCCCGATGGAACCTTAGAAGAAAAGTTCGCTCTTCGTCACAAGGTAACTTTAGAAGCAGGTGGCGTTTTTGAACGAATTTTAAACTCTCGTTCAGTTTCAGTTAATTCATTACATGGTCAGGGTATACTTGAGCCTGGTCCTAAAGTGATAATTGAGGGCTGGGCACCGGATAAAACTCCTGAAGCTATAAAAATAAAGGAATCCAAAGGGTTCTCTCTGGCTGTTCAATGGCATCCTGAATGGAATGCAAAAGATGATCCAGTATCAAGGCCACTTTTTGAGGAGTTCAGTAAGGCCGTCTATAAATGGCAGGATGATGGTGAAAAGTGACATAATACTACCTCAACTATGGAATTGAATTCGAAACGTCACAAAAAGCCTTATAACTCAAGTAAACCCTTCAAATTGTACTATTTTTTTACAAACTATATCATCATTTGTTTTATTGAATTCAAAGTTAGCTCTGGATGATCTCGTTCTACTCTATCGATATCCCATTGGAGCCTTGTCATGAAAACTGGATCTCTATCGTTATCTTCGGCCATGTGTCCTTTATTTGAATTCGAAAATTCTTCTATTTTATCTCTTGAGCCAGTTACCCAGCGAGCCGATGTAAATTGAGTAGTCTCAAAGTGTACTGGAATACCATATTCAATTTCGATTCTGCTCGCTAAAACTTCGAATTGTAAAGCTCCAACCACACCCACAATAAAGCCTGATCCAATCATTGGTTTGAATAGTTTTGCGGTACCCTCTTCAGCAAATTGTATTAATGCTTTTTCTAAATTTTTTCCTTTCATCGGATCTGTGGATCTGACAGATTTTAATAACTCGGGAGCGAATGAAGGTATCCCAGTGAATTTTATTTTTTCACCTTCGGTTAATGCGTCCCCTATTCTTAATTGACCATGATTGGGAATTCCAATTATATCGCCAGCCCAAGCTTCTTCTGCTAACTCTCGATCTGCTGCTAAAAATAAAACTGGGTTTGAAATAGCCATTACCTTTTTGGATCTAACATGAGTTAATTTCATACCACGTTTAAAATGCCCTGCGCATATTCTCACAAACGCGACTCTATCGCGATGTTTAGGGTCCATATTGGCTTGTACCTTAAATACAAAACCTGAAACGGATTCTTCAAAAGGATTAATTGATCTGGGTTCGGCTTTTCTCAACAATGGTTCCGGACCGAAATTTCCCAAACCGTCCATTAATTCTTGCACACCAAAAGAATTAATTGCTGATCCAAACCATATTGGAGATAAAGTTCCTTCTAAAAATGCCTTTTTATCAAAAGGAGGTAGTAACGCGCGCGCTATTTCAACTTCTTCTCTAAGCCGGTCTAACAAGTTCTTTGGTATGTATGTTTCAATTTTTGGATCATCTAAACCGTTAATCTGTACACTCTCAGACACAATGTTCCTTTCGCTCCTGTCCATGATTTCTAGGCGATCATTTAAAAGATCATAGCACCCTAGGAACTCTCTTCCAACACCAATAGGCCAGCTTGCTGGCGTAACGTCTATTGCCAAGTTAGTTTGAATTTCATCAATTATTTCAAGTGTATCTCTACTTTCTTGGTCCATTTTATTGCAAAAAGTAAACACAGGCATATCTCTTAAGCGGCAAACCTCAAATAGTTTTTTTGTTTGGCTCTCCACGCCTTTCGCGCCATCGATAACCATTATTGCAGAATCTACAGCGGTAAGTGTCCGGTAAGTATCTTCAGAGAAATCGGAGTGCCCTGGTGTGTCCACTAAGTTATAACGAAAATTCTTATACTCAAACGACATAGCGGATGCCGAGACTGATATTCCACGATCTTGTTCCATCTTCATGAAGTCAGAACGAGTTCGACGGGACTCACCCTTTGCCCTTACTTGTCCGGCTAATTGAATAGCACCTCCGTAAAGAAGAAACTTTTCAGTTAAAGTTGTTTTGCCGGCATCTGGGTGTGAAATTATGGCAAAAGTCCTGCGCCTATTGATCTCTATTTCATTTTTAGGTGATATACTTTTACGGTCTGACATGCGGCGTGGTATAATGCTAGAAATTCAGTGTTGCAATGTCAGTTTGTGATTAAATGCTATATATACTATTATGAATTTTAGATATTTTGATTGCATCTTATAATAAGAAAATTTTAAATTGAGGTTAAAGTAAACTAATTTTTATAAAAAGAATGAGGGTCAAAAATGGATCTTGGAATAAATGGAAAATGGGCCATCGTTTGTGCTTCGTCAAAAGGTTTGGGATTTGGCTGTGCAAAATCATTGGCAATGGAAGGCGTAAACATCGTAATAAACTCTAGGTCAGGGGAATCATTAGAAAAAGCTGGCAATGCTATAAAGGCTTGCTCGTCATCAAAAGTGATTTGCGTGCAGGGAGATGTTACTACTAAAGAGGGTCGCGCCAACATATTGAATGCGTGTGAGTCTCCAGATATTTTGGTGACTAATGCTGGAGGTCCTCCTCCTGGTCTATGGTCTGATTGGGATCGTGAAGATTTTATTAAAGCTATTGATGCAAATATGTTAACCCCCATCTCGTTAATACAGTCTGTACTTCCTGGAATGATGTCATCTGGTTGGGGAAGAATTGTAAATATAACATCTCAATCGGTTAAAGCGCCGATTGCGGTACTTGGATTATCTAATTCTGCACGTGCTGGTCTAACTGGGTTTGTCGCAGGGACTGCTAGGCAAGTTGCTGGTTCCGGTGTGACAATAAATAATTTACTACCAGGAATTCATGCTACCGACAGGGCAATTGCGCTTGACACAGGTGTTTCAAAAGCACAAAGCATTTCAATTGAAGAAGCGAAAGTTCAACGCTGCAAAGATATTCCTGTGGGCCGGTACGGTACCTCAGATGAGTTTGGCGCAGCCTGTGCTTTTCTGTGTTCAAAGCATTCAGGCTTTATCATTGGTCAAAATATTTTATTGGATGGTGGTGGAGTAAATGCAACTCTCTAATACGATCTTAATAAAATAAAAATCGATAAAATCATGAGATAAATTTTTTTAATGGACACTATGGCAGATAAAAAGAATTCAGAGGCATTGAGATTAGAGGTTAATAATTTATATCATCAATTTGATGGCTCTAACGTTGTCGAAAATGTTTCTTTATCAGTTCGACCAGGGCAAGTTACTTGTTTACTTGGACCTTCAGGATGTGGAAAATCGACTACCTTGCGCATAATTGCTGGGGTGGAACGACAACAAAAGGGTTCAATTTCTTTGGATGGCAATGTGGTTTCTGATGCTAAAACCCATGTTCAACCAAACCAAAGAAAAGTTGGTTTAATGTTTCAAGACTTTGCCCTTTTCCCTCATCTCAACATTAACGATAACGTTGGGTTTGGCTTGGATAGCCAAGACAAAAGTAATCAAGAAAGAATAAATGGTTTATTGACCAGGGTAGGGTTAACTGGATTTCAAAAAAAATACCCACACCAGCTCTCGGGTGGTGAGCAACAACGGGTAGCTCTTGTGAGGGCATTAGCCCCCAGACCACGACTTATGTTGATGGATGAGCCATTTTCCGGGTTAGATTTGCGTCTACGTGATGAGATACGCGATATGACACTTGATCTATTGAGAGAGGAAGGGACAGCAGTATTATTAGTGACCCATGATCCAGATGAGGCCATGAGAATGGCTGATGAAATAGCTTTAATGCGAAAGGGATCGATAATTCAAAAAGGGGCCCCCTACAACATTTATAATGCTCCTATTGATAAAGCGGCTGCAGCCTTTTTTTCTGATATAAATGTTATCAAAGGAATATCAAATAATTCACTGACACAGACACCCTTTGGTCATTTTTTTGCCCCTGGCCTTAAAAATGGACAAGCGGTTGAAATTGTTATTCGCCCTCAACATCTCAAAATGGATTTTGACAGAAACGGTAAGGGGCCTAATGCGACAGTTCAAGATGGTGTTCCAGCTAAAGCTGTTGTTTCAAGCTCGAGATTTATGGGTGGACAAAGTTTGGTTGAATTCAAAATGGAAGCTGATTCATCTTATCTTAAAGCTACAGTCGCAGCGGTATTTTTACCAAAAAAGGGTACAGTATTATGGTTATCAATGCGTCGCGACCGTTGCTTTGTTTTTCCAATAAGGTAGAAGATATTTAATTATTTTACGTTTAGGGCTTTTAGCTTTTGGTTTTTGTTCTTAAACATAGATAGTTGTTGAATTTTTTGGGCATATCTGTGCCTTTGAGGGAGATTATAATGCTTAATAATATTGGTATACCGGGGATTTTGCTGATAGCGGTGGTAGTTTTAGTTTTATTCGGACGCGGCAAGGTATCATCTTTGATGGGCGAGGTTGGTAAAGGCATTACGGCTTTTAAGAAAGGCGTGACTGATGGAAAACAAGAAATTGAGACAGAAAAAGCAGAAGAGGCAAAAGATGTGACCCCTGAAGCTGAGAAAGATAATACTTAAATAAGTATTTATAAGACTGTTTAATTTTTTCTGGGGAATTGATTGATGTTTGATCTTGGTTGGACTGAGCTTTTGTTAATAGGTATAGTTGCCTTAATCGTGGTTGGACCTAAAGATTTGCCTGGAATGTTTCGTAATCTTGGTAAGATGATGGCTAGAGTGCGTGCCATGGCGAAGGAATTTCAAAGATCAATGGAAGATGCTGCCGATGCATCTGGTGCAAGTGATATCGCTGTTGACTTAAAAAATATTACATCCCCAAAATCGATGGGTTTAGACGCACTAAAAAATTTAACACCATCCTTTGATGAGACCTCTGATGCGGCTGATAAGTTAAAAGAAAAAAAGGCGGAGATGGAAGCAGTTCGGAAAAAACATGGTGATGAAATTGCTAAAAAAAATGTTGCGGTCTCAGAAAAAATACAAGAATTTAGTAAAAAAGTTGATCTGAGTACTAAAAAGCCCAAACCAAAGCCCAAACCAAAGTCAAAACCTTCAACAAAAAAAGGCTCTTCAGTAAAAACTGTGGAGAAGAATGAGAAATGAGTGATGAAGTTGAATCTAATGCTGCCCCTCTGATAGAGCATTTAACTGAGTTGCGGTCTCGTTTGATAAGATCTGTGGCAGCATTTTTGGTAGGCATGGTTATTTGTTTTACGGTATGGAATTCTATTTTTAATTTTCTAACTTATCCACTTTGTTCTGCTATGATGGAAAGAGGGCAAGAAGATTGTGGTTTGATTTTGATAAAGCTTCAAGAAGGTTTTTTTGTAGCCATTTCAATTTCATTTTTGGGAGGGTTTGTCTTGGCTTTTCCGTATATCGCATTTCAGTTGTGGAGATTTGTTGCACCAGGATTATATAAAACTGAAAAAGGTGCGTTTTTACCTTTTCTTTTAGCATCTCCTTTTATGTTTTTTTTAGGGGCTTCATTTGCTTTTTGGGTAGTGACCCCTTTAGCATTCGATTTCTTTTTAGGATTCCAACAGCCGGGTTCACTGGGAGAGGTTCAAGATGGAGAAAGTGGCATTGCGGCTGTCGCTTTTCAGGGTTCGGCGCAGGAATATTTGTCTTTAACTATTAAGTTTATTGTATCATTTGGGTTATGTTTTCAATTACCAGTACTGTTAACGCTTATGGGTAAGGTTGGATTGGTCAGTTCTGATGGATTAAAAACTGTCAGAAAGTACGCAATCATTGGAATATTAGTTATGGCTGCGGTTGTCACACCTCCTGATATAATTACTCAAGTTATCCTATTCGTTGTTGTATATGGTCTCTATGAATTATCTATTTTTCTGGTGAGAAGAGTTGAAAGGAAACGTGATGAGGATTCTGATTTGGAAGATTCTGATGGAACAGATGAGTAAGATTGCAATTTATGGGTAACGAATTAAATCGAATTGCAGACGCTATGGAGAGATTGGCTCCTATATCTAGTGAAGAGCCAGATTTTTCAAAAAATGATGTGTATTTGTGGAGTGTGATGCCAGAGCAGTTGGAACCTATACATAATTTTAATGCCTTAAGTATAGAGCTTCTACATGGCATAAATAATTCGAGAGACATATTGCTTAGAAATACTGAACAATTTGCTAAAGGCTTTCCCGCAAATAATGCATTGTTGTGGGGCGCGCGCGGCATGGGTAAGTCGTCATTGATAAAAGCTGTTTATAATAAGGTTTTGGAGCTAGAAAAAGATATTAAACTAGTAGAGATACTACGAGAAGATTTATCTTCCATATCTAGATTACTGGGTAAGTTAAAGAAAGCTGATGAAAGATTTATATTATTTTGTGATGATCTGAGCTTTAATAACGATGATACATCTTATAAATCATTGAAGGCCGTACTGGATGGGGGTGTGGCTGGAAAGCCCGAAAATGTCATATTTTATGCTACATCTAATCGTCGTCATTTGATGCCACGCGATATGATCGAGAATGAGCGTGGTTCAGCGATTAGTCCTGGTGAGGCGATTGAAGAAAAAGTTTCGTTGTCAGACAGGTTTGGTTTATGGCTTGGGTTTCATTCTTGTGATCAGGAAACTTACTTAAATATTGTGACTGGTTACTGTAATGCCTATTCACTTAATATGGATATTAGTGAATTGCGATCAGAAGCCTTAGAATGGCAGGCAACAAGAGGCTCACGATCAGGACGGGTCGCATGGCAATACTTCTTAGATCTTGCCGGTCGTAAAGGGATAAATATCTGATTATTATTCAAAGAATTGGATAGGATCAACACGTTGATTGTCTTTAATCATTTCAAAATGTAAAAAATCTTTTCCAGGCGCAACTGATCCGATAAGTTGTCCTCTTTTCACCATATCTCCTTTCTGTAAATTGACATTTGATATGTTCGTATATGCCGATAAAATATTATCATGATGCTTAATAAAGATTATTGTAGGTTGACTTTCGCCTCTTGAGATTAATGCAATCGTGCCATTATTAGCTGCTATGACTGGGCTACCCTCTGGGGCCTTAATATTGATGCCTTGATTGCCATTAGTATCATATGAAAATGGATTTGAAATTTCGCCATCAATTGGTTTTAAAAACGGTCTGATGGTTAATTGCTGATCACTTGAATCTGATTGAAGGTCATCAGTTTTGACTGCTTCACTGCTTTCATTATTTTCTTCTTTTACCTTAATAACCTCCTCAACAGTTGTATCTTTTTTTGTTTGAACACGATCAATTGCCTTTGAAGCTACCTTAGCTATATTGATGGTATCTTCAGTTTGGTTGTCTTTGAAACTATCTGGCACTGCTAAAATTTCGCCTTGACTCAATTCGTAATTTTCTGACAACCCGTTATATACCGCTAATTGTTTAGATGAAACATTTATACGATTGGCTACATTGTACACTCTTTCACCCTTTTTAGCTCTAACAATTGAATAGGTGGAAAAGTTAATTATACCTGTTTCTTTTGGCAAAGAGTTAGCGGAGCCATTTGTATTATATAATGCTTTCGGTAAATTTACATATTGTGAGTAATCCAAATTTGTTTCGCAACCAGAAATTATCACAGCTGTTGTACAATATATAATATTTCTTAAAGTTTTATATTTAAATAGTTGAGTGTACTGAATCATTTTTTTCTCATTTTGTTAGATGTTTTATTATAACTATTGTTTTTATACCTCTGCAATCCCTTCTATCAGAGGAACAAATCGAACTTCTCCCATTTCATGATATATTAATCCTTTTTCAGTTTTGGTTATTTTAATCATTGTTTGAACGGAATCTGATTGCCCTACTGGTAAAACCATGATTCCATTTACTTTTAATTGCTCTAAAAGTGGAGCAGGAGGATCCTCAGCCGCGGCGGTTAATAAAATTCGATCAAAGGGTGCTTGAGCTGGAAGTCCACGTGAACCATCTGAACGCATTGCAGTAATATTACTTAAGTTTAAAACATCAAATACATTTTGTGCCTGTGTCATTAGCTCGAGGTGCCGCTCTAGCGTATACACACGTCTTGCTAAGCGAGATAAAATTGCAGCTTGGTATCCAGATCCAGTTCCAATTTCTAGAACTTTACACCTAGGGGTAACATTAAGGCTCTGAGTCATTTGCGCTACAACTGATGGTTGGCTTATTGTTTGCCCACAGCCAATTGGGAGGGGTATATCCTGATAGGCTTTTTCTTCAAAAACGCCTTTTAAGAACTTTTTGCGATCTATTTTTTCCATCGCGTTTAAAACTTTAGTGTCAGTTATGCCTCTGCTTCGAATAGCATATAAAAATTGCATTTTTTCTTCAGGTGTCATTTGAGTCAAATATTTTTTGTAAGCGGTTTAAAGTATCATAATCTGTTAAGTCCGTTTTCATAGGTGTTATGGAAATATATCCATCCAAGTTGGCGGCTGCGTCAGTATTTTTTGCAGTTGGAACATCTTGAGCACCCCCTTTTATACATAAAAATTTTCGACCTCCTGGTGAAGTGTGAGGCTCAACTCCAAAAGATGTATTTTTTCTAAAACCTTGGGAGGAAACCTGGCTACCTTTAACGTTTGGGGATCGAACTGGGGGAAAATTAATATTGTAAAATATTTTATAATCGCCAGTACCCCAATCATTATTTTTGAGTAATTTTTGGATGACAGAAGCACCGTGAGTACCAGCAGCTTCAAATGGATTTTCAATCGAAATATTTTTTGGTCCTAGATATTGCGAAAGAGCGATTGACTTGATTTTATGAATAGTTCCTTCAATTGCCGCTCCAACCGTTCCAGAGTAAAGTGCATTTTCAGCAGAATTATTTCCTCGATTTACGCCAGACAAGATTAATTGAGGTTTATTGTCATTCATAACTTCATAAAGTCCTGCGAGTACGCAATCAGCAGGTGATCCTTCAACCGCAAATTTTCTTTCTGAAATCTTAGAAATCATCATTGGTTTTGTGAAACTAATACAGTGGGCTACACCTGACTGTTCGTAAGAAGGTGCTACTACCCAAACTTCTCCTTTGGGGCCTGCAATCTCTTTGGCAATTGTTTCCAAAATTTTTAGACCCGGTGCATTTATTCCATCATCATTTGTGATTAAAATTCGCATTACTAACCTTATATGTTTTATTAATTTCTTAAAGAGTGATTAAGATTTCGTCCAGCAGATTAATGATAGATGTTACTCTAAATCTCCATTTGAATTTAATTTTGATCTACCACTAAGGTACGGCACTAATATGTCAGGCAATTTTACTGACCCATCAAGAAGTTGTCCATTTTCAAGCACAGCAATTAAGCATCTACCAACTGCTAAGCCGGATCCATTTAAAGTATGTACGAATTCAAGTTTTTTGCTCTGAATTGGTTTGAATCGGGCATTCATTCTACGAGCTTGATAATCGCCACACATTGAACAAGAGCTAATTTCTCGATATTTATTTTGACCTGGTAGCCAAACTTCTATGTCGTGCGTTCTTCGAGCTGACGCACCCATATCTCCTGTACAAAGAACAACAGTTCGAAAAGGTAAATGCAAAGACTCTAATATGTTTTCAGCGCATTTGGTCATTCGATTAAGTTCATCCATTGATTGTTCTGGATGGACTATTGAAACCATCTCTACTTTTTCAAATTGGTGTTGTCTAAGCATGCCACTTGTATCTCTTCCTGCGCTACCAGCTTCTGATCTAAAACATAAAGAATGTGCGGTCATTCTTAAGGGCAGGTCTTCTTCCCTTATAATGTTGTTGGCAACTGTATTGGTTAGAGTTACTTCCGATGTTGGAATTAGCCACCTTCCGTCTGTTGTTTTATAGCTATCTTCTGAAAACTTTGGTAATTGCCCTGTCCCAATCATCGCCTCATCACGAACCAACACGGGTGTATTCATTTCAGTCAGCGCGTGTTTTTCAACATGAGTATCTAGCATAAACTGTGCCAATGCTCTGTGAAGTCTGGCTAAAGAACCACTTAATATTACAAATCGTGAGCCTGATAAGTTTCGTGCCGTTTCAAAATCCATAGTTTTAATTGTTGCTGAGAGCTCAAAGTGTTCTTTTGTTTCAAATTCAAATTCTGGCTCTTTTCCCCATCGATTTATTTCTACGTTGTCTTCTTCATTTTCACCAACTGGAACATCAGTCATTGGAGAATTTGGTAATTGCATTAGATATTCAGTTAACAATTTATCTTGTATTTTTGCTTCATCTTCTAATAAAGAAATTTCAATTTTCTTCTTGCTAATTATTGAACGAAGTTTGTTGAATTCTGCTTCATTATTGTTTGCTTTTGCATCACCGATTTGTTTGTTGGCAGCATTTCTTTCAGCTAATGCATTTTCTGCAGCTTGTATTTTTGTTCTACGGATCTCGTCAAGCGTTAATATTTTGGAGGAAACATCCGAAAGTTTACGTAACCGCATCTTGGCGTCAAATTCTTCAGGCTTTTCACGTATCAAACGAATATCATGCATATTTTTGTCCAATTGTTTAATTGTTTTTAGCGTTATGCATTATTTTTTTGTTAAGGTTAAGTATTGAATTGATATATAAGGACTTGATTACTCTTTTTTGGAGATAAATTGTTGCGTTTGAGTGCTCTACAGAAATTTATTTGATTAAGGATGATAAATTGCCACATTCAACTTTTAAAAAAATTGTAAGATCACTTGATGGAAAATTAAATTAGTAAATAGGTTAATATTTTTAACGAGAGATGAATTTTATATTCATACTCTTTATTATATTAAATTGATGATGATTTTGTCATAAAATTGTACTGTGAATACTTGCAAGTCTGAGAGTGTACGGTTAGGGTCGCCTTCGTTCAGTTGTGGTATTACTCACGACTTATAAAAGGAAAAATCATGGGCGACATAACACAAATTCTACCATTTATATTAATTTTTGCTATCATGTATTTTTTGCTAATCAGGCCACAGCAAAAAAAAGTGAAGGAACATAAGGCATTGGTGGAGGCTATAAAAAAAGGTGATGAAGTGGTTACGCAGGGCGGTTTGATAGGAAAAGTCACAAAGGTCAAAGGTGAAGGCAGGGTTGAGGTGGAGATTGCTTCTGGTGTTAAAGTACAAGTTATGCAAGCAACGATTGCTCAGGTTATTAATAAAACTGAAACAAAGAAATAAAATCTAGGAAATTCTTAAAAATGCTTCAGTTTTCTTTATGGCAAAAAATAATAATTTGGAGCGTATGTGGGCTTGGAATTTTATTTGCTCTACCAAATGCATTTTATACTCGGGTTGAAGTTAGAAATGATCTCTCTGAGGCAATATCAAAAGGTATAAACGTAAGTGATGAAGAAATAACTAAACTTGGAAACTGGCCATCTTTTTTACCTTCTAGTTTAGTAAATCTTGGATTAGATTTACGTGGCGGTGCTCATTTATTGGCAGAAGTTAAGGTTGAAGAAGTTTATGCTCAAAGATTAGATGCGATGTGGCAGGAAGTTCGTGATATTCTGAGAGATGAAAGAAGTAGCATAGGTACCATTCGGCGACACGATGGTCGAGATGATCAACTTAGGGTACAAATTTCCAAAATCTCCGGAATGCCGAAAGCCATTGAGGTGATCGAAAATCTTGCTCGTCCTGTTAGCTCATTAGCTGGAGTTGGACAGAAAGATATTGAGGTGTCTTCAGATCAGGATACATTGATTATCCAATTTTCTGATGTAGAAAAATTAGCTTTGAACAAAAGAACTATGGAGCAATCTCTCGAAATAATAAGGCGTAGAGTAGATGAGGTTGGTACGCGTGAGCCTACAATACAAAAACAGGGTGACCGAAGGATTCTTATCCAGGTGCCAGGAATTGGCTCCGCTAGTGAGCTTAAAACATTAATAGGGACAACCGCAAAATTGGGATTTTATCCTGTGGTTAAGCAAACTTCTAACGCTAATGAAGATGGAAATGGTAGAACTCAAACCCTCCCAGCTCGTGATGAAAAAGATGTATTTTATGTTTTAGACAAAATGGCGGCCGTCACTGGTGAGGAACTTGTTGATGCTCAGCCAACTTTTGATCAAAATGGACAACCTGCAGTAAGCTTTAGATTCAATCCAGGTGGTGCGAGAAAATTTGGTAATTATACTGCAAATAATGTTGGTTCATTATTTGCAATTGTTTTGGACAACGAGGTTATTTCAGCTCCACAAATCAGAGAAGCAATTACTGGGGGAAGTGGACAAATAACTGGAAATTTTTCTGTTACAGAATCTTCAGAACTTTCAATTTTGCTGCGAGCAGGCGCATTACCGGCGCCAATGCAATTTGAAGAAGAAAGGACTATTGGGCCTGAGTTGGGACAAGACAGCATAGATGCTGGAAAAATTGCTTGTGCTATAGCATTTGCCGCTATCTTAGTTTTTATGTTTTTGAGTTATGGGTTGTTTGGAATATTTGCAAACATCGCTTTAATTATAAATGTATCTTTAATTTTTGGTTTGTTATCAATTATTGGAGCGACTTTGACACTTCCAGGAATAGCTGGAATTGTCTTGACAGTTGGAATGGCCGTTGATGCAAATGTATTGGTTTTTGAGCGAATTAAAGAAGAACTTAAAACAGCTAAAAGTCCGTATCGAGCTATTGAGTTGGGATATGAACGTGCATTTAGCGCAATTATTGATGCTAATATCACAACATTTATTGCTGCGTTGATTTTATTTCTTATGGGTTCTGGGCCGGTGAGAGGGTTTTCCATCACTCTTGGATTAGGGATAATTACTTCCGTATTTACTGCAATTTATGTAACACGGCTTTTGATGGCCATTTGGTTTGATAGAAGGCGTCCAAAAGAAATTATAGTTTAAAGGTTTATTATGCGATTAAAACTGTTACCTTCAGAAACAAAAGTAGATTTTTTTAAGCTATCAAAAATAACCTTTGGAGCTTCGATATTTGGAATGATAGCGGCTTTGCTTCTTTTCTTCCTCTTGGGTTTGAACTTTGGAATTGACTTCAGAGGTGGAACCACAATTAGAACTGATGCCTCGATGCTAATAGAAGTTGGTACTTATAGATCCGCCTTATCCAAATTGGATCTTGGCGATGTGTCTATCACAGAAGTTTTTGATCCTACAAAGCCTGATCAAAATGTAGCACAAATAAGAATTGAACAGCAAGAAAATGAAGGCAGTGCAACGGTCAAAACGATAAAGGCAGTACAGGCAGCATTGTTGACAATTGACGAAAAAATGACATTCCCTTCAATTGAGAGTGTCGGTCCTAAAGTTTCTGGTGAACTTATTCGAACTGCAGTAATCGCTGTTATAACTGCTATATTTGCAGTTCTATTTTACATCTGGTTAAGGTTCGAGTGGCAATTTTCTGTAGGAGCAGTAGCGGCTTTAATCCATGATATTATCCTAACTATCGGAATATTTAGTTTGCTGCAGATAAAATTTGATTTGGCTATAATTGCGGCGTTGCTGACAATTGTGGGCTATTCGCTGAATGACACTGTTGTCGTTTTTGATCGAGTCAGAGAAAATTTACGTAAGTACAAAAAAATGGATTTACAGAAAGTTTTAAACCTATCTATAAATGAAACTCTGAGCAGAACAGTTATGACGTCGGTTACTACGTTGTTAGCCTTGATTTCACTATTTGTTTTAGGTGGTGATGTGATAAGAGGTTTTGTTTTTGCAATGATATGGGGCGTGGTTGTTGGAACGTATAGTTCTGTATTTATAGCTTCAAATATTCTTCTTAGGTTGGGTGTTAAACGAGATTGGTCTAAGCCTTCAGCCGGTGCGGGAACACAATTTTCAGGTATAGATGCTTGATTTATTTCTTGAAGCTTTAAGTTTTGATGGGTTGATATGGATTTTAGCTGCGGCATTTTTAGCTGGGTTAGTAAAAGGTTTTACTGGTTTTGGAACGGCTTTGGTTTTTATACCATTAGTTGCTCAGGTGCTTACTTCTGTTGAGGCTGTTGTCTCAATGGTTATATTCGACTTTATTGGCATTTTGCCCATGGTTCCACGTTTGTCAAAGGACGCTAAGGTTCCTGATGTTTTGCGACTTGGCACTGGAATGATACTAACTACGCCTATAGGGCTCCTAGCCTTGTATTTAATGTCACAATCTTCTTTTAGACTATTAGCTTCAGTGATGATTCTTATCTTATTGTCATTATTGATTTTTGGAATTCGTTATAGAGGTGAATTAACGAATCGGATAATTTATTTATCTGGGGCATTAGGCGGTTTATTTGGTGGGAGCGCTGGGATGCCTGGCCCGCCGGTAATATTGATCTATTTGGCTAGCAGAAGTCCTCCAAAAATAATAAGAGCAAATTTATTATTATATGCTACGTTTGGCGATGCTTTGATTTTCGTATTATGCTCATTATTTTTTAATATATCATCCCTGGTATTTATATTCGGAATTATTGCTATTATTCCGTTTGCGATTGGAGTCGGTCTTGGTTCAAAAGTGTTCAATCCAAAACGCGAGGGAATATTTAGAGCAGTAGCATATATCGTGATTGGCTTCTCTGCTATTTATGGTTTGCCAATTTGGGGTTTTGAAAAGGTTAACTAGTTGGCCAAGTATCCGAAACTCTATAGCCAAAAGGCCATGGATCAGAAGGATCTCGCATGATTTGATGTGTGCCAGTAATAAAGCCACGTCCAGAAACTGTTGGGATGATAAATTGTTTTTTATCCTTCAGGATAATGTCTTCTATTTTACAGTGAAATGTTCCTCCAATAATTGACTTGCCAATGAACTCATCACCTTTCTTCATTAAACCCTTTGCTGCCATTACCGCCATTCGAGCAGAGCAACCTGTTCCACAGGGTGACCTATCAATCTTTCCAGGTTCAATCACTACGGCATTCAGACCCACCAAAGCATTGCCCACTTTTTCAACAGGGTTTGTAAATTGGCAAAAGGAAATGTGGTTCCAATCTTGCGATGGATGGTTAAAGCCAATTTGTTCATTAGCAGCTTTGATTACTTTTTTGCCAAAATTTACTACCATATCCCCAGAATCGGGATTTAAAGTTAATCCACAGCTTTTGGCATCAACAAGCACAAAGCTATCGCCTCCGAATGCAATATCTACAGTCAATTTGTCGATATCCCTCACTTTTAGAGGGACGTCTAGTTTGTCAGCAAAACTATGTATGTTTTTAATTTCAATTTTTCTTGCTTCTCCGTTAATACATGAAGCTTTAATTTCTATTAAGCCAGCTGGGGTTTCTAGATTAAAAGTAGTTAATGGTTCTTTAATGTCCACCATGCCTGTTTCTAAGAGAACCGTTGCAACACATATAGCGTTTGAGCCAGACATTGGAGGTGTATGAATGGGTTCCATTATTAAGAAACCAAAATCTGCTAAGGGGTTTTTTGCGGGGACAATTAGATTTATGTGTTTAAAAACACCTCCACGTGGCTCATTAAGAAGTAAATTGCGCAACTTTTGATCTTTCTCAAGGAATGATCTCATTTCCCATAAGTTGTCTCCTGGAGGGGTAGGCACGCCACCGATTATGACGTTTCCAACTTCACCTTCAGCATGTGCTGACACAATATGTATTGATATGTTGCTTTTCATTTACTTAAAACCTAATTTACGCCACTTTTCTTAAGATTATCCTACAGTTAAGTAATTTGCGATCTGTTTCTTTTCGTTGTATTAGTTTTGCTATATCTGAGTACAGAATAGTCAAGGAGCTTATGGAATGAATGAAATCTTGCAAGAGTTGGAAAAACGCAGGGAACAGGCACGACTTGGCGGCGGGCAAAAGCGAATTGATGCACAACATGCTAAAGGTAAACTTACGGCGAGAGAACGAATTGAATTACTGTTAGATAGCGACAGTTTTGAAGAGTTAGATATGTTTGTAAAACATCGTTGTGTTGAATTTGGGATGGCAGAAACACAAATTTCTGGAGATGGTGTTGTTACTGGTTGGGGTACAATAAATGGTAGGCAGGTATACGTGTATTCTCAAGACTTTACTGTCTTTGGGGGTTCTCTTTCTGAAACCCATGCACAAAAAATTTGTAAAGTAATGGATATGGCGATGTTAAATGGCGCTCCTATAATTGGTTTGAATGATAGTGGAGGTGCCAGAATACAGGAAGGGGTAGCATCCCTTGCGGGATATGCAGACGTTTTTCAAAAGAACGTTTTAGCCTCAGGAGTAGTCCCCCAAATTAGCGTTATTATGGGTCCTTGTGCTGGTGGTGCAGTATACTCTCCAGCGATGACTGACTTTATATTTATGGTTAAGGACAGTAGTTATATGTTTGTAACGGGCCCCGATGTTGTGAAAACAGTCACAAATGAGGTAATTACGGCAGAGGAACTTGGTGGTGCTAAAACACATACAACAAAGTCATCGGTGGCAGATGGAGCATTTGAAAATGATGTTGAAGCACTAGGACAAATTCGTCGTTTATTTGACTTTTTGCCACTGAGTAATCGTGAAAAACCACCACAGAGACCATTTTATGATGATGCAGCGCGAATAGATAATTCTTTAGATACTTTGATCCCGAATAATCCAAATCAACCTTACGACATTAAAGAATTAATTTTAAAGCTGTCAGATGAAGGGGATTTTTTTGAAATTCAAGAAGAATTTGCAGCAAATATAGTGATTGGCTTTATTAGGCTTGAGGGTCGCACTATTGGTGTTGTTGCCAATCAGCCATTGGTTTTGGCAGGTGTTTTGGATATCGATAGTAGTAGAAAAGCTGCAAGGTTCGTTCGATTTTGCGATGCTTTTGAAATTCCAATCCTTACTTTAGTTGATGTGCCGGGGTTTCTACCTGGTACTGCTCAAGAACATGGTGGTGTGATTAAACATGGGGCTAAACTTTTGTTTGCATATGGTGAAGCTACTGTGCCAAAGATTACTGTTATTACTCGAAAAGCATATGGCGGGGCCTACGATGTTATGGCTTCTAAACATCTGAGGGGTGACTTTAATTATGCTTGGCCAACAGCAGAAATTGCTGTGATGGGAGCAAAAGGTGCAGTAGAAATTTTGTATCGCCAAGAATTAGGAGACATAAAAAAAATAGAAAAACGCACGAAAGAATATGAAGAACGATTTGCCAATCCATTTGTGGCAGCTGAAAAGGGTTTTATAGATGAGGTAATCTCTCCAAGTTCGACCCGAAAAAGAATTAGCAGGGCATTCGCCGCTTTGCGCGGTAAAAGCTTAAAAAATCCATGGAAAAAACATGATAATATACCATTATAATGTTCATATTTATGGGTTCTGAAATTAATAAATTAGTAAAATAAATTACAGGACAATCACTATGATTAAACATCGAGGGTTTCCAAGTAGATTGCCTGGTTCGGATTATCAATTTACTATTAGGCGAGCGGCAAAGAGTAAGGTGACAAAGTTGGTAGAACGGGAACGCTTTGCTGATAGAAAACATTCTGATAAAATAGCAGATAAAGCCTTTATTCGTGCTATATGGGAGTATTTTCGCGATAAAGAGTTTGAAAGAGGAAATTTGGATGCTGGTAGGTTAAGTTGGTTTTTAGGGCGTGAAATTAAACAAGCAAGCTCAAGTTTTGACCCTGTATCGTACGATGCTAAACTTATTTTAGACAAAGGAATTGCAAGTAATTCTTTTCCTGAAATTTTTGATAATAGTGTTTAAAAAGAGCAAAATTCTGTTTAAAGCCAATTTGAAATAGTTATTTTTAAACATTTAATTTTTATGCTAAGATAATTTAATTGGGAATGAAAAGGCACTTAAGTATGTTTAAAAAAATACTAATCGCGAACAGAGGTGAAATAGCCTGTAGAGTTATCAAAACTGCTAAAAGAATGGGTATTAGAACCGTTGCAGTTTATTCTGAAGCGGATAAAGATGCGCTGCACGTAAAAATGGCAGATGAGGCTATTTATATTGGCCCTGCAGCAGCCAATAAATCTTATATTGTAATTAATAACATACTAGAAGCTATTAAAAAAACGAAAGCTGATGCGGTTCATCCAGGCTATGGGTTTTTATCTGAAAACAAGCTATTTGCTGAAGCGTTAGAGAAAGATAACATCACGTTTATTGGACCTCCCTCTGAAGCAATAGAAGCCATGGGAGATAAAATAACTTCAAAAAAGTTAGCAAAAAAATCAGGAGTGTCTACGGTTCCAGGCTACTTGGGTATAATCGCGAATGAAGAAGAAGCGGTTAGAATTTCAAATCAAATTGGTTATCCTGTTATGATCAAGGCAAGTGCTGGCGGAGGCGGGAAGGGAATGCGTGTCGCTTGGACCGATTTAGAGGCCCGAGAAGGTTTCAATTCTTCAAAGAATGAGGCAGCCAGTAGTTTTGGTGATGATCGAATATTTATTGAAAAGTTTGTCACTCAGCCAAGACATATAGAAATACAAGTGTTGGCTGATAAGCATGGAAATACGATCTATTTGAACGAAAGAGAATGTTCAATTCAAAGAAGAAATCAGAAAGTCATTGAAGAGGCGCCATCTCCATTCCTTGATGAGAAAACAAGAAAAGTGATGGGTCAACAGAGTTGTGCATTGGCGCAGGCTGTTTCGTACTCTTCTGCCGGAACAGTTGAATTCATTGTTGATTCAAATAAGAAATTTTATTTCTTAGAAATGAATACAAGACTGCAAGTTGAGCACCCGATAACTGAATTGATAACTGGGGTTGATCTCGTTGAGCAAATGATACGCGTTGCATGGGGTGAAAAGCTATCAATAGATCAAAAAAACGTGACGATTAATGGTTGGGCAATGGAAAGTCGTATTTATGCTGAGGATCCTTATCGAAATTTTTTACCATCTATAGGGCGATTAGTGAAGTACAGACCTCCTGCAGAAAAATCGAAAGATAATGTAGCAATTCGTAATGATACCGGTGTTTGCGAAGGCGATGAGATTAGCTTACACTATGATCCAATGATAGCGAAGCTATGTTCGTGGGCTAAATCACGTGAAGAAGCAATTAAAATAATGAAAAATTCATTAAATGAATTCGAATTGGAAGGCATTGGCCATAATATCCCGTTTTTATCTGCTGTTATGCAACATGGTCGTTTTTTGGAAGGAAAAATAACCACAGCATTTATTGAAGAAGAGTATCCTGAGGGTTTTCTGGGAGTTGATTTGGAAAAAAATATGTTGAAATATCTAGCTGCGGCCTGTTCTGCGATGTATCGAGTGGCAGAAATCAGACGTACTCGTATTTCAGGGCGAATGGACAATCATAATAGAAAAGTTGGATCTGATTGGATTGTAAGTTTGTCTGATCATGATTTTTATATAAATTTAACTGCAGATAAAAATGGATCAACGGTTAACTTTCCTGATGGCTCTTTGTGTCGCGTGGAGTCTGATTGGTGTCCTGGTGATACTGTTGCTCATGTGAATATAAATGACGAACCTTTTTCTTTAAAAATTGACAAAATACCAGGTGGATTTCGAGTGCGCTACTGTGGTGCTGATTTGAAGGTTCTCATTAGAAATAACCGACAATTTGAACTATCCAAATATATGTTGGAAAAAGTTGCGCCAGACATGTCGAAGTTTCTTTTGTGCCCAATGCCTGGAATGTTGATATCAATGAATGTATCAATTGGTGATGAAGTACAAGAAGGTCAATCATTGTGTGTTGTCGAGGCAATGAAGATGGAAAATGCGCTTCGTGCTGAGAAAAAAGGTATAATAAAGATGATCAATGCGGAACCGGGAAAATCTCTAGCTGTAGATGAGATCATTATAGAATTTGAATAAAAGTGTTTGCTTGGTTTGTTAAAAATTCTAGTTTCAATAACTAGATCTTTAACCTAAAAATAAAATTCCTAATTTCATAACCAATTAATTACATTTTAGAAAAGTTTGGTATAAAGAAACTTATAAATACGTGCGTATGGAAAAAAAATGAAGAAATCATTGGATGATTGGAAAAATTTAGCTTCAAAAGAACTTAGAGATCGTTCTATTGGTGAATTGAACTGGGAGACTCTTGAAGGGCTGTCCATAAAGCCTCTTTACACAAGAGATGATTTAAAGAATTTAACACATTTAGATGAATTACCCGGCTTTGAGCCTTTCACACGTGGTCCAAAAGCGACTATGTACAGTGGCAGGCCTTGGACGATAAGACAGTATGCTGGGTTTTCCACCGCGGAAGAATCAAATGCATTTTACCGTAAAAACCTAGCTGCAGGCCAACAGGGCGTATCAGTCGCATTCGATTTAGCTACCCATAGAGGGTATGATAGCGATCATCCAAGAGTTGAGGGTGATGTTGGGAAAGCGGGAGTTGCAATAGATTCTGTTGAAGACATGAAGATTTTGTTCAATAAGATTCCTTTGGATAATGTAAGTGTTTCGATGACTATGAATGGTGCGGTAATTCCAACACTGGCTTGCTACATAGTTGCTGGTGAGGAGCAAGGCGTAGAGTTAAAAAATCTATCTGGAACAATTCAAAACGACATTTTGAAAGAATTTATGGTTAGGAATACTTATATATATCCACCAGAATCTTCAATGAGAATTGTTGCCGATATTATAGAATTTACATCTTCCCATATGCCTAAGTTTAACTCAATATCAATAAGCGGATATCATATGCAAGAAGCTGGAGCTAATTTGGTTCAAGAGCTTGCTTATACACTAGCTGATGGCAAAGAATATGTGCGAACTGCCATTGAAAGGGGAATGGATGTAGATAAATTCGCTGGCCGTTTATCCTTCTTTTTTGCAATTGGAATGAATTTTTTCATGGAAGCCGCAAAGTTAAGAGCGGCTAGACTTCTTTGGCATAGAATAATGGAAGAATTTGAAGCTAAGGAGTCAAAATCTAAGATGCTTAGAACTCACTGTCAAACTTCAGGAGTTTCTTTGCAGGAACAAGATCCTTACAACAATGTTGTGCGTACCGCTTATGAGGCTTTAAGTGCAGTTTTGGGTGGGACGCAATCGCTTCATACTAATGCTTTAGATGAAGCGATCGCACTTCCAACAGAATTCTCAGCTAGAATTGCTCGTAATACCCAATTAATTTTACAAGAAGAAACTGGAGTGAGTAACGTAATTGATCCTTTAGCGGGATCTTATTATGTAGAGAGTTTGACTGCTGAGTTAGCTGATGCCGCATGGGATCTTATAAAAGAAATTGATGAAATGGGGGGGATGACTAAAGCAGTTGCTAGTGGAATGCCTAAGTTGAGAATAGAAGAAAGTGCAGCAAAGCGTCAAGCAATGCTTGATAAGGGAGAAGAAGTTATTGTTGGGTTAAATAAGTATCGACTAGAAACCCAAGATGAAATTAACATAAGAGATATCGATGACACTATGGTGCGCGAAACCCAAATTTCACGTCTTGTTGAAGTTAAAAAAAATCGCGACAGTAAAAAGTGTAATAATGCGTTGAAGAACCTTGAGCTCACAGCGAAAGAAGGTGGTAATTTGCTAAGTGCTGCAATCCAAGCAGCTCGGGCGCGCGCGACAGTAGGAGAAATTTCAATGGCAATGGAGAAAGAGTTTGGTCGTCATAGAGCTGAAGTCAAAATGTTGTCTGGCGTATATGGTGCTGCTTATGATGGAGATGAAGATTTTCACAAAATTCAACAAGAAGTGGAGTATTTTGCAAAATCCGAAGGTAGAAGACCAAGAATGCTTGTGGTCAAAATGGGGCAAGATGGTCATGATAGAGGCGCAAAAGTAATAGCGACAGCTTTTGCTGATATTGGTTTTGATGTAGATGTTGGGCCGTTGTTTCAAACTCCTGATGAGGCAGCAAATGATGCTATTGATAATGACGTTCACATAATTGGGATTTCTAGCCAAGCTGCTGGCCATAAAACATTAGCACCAAAGTTAATTGAGTCTTTAAGGTCACAAGGTGCTGGAGAAATTATCGTGATTTGTGGTGGAGTAATACCGCAGCAAGATTACGAATACCTTTATAAAAAAGGAGTTAAAGCAATTTTTGGACCTGGAACAAACATTCCAGATGCAGCGAGTAAAATTTTAAAATTGATAGCAAAGTCGAAAAAATGATGAGGTATATAGTTTAAAAAAATAGTAACAGACGAAATAATTTTGCAGAGGTAACGATGAATCTAATTAAAAACGCGATTGAAGTTCGAAAGAAAGCCTACGCCCCTTATTCAAATTTTTTGGTTGGAGCCGCGATCAAAACAAAAAATGGATCAGTTTTTTCTGGCTGCAATGTGGAAAATGCTGCTTACCCAGAGGGTACTTGTGCCGAAGCTGGTGCAATAGCAGCGATGATTGCTTCAGGCCAACGCGAAATAATAGAAGTTGTTGTTGTAGCTGATAGCCAAACCCCAGTAACTCCATGTGGTGGTTGTCGCCAGAAGTTAGCAGAATTTTCAAATTCAGATGTAATAGTAATTTTTTCAAATCTGAATGGAGAAGTTGGTCGTATGACAGTAGAGCAATTATTGCCTGGTGCATTTGAAAAAGAACAAATGAGAAGTTGATTTGGACGCGCAAACAATCATAGGTAAAAAACGGGATTGCTGTGATTTAAGTGTCGATGAAATAAATTGGTTTTGTAAAGGCCTGGTCTCTGGAATTATATCAGATGCTCAAGCAGGGGCTTTTGCAATGGCTGTTACCATTAATGGCATGAATGATAGTGAATTGGTTAACTTAACCCTCGGTATGTTAAATAGTGGTTCAATATTGAAATGGGACTTGCCGGGACCAATTTTAGATAAACATTCTACTGGCGGAGTTGGAGACTGTGTTAGCCTCTTATTAGCACCAGCCTTGGCTGCTTGTGGCGCATTTGTACCGATGGTATCTGGCAGAGGCTTAGGCCATACTGGTGGCACTCTAGATAAATTAGAGGCAATTACAGGATATAAGACTCAAATTTCGACACAAAAATTCAAGGAAGTTGTTTCTAATATCGGTTGTGCAATTGTTAGTGCGAGTGATGATATAGCGCCGGCAGACCAAAGACTTTATGGTATTAGAGATGTAACTGGAACAGTTGAAAATGTTGCTTTAATCACTAGCTCTATTCTATCAAAAAAACTTGCATCTGGTTTGGATGGGTTAGTATTAGATGTAAAGTCGGGGTCTGGAGCGGTAATGAAAAATGTGGAGATGGCAACATCTTTGGCAACAGACATGGTACGAATAGGTGAGCAATCTGGTTGTTCAACTACTGCTCTGATAACTAATATGGATGAACCACTAGCTACATGTGCTGGAAATTCTCTTGAGGTAATGACTGCAATGGATTGCTTGACAATGCGTCGAATCGATAAAAGGTTATTCGATTTAACAATATCTTTGGGTGGGAGCTTATTGAAAAGTGCTCAAGTTGTTGCATCGTTAAAGGAAGGTGAAAATAAAATTCGAACAAGTCTGGAAGGAGGTTTTGCTGCAGAAAAGTTTTCTAGTATGGTTGCTGCCTTAGGGGGACCTCTTAATTTTTTGGAGAGGTATAAAGATTTACTACCAGAAGCGGCCACAATAGTTGAAGTGAAGTCAAATTTAGAGGGCTTTGTTTCTGAAATAGATGTGAGGCGACTTGGTTTAATAGTAGTATCCTTGGGCGGCGGGCGCATGCGCCAGGATGATAAATTAGATTTATCTGTTGGTTTAGATCTGTTTCTTCCATTAGGCTCTAAGGTGTATTTAAGTACAGTTTTAGCACGGGTGCATGGACGTGATGAAGCATCAGTTCTAAAGGCAGCGGAGGAAGTCCGATTAGCTTACAAGATCTCAAGTAAGTCTATAGATAAGAAAAAAATTATTATTAAACGTATCTTAAAATGAGTAGAGCATTCTTGATCGTGATGGACTCTGTAGGTTGTGGCGGAGCGCCTGACGCTAGAAGTTTTAATGATGAAGGCGCGAATACATTGGGTCACATTATTGAGCAATGTGAACTGGGTAATTGTGATAAGCTAAGATCAGGTTTTTTAAATACACCGAATTTGGATAACTTAGGACTTCGTGAGGCCGTAAGATTGGCAAATAATTATCCGCTTTCAGAAAAATCTGATGAGGTTAAAGGTATTTTTGGTGCGGCAACAGAAATGTCCAAAGGAAAAGATACACCGTCTGGACATTGGGAGTTGGCTGGTGCTCCAGTTTCTTGGGAGTGGCATTATTTTAAAAATAAAACAAAGAGCTTTTCTGATGAGATAGTTGAGCGCGTTTGTTTGGAAGCCAGTGTCAAAGGAATACTTGGAAATTGCCATGCTTCTGGGACAGATATTATCGAGCTCTTGGGGGAAGAACATCTTAGAACGGGAAGACCAATTTGTTATACATCGAGCGATAGTGTGTTTCAAATTGCTGCAAGTGAAAATACCTTTGGTCTGGACAATCTTTACAAACTTTGTGAAAAATTAGCTCCTTTTTTCCATGCTATGAGAGTAGGAAGGGTTATAGCCCGGCCATTTATAGGGTCAAATAAAAAGAATTTTTCACGAACTTCAAACAGAAAAGATTTTGCAATTGATCCACCTGCTTTAACTTTGTGTGATTATGCAAAAATGGACAATCGAACAGTTTGTGCCATTGGAAAAATTAATGATATTTTTTCAGGAAGAGGAATTAATAAAGTTCTTAAAGGAAAAAGTGATAAAGACTTAATGCTTCATTTATTTGAACAGGTACATTGGGCTACTGAAGGAAGTTTTATTTTTGCAAATTTTGTTGAATTTGATACTGATTTTGGGCATCGGCGGGACGTTTCTGGATATGCGAGGGCACTTGAGTGGTTTGATGAGGAGTTAGGTAAGATTATAAGAAAGCTGCGCCATGATGACATATTAATTGTGACTGCTGATCATGGTAATGATCCAACTTGGCATGGAACAGATCATACCAGAGAGAGAGTGCCTGTATTGGTCGCGGGTAATGGTGAAGGTTCTATTGGATTAATAAACTTTAGTGATGTGGGAGCTAGTATAGCGAATTATATGCAGATTCCTTATAAAGGAAAAGGAGACATATTTTGGAGATGAATTATAATAAATTACCAAAATGTGAGCTGCATGTCCATTTAGAAGGTGCAGCACCTCCTGAATTTATTAGGCAATTAGCCAAAGAACAAAAAATTGATTTAACGGGTTTATTTGATTCTGATGGTGATTATTTTTTTAATGATTTTAATGATTTTCTAAATATTTATGACCAGGCCTGCAAAGTTTTAAATGGTCCAGAAGAGTTCTACCGCTTAGTCATAGCTGCCTTGAGATCGTCTGCTCAACACGGTGTGATTTATACTGAATTTTTTGTAAGCCCTGACTTTTGCGGAGGAGGCGATATTTTGGCCTGGAGGAAATATTTAGCAGCAATGGAAGAGGCTGCAGCTTATTGTGAGGTTGAAATGTCAGTTTATTGCAGGTTCATTTTAACTCCAATTAGACATTTGGGTGCAGAGAGGGCTCGTGTGATCGCTGATATTGCCCAGAAAACTAAAGGAGGAAGACTGACAGGTTTTGGGATGGGTGGCGATGAAACCTTTCTTACACCTAAAGATTTCTCTTATGCTTTTGATATGGCACGTGAAGCTGGTTACCGACTAACCAATCATGCTGGAGAAATTGTGGGAGCAAACTCTGTTCTAGATAGCCTGGAATATTTGAAGGTAGAACGTATTGGTCATGGTGTTAGGGCAATTGAAGATTTAGCTGTTGTCCAAAGGCTTGTTGAAGAAAACATAACTTTGGAAGTTAATCCTGGATCTAATATATTTTTAGGTTTCTACAAAGATTTAAAATCTCATCCAATTCAAAGATTGTGTGAGTTAGGTGTTCAAGTTACCGTCTCAACAGATGACCCACCTTTTTTTAAGACTAATATGACAAAAGAATATAGTAACCTAGCGAATGTATTTAATTGGAAAAATGAAACATTTTTTTCATTAAATATGGATGCTGTTAAGGCTGCTTTTTGTGATGATAAAACAAAAGAAATATTAAATTCAATTTTGGAGCGTGAATATGCATGAAAATCTAACCATTGTGGACCATCCATTAGTCCAGCATAAACTAACTTTAATGCGGAATGCCAACACATCAACAGCAGTTTTTAGGCAATTATTAAGAGAAATCAGTATGCTTTTGGCTTATGAGGTAACGAGGGATTTGCCTATGACGACAAAAGAGATAGAAACACCTTTATGTCCAATGGTTGCACCGACTTTAGCAGGAAAAAAGTTAGCGTTGATTTCGATTCTTAGAGCTGGAAATGGTCTTTTGGATGGTGTGCTTGAGTTGATCCCTAGCGCACGTGTTGGTTTTGTGGGGTTGTATCGTGATGAAGAGACTCACAGGCCGATTCAATATTATTTCAAAGTTCCCGCTGAACTAGGTGACAGGCGAGTTATTGCCGTGGATCCAATGTTGGCAACTGGATATTCAGCTTCGGCTGCAATTGACCTTTTGAAGGAAGCTGGTGCCAAAGATATAAAGCTAATGTGTTTGGTGGTTGCTCCGGAGGGAGTTGAGGTAATAGAAAAAAACCACCCTGATGTGCAAGTTATCACGGCCTCTCTAGATGAATGCTTGAACGAAAATGCTTATATTGTTCCCGGATTGGGTGACGCTGGCGATAGGATGTTTGGAACTAAATAACATTGTTGAAAGTTATCTTATTTGGTTTCTAAAATTCTTAACGAGTAGCACGAGCAAGAGCTTGATCCAGGTCTGCGATAAGGTCGTCAGCGTCTTCTATACCAATAGAAATTCTCACAAGATTTGGATCCGAACCCGCTGCGATTTGTTGCTCAGTTGTCAACTGTCTGTGAGTTGTGGATGCCGTGTGAATGACAAGAGATCTTGCATCACCTAGGTTGGCTACATGACTAAAGATTTCAAGTGAGTCCACAAATTTCAGGCATGCGTTGTAACCACCCTTTATTGCCACTGTAAATAATGCTCCAGCTCCACGTGGACATATTTTCTTGATTCTTGGGAAATACGGAGAGGACTTTAAACCAGCATAAGTAACTGAATCTATTCTGGGATCAGACTCTAGCCAATTTGCAACTTTTACGGCATTTTCAACATGTTTTGCCATTCTTAAAGAAAGAGTTTCAATACCCATAAGTGTGTAATGTGCTGCCTGTGGGTTCATAGTCATACCAAGGTCGCGTAAACCAACTGCAATACCGTGAAAGGTAAATGCTAGAGGTCCAAATGTTTCCTGAAATCGCATGCCATGATAAGCAGGTTCTGGTTCTGACAAAGATGGAAATTTTCCAGATGCTTTCCAGTCAAAGTTTCCACTATCTATTACGACACCGCCTGTTACCGTCCCATTCCCTGTTAGGTATTTAGTGGTAGAGTGAACTACGATAGTTGCACCGTGCTCGATTGGTCTACATAAATAGGGTGTTGCTGTAGTATTATCGACAATTAGGGGGATTTCTGCAGCGTCAGCTATTTTCGCCATTGCATCTAGATCCGTAATATATCCACCTGGATTAGCAATAGTTTCACAAAATAGAGCTCGAGTGTTGCTATCTATTGCGTTTGTTACGGCTTTTTCATCATCTGTATCAACAAACTTAACTTCCCATCCAAACCTTTTGATTGTAATACCAAGCTGGGTCACAGTGCCACCGTAAAGACGAGTCGAGGCAACAACGTTCATTCCTGGGGACATCAGGGGAAACAATGCCATTATCTGTGCTGCGTGACCGCTTGAGCATGCCACTCCACCAATACCACCTTCAAGAGTAGCTACGCGCTCTTGCAATACTGCTACTGTTGGATTTGTTAAACGGGAATATATATTTCCAACTTCTTGTAAATTAAATAATGCGGCAGCATGATCAGCATCACGAAAAACATAAGCAGTTGTTTGATATATAGGTGTCTGTCTAGCTCCAGTTGCAGGATCTGGATGCGCGCCAGCGTGGATTTGAAGGGTGTCAAACCCATACTCTTCTTCACTCATTATTTTGTCCTAACTAAATATATTGCGTGGTTACAAAGTGTTTAGACAGCGTGTTTCAGAAAATAAAGCTATTTAAAAGCACTAATTTATACTTTTGTTCTTATTTTCTAGTCTATATACATTTTTTTAGAATAAAGTTCTAAAAAAGAAAGGTTTTATAGAATGGATAAGATTGATAAAGAAATTCTCAATATTTTACAAACGAATGCAACATTGCCTTTATCTGAGTTATCACGCCGTGTGGGTATTTCAAAAACACCTTGTTGGCATCGTATTAGAAAACTTGAAGAGCTTGGCGTGATACATCGACGGGTGACTTTACTAGACAGGTATAAGTTGGGTTTACCCATTGTTGTTTTTTTATCTATTTCTGTTAGCCGACATTCAGCAAAATGGGCGACACACTTTGTTGAAATTATTTCCAAGTATCAGCAAATTATTGAAGTTCATCGTTTAACCGGTTCTAGTGCAGATTATATGTTGAAGATTGTAGCATCCAGCATCGAAGATTACGACGATTTTCAACAAATCTTAATAAGCGAAGTAGAATTCACAAGCATGTCATCAAGTGTCTCTCTTCAAGAAATGAAATACAATGTTTCTCTGCCTTTAACAAATATAATTTAATCTT
>Ga0206679_10000257_pt1 | contig 43636 bp, 32 predicted proteins | sample M110012015metaG_FD_155464 | JGI IMG/M metagenome (GOLD analysis project Ga0206679, IMG submission 155464) | Ammonia-oxidizing marine archaeal communities from Monterey Bay, California, United States - M1 100m 12015 | ecosystem: Environmental > Aquatic > Marine > Intertidal zone | place: USA...
AAACCACCTACTGCTAATCCAATTAATACAGCATAAAACACTCTAATTCTTTCAATTGCAATAGGCATTGCTTTCCCCGCATCATCAAGGTTTTCACCAAAAAACTTCATGCTAATAGACTCAGGAAGCATCCAGTTAATAATAAAAAAAGAAGCAATCCCTGTTAAAACTATTGAGCCCCAGTTACCAAGGTTAAATGCTCCTTGAACTTCTTTCTCTTTGGCTTCATTGTTTTTAATTCTGATCACCCAAGTTCCAATAATAGAAAAAACCACTCCAACTCCAGCAATAAGAACAGGCATAAGAATAGGGCCTAAATTTCTAAAACTATCAGAATAGTTAGCACCTCCCATGTCTAAAATCACATAATTCCCTAATACCATTGCAGCAAGCATAGTGGCTACATAAGAACCAAATAAATCTGCTCCCATTCCAGCAACATCACCTACGTTGTCACCCACGTTATCTGCAATTGTAGCAGGGTTTCTTGGATCATCTTCTGGAATTCCAGCTTCTACCTTACCTACTAGATCTGCACCTACATCTGCTGCTTTTGTATAAATACCACCACCAACTCTAGCAAACAAAGCAATACACTCAGCACCTAAAGAAAATCCAGCAAGTGTTTCCAAAATAATTGACATATCACTTTGACCGCCATGATTCCCATTCCAAACTAAGAACATAAAAATTGATGATAAACCGAATACAGCTAATCCTGCAACACCTAACCCCATTACTGTTCCCCCTCTAAAAGCAACTTTCATCGCTTGAGGAAGGCTTGTTTTAGCAGCTTCCGCTGTTCTTACATTTGCTTTAGTTGCAATACGCATTCCTATATTTCCAGCAAGAGCAGAAAAAACAGCACCAATAACAAATGCAACTACAATATACAACCCTGCAGGTATATATTCCATAGCAGACAAAACTCCAAGAGCAGAACCAGCAATAACTACAAATACAGCTAACATTCTATATTCTGCTTTCAAAAAAGCCAATGCTCCAGTAGCAATGTATCCAGATAGCTTTTGCATTTTTTCGCTTCCTGCAGATTGTTTTTTAACCCATGATGATAGGTATAACATGTAAACTAAACCAAGTATTCCAAACAATGGTAATATGTAAATTAATTTATCAGACATAATTCTTTTATTAAATTTTAGGTTCGCGAAATTAGATTTTTATTTGAAACTGTACAAGCGTGAATATAAAATTCTATTGCTTATAGGCTTTAATTAAGCCAACTACAATGAAATATTGTGCCAAAACATATAAAATCATGATGCTTGGCTGCGCTAAGAAAAGATCAGCTGAGTACAAAAATTTATTAATCGCTATTAATGAATCTGAAGCAACAAAAAAACAAGCACCAATAAACACTAAATAGTAGCTTAATTGATTGGGTTTTCTCATAGTTGAGGTAAACCCCATCAAACATACAACTGCTCCATAAATCAATACCGGAATCTTCATTTCATTAAGCTGATCATAAAGACTATTCATTAGTAAAAAATAAATGCCTCCAAACACCAAAAGCACAAAAAGCCATTTGGGCTGTGATAACATCCTAAATGAACCTCCAGCTTTTGAAAACACAAAAGCATATAATATTTGAGTGATCATAAAAGCGCCTAATCCCAATAAAAAATAATGCTCACTCAATGAAACAAACATTAAGGCTACATCTCCAATAAATGCAAAAAACAAGGCGCCTATTAGCAGCTTAGACAAATTGTCTTTGTACTGATTCCAGGTTGGAATATATAGCAAGATAAGCAAAGGCATCAGTAATGGCTTAGTTAGGTAAACCACTTCTATAGCTCCTGAAATATCTCCAACTATCTCAATAGCTGATATTAAAAAGTAGATGATCGATATGATGAAAAATGAATTCCTAATCTCTTTTAAGCTAAATTTAAAGGGCACTTTTTACATGCTTTTTCCTTTTTGTATTTCTTACAGCATTTTTTCTTTTTCTTGAATTCCAATAAAGGTGGAGTTGACAAAGAATGATTGATACAAGTTTGAAAAGTGCCTTTCATAATTAATACAAAAATAAACACCTTTAATTGTCAATTCAATACCTTTTTTAGGGTATATGTTTGTACATTGTAAAGCAAATCTGAAATTTAATGCTCTGTAAAAAACATATTACAATACTGCTTTTCACTCTTTTTACATTCTCGACAAACATCAACTATTTAGCTCAAAACAACGAAATAGATGATTATATACCATTTGAAGAAGCTTCACTAAACACCCATCCTATTTTAACCATTAAAACTACGCTACATTTGGTTTACAGATCTAAAGCAGATCCTCAAAACATCACACTCGATTCAATTAATTTTATTAAACAGCAATATACATGGGTAAATAATGCCTATAAAAACATGAAGCCTCCTACTCTATTGCCTAAAAATGGAGAGTCCTATTATGTGCCTGATTCAAGAATAAGATTTAGGTTAGATACCATCATTTGTCATTATGATTCAGTGGCCTGGGATAGAATATACTATGGAGTAGTAATGAATGGTGGGGCCCCATGGAGAATAGATTCTATTGATCTTGAAAAAAATCTAATTGGAGTTCATGGAAAAAGAGAAAGTATTCTAAGGTCTAAGGGAGATAGTATAGTTATTGGTGGATCTAGCGGAAATGATGGAATCTACCATACAAAATCATTTTATTCCGACAATAAAAACACCTACATCCTATTAAAAGAACCTTTATCTGTAGACATAGTAGATGGAAATGTAACCTACTTTACTAAAATTGACAAAAATTGCCATAAAGACAACTGGGTAAACTTAACCAATAGTGATAAAAATTCCATTCACATATTCTATACAGGTTCAACTGCTGACAAACCTGCTTTTGGTTGTGGTCCCTCTCCCTATTTTTTAAATGTATCTAGAGTACTCTTTAACGGAGGTTATGCAACCGCACAGCTTACAGCACATGAGCTAGGGCATTGTTTAGGACTTAGACACACCAATGTTCCTCAATTTAATGACCTTCCCCCTTCAGATAAATTTGGTTGGATAAAATGTAATAAGGTTAATACCAGCAATAATATTATGGGATATAATCTCTGCAGAAATTATTTATCTCCTAAACAAATTGGATACATTCATAAAAGGTTTTCAACCAACCCTTCATTAATTAGAATAACTGCCAACGGAGAATATGATGATGATAAAAACATATCTGTATGGAAAAATGAAACATGGGATAAAGCCATGCTGGTAAGTGGAGACATCATTGTCCGAACTGGCAAAACCCTTACCATAAAAAGCACTGTATCAATGGCTGATAATTCAAAAATTTATATTGAGAAAAGAGCAAAATTAATAATTGACGGAGCTGAAATCACCAATAATCATGGGGGAAAATGGGGAGGAATAATTATCTGTAAAAGCTATTTAAGAAAGAACAAAAAACCCTGTTGGAAAAAAAATTATGGCATTATTGAAGTGATAAATAATGGAAGTCTAAAAAACACTATTGACAGTAATTAATCATTCTGATCTATTTCAAATTCCACCTCTTTTTTCTCTTCCTCTTCTACTCCTATTTTTTTAAGTAATTTATTGAGCTTTCCATTTTTCTTTTTTGTAGTATCCTTTTCTTTAGTTTGCTTATTTATCGACTTATTTTCTGCTTCCTTCATCTCCTCTTCCCATTCAATTTCAAAAATAGTGGTATCCTTTTTCTCTTTTTGGGTTTTTAGAGTTGAATCTTTTGAAAATAAACCAAGCTCCTCTTTAAGCACAGATTTGATCACTTGTTTTTCTTCCTTAATTATTTCTTTCTTGTTTTGTTTTTTCTCTTCTTGATCGAGTTTAAATAAAGGATTATCTACTGTACCATACATATTTAAGAAAATTATCTTACCCAACCCGTCATCTTTAATAGGTCCAAACTCATTATCTGATTGATCTTTTACCATTAATTCCCTTAACCTAAAACTAAAGTGATAATCTATAGAGTCATTAAAACTATGATTTCCGAATAAGGTCATATCCATTACACTGGAAATTATATTCATTTTTGGAATCTCTATTATCCCATTTTTAATAGAGATCTCATTAGAGAGTTCAGAAAAGTGAATATGATTTAATTTTTTCTTTAAAAGCTTAGTGTCTATTACCGACTTTACTAGTAAGTTTTTATCTAAATAATCAGCTATGTCCGCCATTGAAGAATGGTTAATTAATTCTCCTTTTTTTACATGGATTTTTGATGTTGCTATTAATTTATCGGTTTCAATCATTAATGATTGGTTCAAAAATGTACTCAATTCAAAACTAATAGCAGCAGTACCTTTTAGGTGCTGATCTGTGAGATAATCCTGTCCAAAATTTTTGAAGCCAGCAAAAAAGCTAGCAACATTGATGTTATTTGCCTTTCCATTAAGGGTTAATTTAAACTTGTTTTTTTCTGATGATTGAAGCATTGAATTAAGCTGGTAATTCCCATTATTGGCATAAAAATTAAAATTGTCACCTTTTATGTATTGATCATTTACAGATAATAATCCTGTTATTTTTTTGGCCTTAAAATCTTCATAGTATAATGTCCCTACATTTAATTTGGAGCTTATGTTAAATTGAGTTGGCAAAAGAAATTCCGAAGTATTTTCTGTTCCATTATTCTGAGAAATCAATTGACCTAAATTCAGTTCTTCTATTTTAATGTCACTATTTACAGTCAAACTACTACTTATTCCAGTAATATAATCTAAGAAATTGTTGAAATTAAGGTGAGTCTCAAAACTCGAACCATTAAGTTCTCCCCTTATAAGATTTGATCGTAATGCTTTCTTGTCAAAAATTAATTCTCCATTAGTGTTCTCAATCAATATATTTTGATCAATTACATCTGCCTTCATATTAAGAACATCAACATTACCATTTATTAGCTCAATTTTATAATCATCTCCTTGCTCATTGATGCTTAATTTATAGTTGATGTCTAATTTAGAATTCCCACTTAAGTCAATGGAAGAAATATTTGCAAAATCAGCTATTTTTTTCAATGAAATTGCTCCGTTAATAGCTCCTTCAATAGTGGGCTTTTTGAAATCAACAATTTTAAGAGCTCCAGTAAGCTTTCCTTGTCCTAAGGTTGCTTTAAATCTATCTAAAACAAACTCTTGTTTGCCTTCTTTATTAAAATTAACAAAGCTCCCATTCAAAGAAATAGAATTCAATGTTGTTGATGTATGTTTTTCTATCATGCTCCCAGATTCCATATTAAAATCTGCATTAAAAACGGGAGAGTTATTATTTGAAATTTCTCCTTTTAAATGGGCGTTAAACTGAACTTGTCCTTTAGCATTATATTCATTAAGAGAAGACAATATCTCAATAGGAAAAACACTGAACAATGATTCAAGAATTATATTTTTCCCTTTGAACTTTAAGTCAACATATGTCGAATCCGAATCCTTGTAAGAGCCGTTTACAATAAAAGACATCCCTTCAATTTTTAAATCCCCTTTATCGACTATATAAGTTGAGCTATCATTGTTCACTTTTATATTAAGGTCAATGTCTGCATTCTTGTTTTTAAGGTAATTAACTTGATCTGCCGTAAATTCTTTAACAAGCACATGGCTTTTAGCAGTAAGGTCGTACTGGTCTTTATTAAAATCTCCAGTAAAGTGAATATGTTTTGTGTAAAACCTATACTGCTGATCTGTATAGTGATTTTTATAATCTAATATTAAGTTATTAACTTCTACTTGCTGAAGGGAAAACCTGATCTCTTCATCTTTAGCACTAGAATCAGCTATCCATATATTGTAATTATCATTCCCTGCAGAGTCGACCTTTAATTTTAAATTAACGTGATCGCCTATGATCTTTTTTACTTCATAAGTGCCGCCAACAACATCAAAAAGGTCCATATTCATGTATAAGCTGCTGGCAAATAATAAAGTGTCTTCTGGATCAAGGACATCATTGATAAGTAGATCATTGAACTTTATTGCAATAGATGGAAACTGGTCGATAATAGATAATTCTACATTTTCCACTTTTAAATCAGCATTTAAACGCTGGTTTAATTCATCTAAAGCATATTTTTTTATTTCTTCCTCATAAATATATAGGATAGAAAATATTACTGTAATGAACAATATTATAACAGCTCCAAGCCCTATTAAAAAGTATTTAAGCCTTTTTAACCACATTTAACTTTAATTTGAAAATTGAATTTACCTGTATATAATACACCAACTACTTAGCATCGTTCGATTTATTAACCAATGATTATGAACAGAAATGTGAACCTATTTTCTATAGATAGAATTAAGCTTTTTACAAATGGGACTCTATTTTAACAAACTTTACTTGATGAATTTCTTCTCCATCACTTAATACAAAAAGATAAATCCCATATTGTAGATGCCCAATATTAATGTAGGAATTTTCTGTTAGATGTCCTTCCATCACTAGCTTACCCGTAATGTCAATTACATTATATACAAATGGATCAAGAGGAATCTTATTTGAGCTAAATGCTAATTGATCATAAGCTGGGTTAGGATATATACTGAATTGAAAATCTTGGCTTGGATCATTAAAATGGCCATTGTACTGACAGCTTAAATAATCTCTATAGGTATAGAAATAATTACTCATCTGATCTAATTGTTCTTGTGAAAAGAAATCTCTACAATGCTTTCTGGAATAAGACATAATGTTTGTCGGGTCTGGATTATAAAAATCCCCTAAAGGATCCTGCTCATTACCAACATAAACACATATTTGATTAACATTTAATGAAGATAGCTTCGGATCTGCTGGTGTATCACACAAAAGATCTCCGGCAGTACTACAGTTAGTACCATTAACAAATTCATGACCATTTGAGGAAGAGTGAGTGTGTAATAAAGAAAAATAATGTCCTATCTCATGCGCCAGTGTACTCCCATTAGTTGAACATGAATTGAGCATGATTAATCTGTTTTTATCTAGTCCTGATAAATACGCATAACCACATAAATAAACAGTATCTCCATCAACTACTTTAAAAAGCTCTGGAACAAAATAAATATTTAAGTTGTTGAATTCGTCTTCCTCATCACATATTGTTTCGTCAATTATTTTTTCGAATTTTGCATACTCATTTTCATAGATGTATTGAATAGGTCCACAATGTTGAAGAATAATGCCTGCATTTTTAAAATATTCATTCACTAAAGAAAGTTCATCAAATACATCAGAAGAATCTATCCCACCAGTGGAATCTGAATATCCAATTATATGAAATTTTACAGGGACAATAGAATCCTCAGGGGCTACCATCTCCTGCTTACTTCTCACCTTTTTTATGAATTCTAATATTATTTTTTTATCCTCTTTTGATACAGTAGTACCACAATCAAAATCATTTTGAGAAATTAAAAATGTTGAGTAAAAGATGAGCAATAAAAAACAAATACTTTTCATAAAGATACTTATGTATTTAAAATTACATTTTTTTATCTATGATCCGATTAAAGATCTCGTTTACTGCTGGGCACAATTCATCATTCTTTAAATGGAGTTTCATTAATTTTTTTTGACCTTTCATATTAGTATGTGGGTACTCTCTACATGCTTTGGGACGAACCTCATAAATACTACAATAATTATCCTCTCCTAAAAAGACACATGGTAAAGTTTGTAGTACAAAATCTCCATCTTCATCAATTCTAAGGTGTTTTTCAGTAAACTCCCCTGGTTTTATTTTCATGTATTTACTGATCCTATTAATGTCTTTATCAGTAAAAAGAGGACCTACATTTCTACAACAATTACCACATGAAAGGCAATCGATCTCATTGAATACTTCATTGTGTTTTTCAATGAAAACAGCGTCAATCTCAGGCTCCTTTTTGTTTTTTAAACTCTTGACATAATTAGTCCTAGCCTTTTTCTTTCTTTTAGCCTCTATTTTAATATGCTCGATATCTACACCCAATGACATCTCTTTAATTTGTTAAAGAAATTGAGTCTAGTTTCATTTTTATAGGATTGATCTGTAATAAAAAAGTATCCAATGAATCTTTTGTAATTGGATCTGAAGTAGGAATATCTATCCCCAATGGATCAACAGGATCTCCATTAATGTAAATTCTATAATCTAAATGTGGCCCTGTACTTAAGCCAGTACTTCCAACTTCACCAATTTTTTGACCCTGTTTCACAAAAACACCTCTTTTGATTCCTTTTGCAAATTTAGATAAGTGAAGGTATTTTGTTTCTATATCGCCAGAAGTGTGGTCCATTTTAATATAATTACCTGCACCACTAGAATATTTAGCATGCGTAATAACACCATCCCCAGTAGCCACCACGGCAGTGCCAGTAGGAGCGGCATAATCCACACCATGGTGAGGTCTGTATCTTTTTAATATAGGATGTAATCTACTATTAGAAAACTTAGACGAGATCCTAACATATTCTAAAGGAGCTGACAACAAAGCCTTTTTCATGCTTTCTCCTTTTTCATTGTAATAAGCAAAATCTCCTAAAGTGTCTTTTAGGTATTTAAAACAATAAAAATCATGCCCTCGATGATTAAACAAAATTGCCTTAATCTCACCAGTGCCAATAAATTGGTCTTCAACATATTTCGATTCAAAAATTATCTTAAAGTAATCTCCTTTTTGAATGCCAAAAAAATCTATTGTCCAAGCATACATCTTAGCTACTTCCATTACCAACCCACCTGAAAGACCTTGATCTATGAAAGCATTCCATAAGCTTGAATTAATAGATCCTCCAGCTCTTTGGATTCTAGTATCTATTTGTCTTTTATATGCCTGAACACTGATCTCTTTTTCAAAATGAACTTCAATATACTCTACAGCACTCTTATCATAGATAAAGCAAATAGGTGTATGTAAACTATCATTTTTACAGATCATATAATAATTTCTTCCTGTTTTTATATTTCTAAAATCAAAAACAGTATCAAAACCACTGGCTATCTTATAAACTGTAGCTTGTGAAATTCCATATTTCGGAAGAATATGACTTAATCCTTGATTCGCTTCTACCTTTGATGTGTCTATCCAATGATCTTTCAATAAAAAGCCATGAAGCTTCATTGTATCAATAGATATTTCTTCAATAATTTCTTTAGGCTTTTCATTCCCTAATTCATCAATTGAATTCTCGCAATGTGAAAATCCTAGCACTAAGCAACTAAAAAACACGGCCTTTATTAAAAATCTTGTATTAACCATTTATCCATTTTTTTATGGTGTGACAAAATTAATAAAACAATTACATAATTAAGCTTCTCTAAATTATTCAAATTACTTGATTATTTATAATGAAAAAACTATATATTTAAACCACTAAGCAACAAATAATGTCGATTAATAGTAAAATTTTGCGGATTAAAATATTTTTCGTATCTTAGATATAAGAACCCTAATCTACCCCTATTATGAATTCCAAAGTACTAAATTGGTTTATTTTTTCAACTGCAATCTTTTTTCTCTGTATTGCATTTATCGTTTACACTTACATCATTGAGTATTAAAATAGACCGCTAATTAAAAAATAATGTATTTCTAAGTTTAAAATCATTTTTGATTTTAACAGGATGAAAAAAAACAAGACCAATATGATATAAATCTATGGTCAATGTGATGACCTTGTCTTTTTTAATTTCTCCCCATGCTTCCTGCATATCTTTTGACCAATTAATATCATCAAATACAAAAACAGAATTTTCATCAATCTTATTCTTACATAGATTAAAATAATCCAAAGTCGCTGCTTTTGTATGATTTCCATCAAAATAAACAAAATCTACGCTGTCTATTTGATCAATCAATTTAGGGAGTTCTTTGTTAAAATCTCCATTGATGAATGTCACGTTTTTAATTTTTAGTTTATTGGATAAGCTTTTAGCTATTTGCAATGTTGAGCTACAGCCCTCAATACTATATACACGACCTTTTTTCTTAGCCTTCGATAAATATGCAGTTGTTACACCCAATGAAGTGCCTATTTCAATGATGTTATTACATTGATATTTATCGACAAGCCTAAATAAGAGCTGGGCTGTTTTCCTTTTTTGTAAACTATTTTTTGCAATCTGAGCTACTGTTCTATTATTTTCTTTTATTTTTTTACTTCCAGCACCTAAGTCATTTACCTTAATTACCTGCTTATTACTATATAATTGATTTCTAAAATATTCAATAGGAATATAAGAATAGAAAGTTCGATTATCTTCTAATACAGATTCTATAAAATCATATACAAAGGGAGAATGTATTCCATATTTAGTTTTTGCTTTGAAAAAAAACTTAAGGTATGAATAGACTCCTAAACTCATAAATCAAAAGTAGCATCTTTTTATTGATTCTAACCTTATCAAAAAATGAAACAATAGAAAAAAATATCTATTAGCTTTGCAGTGAAATGGAAGAGCCACAAAAAGAAAAAGAATTGTCATTTTTAGGCCATTTAGAAGAGCTAAGATGGAGGCTTGTTAAATGCGCTATTGCAATATTAATAATGGCATGCCTTCTTTTTTATTTTACAGACCCCATTATTAAACATGTCTATTTAGCCATGTCAAAAAGTGATTTTATCACTTATAAGATCTTTTGTAAAGTATCTAATCTTTTAGGTTTAACAGATAGCTTATGCGCGAATGATATTCCCATTCAAATTCAATCCATTGAGATGACCAAACAATTCTCTACCAATATGTATTTTGCTATTGTAGGTGGAATTGTAATCATGTTTCCTTTCATTTTTTATCAGTTCTGGTGTTTTGTAAAACCAGGGTTAAAAGAAAATGAGATTAAAGTGACCAAAGGAGTAAGTTACTTTGCTTCTATTCTATTTTTTCTTGGGATACTCTTTGGTTACTTTTTAATAAGTCCATTATGTGTGCAGTTTTTTGGTGGGTATAAGCTTACGGATGAAATCCAAAATAATTTCACAATAAGCTCTTATATGTCTATGATCACTACTTCGACATTCTTCAGTGGATTATTCTTTGAGCTTCCTGTTGTCATTTTTATATTATCCAAATTAAACTTTGTAACCTCCTCTTTCTTAATTAAATACAGAAAACATGCATTAATAGCTATTATGCTGCTTTCTGCAATAATAACACCCCCTGATGTAATAAGTCAAATTTTGGTATCTTTGCCCATCCTTGCTCTATACGAAGTTGGAATTATAGTTGCCAAGCTTGTAGAGAAAAAATCCCTGTAATTAATTAACTAATTGTTTGTTTACAGATACATATCAATTATTTTGATGCTTTTATTAGCATCCCAATCATTTACTCAAAAAACTAAAATTACAGGAATCGTAATTGATGCGTTTTCTGAAGAAACCATCCCCTTTGTAAATGTTTATTTCCAAGGGACTAAAGTTGGTGTAATTACAGATTTAGAGGGCAAATTTGTGATAGAATCATTTTATGCTACAGATTCATTAGTTATCTCATTTATTGGATACGACAAGGTTATAATTCCTATACAAAAAGATGTTTCTCAAAACATAGAGATCAAGCTTAAAGAAGCTACAACTAATCTTCAAGAATTGATTGTCATCTCTAGTGACATCAATCCTGCTCATCCTATAATTAAAAGGGCTATTGCCAATAAAAAAATTAACAATAGAGAAAAACTAGATGCCTATCAGTATGAGGTTTATAATAAGATTCAATTAGATCTTAATAATATTACTGAAGAATTTAAAAGCACAAAAGCATTTGAAAAATTCAATTTTATTTTTGATAATATTGACACCTCAGAGTCAAAACCTTTTCTGCCAATCTTTATTTCTGAATCCATTTCTGATTATTATTTCAAAAAAAATCCAAAAACTCACAAAGAAGTAATCAAAGGTTCAAAGGTTTCTGGTATTGACAATAAAAGCATAGCTCAATTTACTGGAGACATGTATCAGCAAGTAAATATTTATGATAATCAATTATCTGTATTTGGAAAAAATTTCATTAGTCCAATAGCTAATCAAGCTATGATGTATTACAAATATTACTTAATTGACAGCTCAAATGTAGATGGCTATTGGTGTTATGAACTTCAATTTCTCCCAAAGAGAAAAGGTGAGTTAACCTTCGAAGGCAACCTTTGGGTTCATGATACAACCTATGCTATTAAAAAAGTGACAGGAGCTATCTCAAAGGATGCTAACATCAATTTTGTGAATGAATTAAAAGTTACTCAAACTTTCGAACAAGTAGAAAAAGAGGTTTGGATGCTAACCAAAGATGAATTGTTTGTTGATTTTGAATGGCTAGAAAAAGCGCTTGGTTTCTATGGTAAAAAAACCACTTTTTATAATGACTTTGTTATTAATGAACTTAAAGAAGAACCCTTTTATAGCGGAGCTGAAAATATCTTTATAAAAGATTCTGCTAATATACGTTCGGAAAAATACTGGGAACTACAAAGGCATGACTCATTAACTACTCAGCAAAAGGGGATCTATCAAATGATAGACACCCTTCAGAAAGTACCTATTGTAAGAACCTATGTAGACATTATTTACCTTCTTGCATCTGGATATAAGATCGTTGGTAAGTTTGAATTAGGGGAGTATACCTCTCTTTATTCCTTTAATGATGTAGAGGGCCATCGCTTTAGAGGAACTATTAGGACTAGCAATAATTTCAGTAAAATGATAGAATTATCTTCTTTTGCTGCATATGGGTTATGGGATCAAGAGTTCAAATATGGGTTTGGCACTAGATTCTTCATTACAAAAGAACCCAGGAGAATGATCCATGCAGTATACAAGCATGATGTTGAACAAATTGGACTTAGTTCCAATGCCTATAACAATACAGGAGTTGTTTCCTCTTTTTTAAGGAGAAACCCCTTCAATAAGCTTATCTTCAATACAGAAATGCGATTTTCCTATTCAAGAGAATGGTTTCATGGTCTTACAACAAGTATTCTATTTAGAAATGCAAGGTTTCAGCCTTTAGGAATCATTCCCTTTAACCAATTAGACCTACAAGGAAACACCTTTCCAAAAGAAAATATTATCACTTCAGAGCTCTCTTTTAAAACACGTTTTGCATTTGGTGAAAAATTTATTTCTGGAGAATTTGACAGAGTAAGTACTGGCACTAAATTTCCGATCATTGAATTTAATTATGGTTATGGGTTTCCTGATCTATTGGAAAGCGAATATGAATATCATAGATTAAAACTATCCTTTGACCACACCATTCGCTTAGGGATCTTTGGTTCTACTCAATACAAAATAGAAGCAGGTAAGATCATTGGAGATGTTCCTTATCCTTTATTAGAAGTTCATCCTGGTAATGAAACATGGTCTTATAATGAAAATGCATTTAATATGATGAACATCTGTGAATTCATCAGCGATGAATACATTAGCTTTAAAGTGCAACAACATTTCGATGGGTTAATATTGAATAAAATCCCATTTCTAAGGAAATTAAAATGGCGAGAAGTTGCTGCTTTTCAAGGAGTTTGGGGTAGCTTAAAATCAGAAAATGAAAACGTTCTTTTATTGCCAGATTATGCTAGCTCACTTCAGAACAAACCCTATCTTGAGTCTTCTTTAGGCATAGAGAACATCTTTAAGTTTTTGAGAATTGATGTAATTTGGCGACTTTCGTACCTTGACAATGAATTTGAAGGAATTAATGTAAGCCCATTAGGCTTGAGAGCAATGCTACAATTAGAATTTTAATGATCTTAAAAACAGAAAATATCTCAAAATCCTACAAGAACAGAGATGTTGTTAAAGATGTTTCTATTGAAGTAAAAGAAGGTGAGATTGTGGGGCTATTAGGTCCAAATGGAGCAGGCAAAACCACTTCATTTTATATGATAGTAGGCTTAGTAAGCCCAGATAAAGGAACAGTGTATTTAGATGGTAAAAACATCACAAAAGTTCCTATGTACAAAAGATCAAAAATGGGCATTGGCTATCTACCTCAAGAAGTTTCTGTTTTTAGAAAATTAAGCGTTGAAGATAATATTCTGGCTATTCTGCAAATGACAAAGTTGAGTAAAGAGCAGCAGAAGCATAGACTCGAAGAATTACTTGAAGAATTTGGGCTTAACCATGTAAGGAAAAATTTAGGTATTAAATTGTCTGGAGGAGAAAAAAGAAGAACTGAAATTGCCAGAAGCTTAGCAATTAACCCATCATTTATTCTATTAGATGAACCATTTGCTGGGGTTGATCCGCTAGCAGTTGAAGACATTCAAAAAATAGTTTTACAACTCAAAAAAAAGAAAATTGGAATTTTGATCACTGATCATAATGTTCAGGAAACACTAGGCATTGTAGACAGGGCATACTTGTTATTTGAAGGGGCTATTTTAAAATCTGGATCTGCAGAAATATTAGCTGAAGATGAGCAAGTAAAAAAAGTTTATCTTGGACAAAACTTCATACTAAGAAAAAAAACATTTAATTAACATGCGTTGGGCAGCTCTACTTGCTATTTTCATTTTAAATAAGTTTTTTTTTAGCCAGCACTCCGACTGTAAAACAGCATTAATTTACGATTCAAAACAAATGGGTGAGATTTCAGTTTCTGAAGGATATGGAGATGAAATGGAAATCTTTGGCCATCCAATTTACAATGATCATTTTTTTACAGAAGAACACAATACGTTATGGATCTATCTATATTTTAGGGATTCAGCAGAATTTGAATTTGAGCTTACGCCTGATAAAAAGTCTGATGATTTTGATTTTATGCTCTATAAAATTGATAAATCTAACTTTTGTGATTACATCAAAAAACACCAACCTATTCCATTAAGGTCAAATCTTGCGAGAAAAAACCCTCAATCTGGTGGTATAACAGGAATGCGTTCCACCAACAATAATAATTACTCAAAAGCAGGATACGAACCATTTTTCTCCTCTACATTAAAGATAAACAAAGGAGATGAATTTTATTTAATAATTGATAGCCCTTATGGGGGAAATGGAAAGTTTAAATTATTCTCTGAATGCAAGTTCATAGACACTAACATTGTTCCAAAAGAAATTATTGTTCCACTTAAGCCAATAAAAAAAAACATCCCAAAAAAAATAAAATCATCAATCTCTATTGTTTTTACCAATGACTCTTTATTTACGGTTCCATTTAATGATATTAATATTTTTGGTGTTGATGAAAATGATTCGATCATTAAATATGAATCAGATTCTTTAAAAATCATTACAAAAAATCACTCGAAAAAATATGAATTTACTGTTACTGCTAATGGATATGAGCAACAAAAATTTACTTATAGATCTTATCGGTTTAAAGACACTCTCATTCAATTTAAATTAACCCCTTTGAAAATAGGAAGTGTATTGAAATTTGAAAATATCCGTTTTGTTCCTGATAAAGCCACCATACTTAAAGAAAGTAACCCTGACATTGAAAAGCTAATAAGCTTTTTAACTGTTAATAAAGAAATAGATGTAGAAGTAGGAGGCCATGTTAATGGATTAGGAAAAAACAAAAGAAAATATAATTCTTTATCAAAAAAAAGAGCCAAATCAGTTTATAAAGAATTAATAACATCAGGAATAGCATCTAATAGATTAACTTATATTGGCCATGGAAATACAAAACCTATATATAAAGTGCCAACTACTTTAGAACAAAGTAGCGCGAACAGAAGAGTTGAAATTACAGTTGTTAATATAAAATGAATTATATATTACATATTGAAACTAGCACTAAAGTTTGCTCTGTTGCCTTAGGAGGAAATGGGGAGTTAATTGGCTACAAAGAAGAAATTTCTGAAAAATACATACACGCTGAAAGATTAACTATTTTAATAAATGAATTAATTCAAGAAAACAATATAGGTTTTAATGATCTTGCAGCTATTGCAGTTAATAAAGGACCAGGGTCTTATACTGGCTTAAGAATTGGTGTTTCTACAGCAAAAGGACTGTGTTATGCGCTCAATATTCCATTAATAAGCATAGACTCATTATTGAATTTATTCCTAAATTTCAAACAAACCTTCAGCGCTAATAATGAAAATTACATTGTTATTCCAATGATTGACGCTAGAAGAGATGAGGTATATACGGCAACTTTTTTAGATGATGGAAGTGTTTTATCTAAAACACAAGCAAAAATAATTGATGCTGCTTTTTTTATTCCCTATACTAATTACAACAAAGTACATTTAATAGGAGATGGTTGCTTAAAATTCAAAGGGAGATTTAAGCAACCCAATCTAATATTTCATGAGGATTTACTTTGCTCATCTAGTTCAATGACAAATAGTATTTATAAGAAATTTCAGAAAAAAGAACATGAAAATACTGCTTATTTTGAACCTTTCTACTTAAAGGATTTTAAGCCTTTTTGATTAGCTGTTTATCAAAAAAACCCAACAATTTTAAGCGTTACTTATTTCTTATCGTACTATCTAATTAATTTGTCGTGACAATTATAATTTTAGTAGAAAAAAATTATTTGATAGCATAATTATTGCAAAATTTAACACCTTATTACTTTAATAACTAATCTATACAAATGGATTTATTAAACTATAAGGGTACTGAAACAACCCCTAGTGTTAACTTCAACCCTGAAAATGGAAAATTAATTATCGAAGGTAATTCAATCCCGAATGATGCCGAAGAATTTTTTACACCTATACTATCCTGGCTCGAAGAATATGTTAATACGACAAAAGTAAAAACTACATTAATTATTAAGCTTCATTACTTTAATGTTTCTTCCTCAAAAAGGATTCTTTATATGTTCTACAAACTCAATGAACTTCTAAAATATAATAAGCCAGTAGTTATAAAATGGTATTATAGCGAAGATGAAGATGAAATGTTTGAAGTAGGTCAAGATTTTGCCTTTATGGTCAATGTCCCTTTTCACTTTATTGAATACACTCCACACCCGGTTTCTGTCGCTTAACAAGATGACAAGCCTTAACTAAATTTTCATTGTAGTTGTATTACTAATCCTATTCTTTAAATTTGCAAAAATTTCATTGACGATGAAGACAACTACAAAAGTAGCTCATCCTGTTATGGACATCAGCATTTTCCTAAGAGAAAACACCTATTTAATTAAAATAGTGTTAAATCAATATGAACAAATTTACAGAGTCAAACAATTGGATGTAACTGGTATTGATGATGTAAAAAAAATGCTTGATGAAGATTTCTTAAATAAAACCTATATGAGGTTTGTTGAAATGAGTAAAGACTTTAAAGCCAGCTTTAATAACATAAATAAAATTCAAAATGAACAATAAAACAATAATCATAACAAATGCTATAATGGGCATTGCCATAGCTATTTTGTTTATACTTCACTTTTCCAATGAACCACAAAAAAGTAGTGCTAATGAAGAACAAAACACTAATTCAGTTCTGTCTGTTGATGAAAATGAACCTGAAAATATAAATGACTTTAAAATTGCTTTTGTTAATAGCGATACTCTTGCAAAATATTATGATTTTTCTAAAAAATTAAAGGCTGATCTCCTTAAAAAACAATCTAAAGCAGAATCTCAAATAAAAAAGAAATATGCTAATTATCAAAAACTAGTTAGTGAATACCAGCAAGCCGCAGAGATCATGGGGCAAAATGAAGCTGCTCAAAAAGTGCAAACTATAAATATGCTTGAACAAGAAATTATGCAGCTAGAACAAACGCTAAGTCAAAATTATGCTAACCAAGAATTGGAAGCTTCTAATAAATATGTTAATGAAACAGCCGATTATCTACAAATAATAGGAGCCAATTTAGGTTATGATTATATACTAAGCTATCGAGTTGGAGGCCCAATGCTTTTTGCAAATCCATCCCTTGACATAACGCAAGATATCATTGGCTACCTTAATGAAGAATACAATAAAAACAATGACTAATGACTATTGCTGAAAGTATAAAACAAAATAATATTGCTGAATATATTTTATTTATGTGGCAAGCGGAAGATATGGTGCGAGCATTTAGCTTAGATATTGAAAAAATACAATCAAATATTGTCAAAGATTTTAATGGCGAAGAAAAGGATTTACTTTCTTTAATATCTTGGTATAAAGATCTTATAAGAAAACTAAGGATTCAGGGTAAATCTAAAAACGGTCACTTAAATGAAATTAATGAGATTGTTAATGAATTAAATTATTTACACGCTACTTTGATCAACCTCATGCAAGATCCAATTTATAGCGATCTGTATAAAGGGGCTCTACCTTTTATAAATGATTTTAGAGAAAAATCAGATAACTCAAATGAAAGTGACATCCATTTATGTCTAAATGCAATATATGCTAAACTCATACTTAAATTAAAAGGAACTGAGATTTCTGAAGAAACAGAAAAGGCATTTGAACTTTTCAGAAACGTTTTAGCTCATCTTTCCGTAAGATACAAGGATATGAAGGCTGGAAACCTGAAAATTAAAAATGAAAACGCTTAGCTGTAACTATATTGATGTTAAATTAAGCATCGGAATTTCAACCATTTACTCTATTATTTGTATAATTAGTTGACAATCAATGAAAATTATAAATGTCATAGAGAAATACAATTATGGTATTATTGGGACTTTAGGGGTTCATATGATCTTATTCATTTGGCTCAATATAGAAAATATGTCATTTACAATAATTGATCCTCTAGAAAAGACAATTGCTGTGTTGGATTATTCTGAGGATTTATCAGAAATTGATCAATTACAGAAGGAATTAGAAAAGCTTAATCAAAATGTAAATCCAAATAATATTAAGAATGTAGCAACTAATCAAGAGCTGGAAGAAACTCAATATTCAAACCAAACCCCCATTAACAAACAGAAAGCGCAGCAAGAAGCTAATGAAAACATTAAAAAATTTGAAGCTGAACAAAAAAGAATAGTTAGTGCTGACAATCCAACTTTAAACGATAATCAAACAACAGAAGACCAAATAGACCCTAACCTTTTTAAAAAGGATGAAGAAAATGAAAACGCTTCCTATGGTTCTAATATAGTGGCTACTGCCAGCTACGATGTTCCGAACAGAAATTCACTTTATAAAAAAATACCCTCCTATAAATGTAAAAATGAAGGTGTTGTAAGGGTAACAATAAAAGTGAGTAGAAATGGGAAAGTAATTCAGTTTGAGATCGATGAGTCAAACACTAATACATCCAATAATTGCCTCAGACAGCAAGCTTTAGAGTATGCATCAAAATGGAGATTTACACAAGACTTTAATGATGAAATAAAAAAACAGGGTTGGGTAGAATTTAATTATTTAGCACAATGATGAAAAACTTTAACTTGTAACCTTTAATTTTAATCTTAGTTATAATCCTAAACTTAGTAGCATTAACATGACACATTTCCGATCAAAACTATTGTTTTTAGTTCTACTTTTTTTAAGCATTAATTGCTTAGGACAAGAAAATTGGAACCTTGAAAAAGGACTCCTCCAAGTAAAGGAAGAAATAAATTATTGGAGCAATGACAGTACTGTAATCAGAAGTGTTGGACATTATAACAGCACAAGCTTTTCCGGTTTAGGTAAAAGAGTTGGAGTTTGGAAATTTTATTACGAAAATGGCAATATTGAGGAGGTTACTAATTACTATATTGGAGAAAAACATGGTCCCTCTAGCTACTTCTATCCTTCTGGTAAGAAAAAATTTGAAGCCTTTTTCTTTTTAGGTGTTCAAGACTCAACCTTTAAAGCATATTATCCAAATGGGAAACTAGCTGAAAAAGGAAGTTTCGCAGGAATTCCGCCTTCCTTTTTAAATGACACCAGTAATTATATAGACTGGCAATTAAAGCTAGATCAGTTCAATGATCAAAAAATTGGATCTTGGGAGTATTATTATAATAATGGTGAGCTATTTCAAGTAACTAAATTTAAAGATTCTAATGAGCTCCTTATTAAACACTTTAACAAAGAAGGTACTTTAACTGTAGATGATGGTAATGGATTCATAAAAGAAAACTACATATCAGGTGCTCCTAAACAAGTCTCTTATTATAAAAATGGATTACTTGATGGTGAATTTAAAATGTGGAATGCCAATGGCTCTTTAAGAACCTTTGGGAGCTACTTATCTGGATCAAAAGATGGAGAATGGACAGAAAGGTATTTTGTCGCAGATCAAATCTATCAGAAAACAACTTTTAAAAAAGGCAGGAAAAATGGTTTATTTATAGAATACATTCCTAATGGCACTAAGGTTATAGAAGGTTCCTATAAGAATGATGTTAAAAATGGCAACTGGGAATATTTCTTTGAAACTGGAGACAAAGACATGAAAGGTCCTTTTAAGGAAGGTAAGCAGCATGGTGAATGGAGCTATTGGTATCCAAACGGTCAGCTTTACTACAAAGGACATTTTGAAAATGACAAAAAAACTGGAGAATGGATCTTTTATTATAAAGATGGTTCTATTTGGAAAAAAGGATCCTATGAAAATAATCTTAAAGAAAATGAATGGACTACCTATTTTGAAAATGGGCAAAAAGCAATTGAAGGCAGCTATAAAAATGGTTTAGAGAGTAAGATTTGGTTTTCTTGGTATGAAAATGGACAGATAAAAGATCAAGGAGAGTATAATAAAGGATTAATGAGTAGTAAGTGGGAAGGGTGGTATCCAAATGGTCAAATAAGATATAGCGGAAGTTACAATGAAGATCTTAAATGTGAAAGCTGGAAGTATTGGACAGATAAAGGAACTCTTAAGGATGAAGGCTTTTATAAAATTGTCACTAAAGAAAAAAATAAAACTATAAGCAATAGAAGTATTAAAACCTCATACAAAAACGGAAATTGGAAATCATATGATCAAACTCAAGGAAAACTGGTTTCAGAAGGAAATTATAGTAATGGAAAGCAAGATGGAAATTGGAAATATTATTATCCAGGCGGTGTAATTGTAAATAGAGAGGTCTCCTATAAAAACGGTGAACTCAATGGAACATCTAAAGAATTTACAAGAAGAGGTCAGCTAAAATCTGAAATCAATTATAAAAACAATAAAAAACATGGAAACATAAAAGTGTACTCTAAAAGAGAAAAATTAATACTTCATGTGATTTACAAGGATGGTGTTAAAATAAAAGATGTACTAAAAAAGATTGATTACCGATACTCTAAGCCAAAAGAATAATTTAAAATTTAATTTTGTTTATTTAGAAAATTAAGTACAAATCCTACTCCGATTTTTTTATATTAGTTTAAAAATCTTAAAAACCTTATATGAATAGAGCTATACTATTTATCCTATTTACAAGCTTTTTCACAACATTTTACTCTCAAGACCCTATCTTAAAGGGTGTTATAATGGATGGTGAATTTAACGAACCACTAATCGGAGTTAATGTACTTTTAAATAATGGCAAAGGAGCTGCTACCGATTTTGATGGAAATTATTCTATTAGAACAGAACCTGGTGAATATAAAGTTATCTATAGGTATATAGGTTATAAAACAATCACTAAGAATATTGTATTAAAATCAGGAGAAACCAAAGTGATTAATTTAACAATATCAGCCTCTACTAATCAACTAGATGATGTGGTGGTGTCTGCAAGTAAATATGAACAGAAATTAGGTGAAGTCCCTGTTTCAATGGCCATAATTAAACCCGCTTTAATTGAAAATAAAGCCATTAGAGATGCCGAGGCCATTATTGAACAGGTGCCTGGTGTACAAGTTAATGAAAATCAAATCAGTATACGAGGAGGTAGTGGATGGAGCTATGGTGCTGGTAGTAGAGTAATGGTGCTAGTAGATGAAATGCCTATGCTTGCTGGAGATGCCAATGATATTAAATTCAGTGCAATTCCAATGGAAAACATTGCGCAAATTGAGATCCTTAAAGGGGCCTCTTCTGTACTATATGGTTCTTCTGCTTTAAATGGCGTAATTAATATACGGACTAAATATCCTACTGAAAAACCTACCACAAATATTACTGTCTCAAATGGTTATTACTTACCTGGATATGCTACGCGAAAAAGCAAAGATGTAAATGGCAATGACACCACTCTAAATAGAGAAGGACAAACATGGTGGGATGGTAATGCTAGGTATTATGTGCAAAGTAACTTTACTCATTTAAGGAAATTAGGAGAGCATAACGATCTTGTTGTTGGAGGAAATTTCATGCAAGACCAAGGCATTAAGCTTGGGTCCTTTGAAAATAGGTATCGTCTTAATGGAGGACTTAAACATTATTCTAAAAAACACAAAGGGCTCAATTACGGATTGAATGTCAATAGCAATTTTAATGATGGCAGTGTTTTCTTTATTTGGGCAGGTGGAGACAGCGTGCTTCATGCTTTAGGGGGAACTGATGATTCAACTACTACTTTAAGTGAATACAATAGCTCAAGGTATATGATCGACCCATATTTAACCTATTTAGACACCAATGGGAACAAACACAATATAAGAACAAGGCTCTTTAGGTCTGACAATAAAAACAACACCAACCAAGCAGCTACAGCCAACTTCTATTTTGCAGAATATCAATTCCAAAAAAGATGGGACAACCTTTTTACCCTTACTACAGGTATTACTACTTCCTATACCGATGTGGTCTCTCAATTATATGGCAACCATACTTCTAACAATATCGCCACTTTTATTCAAGGTGATAAAAAATGGGATAAAGTAACATTAAGTGGGGGCATGCGTTTTGAATACTATAGAATAGACTCAGTAGCAACTGAAGGCAAATTCTTCCTTTTTGATGACCCCATCCCTTTTCAGCCAGTTTTTAGGCTTGGTGCTACTTATAATCCTCTTGAGTATACTTTTATAAGGGCATCCTATGGCCAGGGCTACCGTTTTCCTTCCATTGCTGAAAAATACATCTCCACTTTTGTTGGCGGACTAAATATTTTCCCAAATAATAATATACAACCAGAATATGGATGGAGTGCAGAAATAGGTATAAAACAAGGATTTAAAATCAAAAACTTTCAAGGTTATTTAGACGTTTCTGCTTTCTTGACCCAATATGAAGACATGATGGAGTTCATGTTTGGGTATTATGATTTAGATGGTTCTGATATTTCAAGTGGACAATTAACTGCATTAGTAATGGCTGGAGGATTTGATACTTTAGAAAATTATTTAGGTGCTAGAAGCACCAATATTCAAAATGCCAATATTCCAGGAATGGAAATTAGCATTGTAGGACAAGGAGATATTGGTGATATTTCTTTAACTATATTGGCAGGTTACACCTATATTAACCCTACTGCTATCAATCCAGACTCTGCCTACCTTGCTACATTTAGCGACCCTGAACTACAAACATTGAAATACAGAAATAAGCACATGGCAAAAATTGATTTTCAATTAGATTATAAAAAATTTGCCTATGGAACTAGTATTAGATATACAAGTTTTATGGATAATGTTGATGAAGTGTTTACAGGCCCCCTTCCTGGAATAATAATAGATGGTGAGCCTGTAGAAATTCTTCCTGGCTATGGGCCTTATAGAGATGCAAGACGAACAGGCGATATTGTTTGTGACGCTAGAGTTTCCTATGGGGTTACTAAAACCTCTAGACTTTCACTGCTAATGAACAATGTATTTAACCGGGAATACAGTAACCGTCCTGGAAATGTATTGCCTCCTAGAACTATTATCTGTCAATATACGCTTAGGTTTTAAAGTAGAATAAAATACTGCTAAGTCAAAAAATCAGTTTTTAGCTCATTAGATTTTTTATTGTTTCCCATATCAAATCACTTTCGTATCCTTTTCTTTGTAAATAATTGGCTACTTTATTTTGAACGATATAATCGCTTTTTCCTTTTGTTATTCTGATTTTATCATCAGCTAATTTTTTTAGACATTCCATATAAGCATGATCAGAAATCTCTTTTAAGCTAATTAAAATTGTTTCTTTCTCTATCCCTTTAGCCCTTAGCTCTACACTTATTTTGATCCTCCCCCATTTTTTTATCCTAAATTTCCCACTAACAAATGCTATTGCATAACGCTGATCATCAATGAACTTATTTTCTATAAGGTGATTTATTATTTCAGAAACATCCTCTTTTTCAACCCCCCATTTTTTTAATCTTTCCTGTACTTCTATGGAAGACCTTTCTTGATATGCACAATAGCCCATTGCTTTGGACAAAGCTTTGTCTTTTGTGATTTTTTGTTGCATTAAAAAAAATTATTTCTTTTTCAGAACCCAAGAATTCAGCCCCTCATTGTTAAGAATTTTCTTTCTAGCTGCTTTCGCTTTTTTTCTTGATGAATATCCATTGATTGCTATACGATGTAAGCCATTATGAACATCTAGTTCAATCGCTTCATAACCCATAGATCGTAATTTTTTAAGGAAATTATCTGCGTTCTTTTGTTTCTTAAAACACCCTCCAATTAAAAAATACTTATTATCCATTTTAAGATCAGCACTATTTCCTTTTTCATTGTTATGGACATAAGTAGATTCAATTTCAGGGAGTTTAGATGGGTTATCATGCATTTTAACAGTAAGATAAATCTCACTATCATCTAATTGATATTCTCCATATTGATCTAATTCAGAAGAAGTTAATATAACTTCTGACAACTCTTTTTCTACTATTGGGTTAAATTCTACACAGCTTACCAAGGAATTATATTCATAAACACGATCTTTCCGAAATGAGAATGGATTGAGGTCTGAATAATGAAACTCGCCACCACTCTTAAATAGGTTTGTTTTCATAGGAATCCAAACAGAATAAAAAATAATAGGTACCAAAACTGCTGCTACCCACCAATATTTAAATTTTCGTTTAGACTTTTTATTTTGATATTCTTGAAGATTAATGACTGGTGTTTCTTCTTTTTCTTCCTTAATCGGATCTTCATTAGCAAATGGAACAGCGTCCAATACCGGCAATCCAAAAGAACTCATTAAAAAGTTATTTCCAGTACTCTTAAATTGATATGTATTCTCTTTAATGAACAGTAGCCCAATATTCGGAAATTCGAGCCTTTTTTCATTAGATATAGTTTTACTTATTAGGCGGGTATATTCAGCTAATTTCTCTAAAGCCTCTTCATAGGAAACTCCTTCTTCAGCGCTAATTCTATGAGCAAGAAGACCATCGTTATTTATTAAGCTCTTATTGAAAAGTAAATGTTTAGATGGAGGGAAAATTCTATTATTCGACTCATCTAATCTAGCAGGTAAATAATTAGCCACAAAACCGCCAAACCCAGGAATGATCACACAATCGTGCTCAAATAATAATTCATGAATATGTTTAGATATATTGTTCAATTCCTATATAGCTTTTTACTTTAAAAGTATAGATAAAGTTACTATATATTAGAAAAGAAAAAACACTTCCCTAATATAATTAACAACTAACTTTTTAACACAATACTCTGTGAATCATTAATATGCAAAAAAATTCTAACTATATTTATTAGATTAAATCATTAATATTCATATTAGTCTTTGCTAGTTCTTTTTTAAATGCACAAAATTGTGTCTATAATGAGGTTACACTTGAACTAACTACAGGTGATTGGGCTTCTGAAGTTTCCTGGTCAATTACAGACACAAATGGAATAACCATAGATACCTGTAATCAATCTTACTTAGATCATACTCTATATACAGATACATTATGCCTTGAAGATGGTTGTTATAATTTCAATATGTACGATAGTTATGGTGATGGTTGGCAAGGTGGAAGTTATGAGTTATTTGATTCTTTAGGCAATATAATCTCTAATGGGGATCTACAAGGGAATTATTTTTTTGGCAGTATTGTGTTTAGTGTAAATAGTAATTGTGCTGTGGTGGGTTGCACATGCCCTACTGCAACTAATTTTAATCCAGCTGCTGCCATAGATGACACAAGCTGTCAATTTATTTCAGATAATATAACATTATTATCTAACTGGAATGACAGTACTCTCCCGCAAAATAGTTTAAATGGAAGCTATAACGAAGTTTATGGGTTTGCTAATAATGGGATGGAATATGGGGTAATTGGATCAACTATGGGTACTCATATTATTGACGTAACAGATCCAACAAATCCTTATGAAATCGCCATGGTTCCTGGAGCATTTCAAGGAATTGGAGTTACTCACAGAGATTTTCATGTTATGGGCAATTACCTATATGCAGTTTGCGATCAAGGCACTAATAGTACGCTACAAATTATTGACTTTAGCAATCTTCCAAATAATGTTTCTTTAGTTTATGACTCAGACAGTCTATTTAATGTTTCTCATAATATTTATATAGATACGGTAACAAAAAAACTTTATGCTTGTGATGTTTCAGGATTTAATAATTCCATTACATGGGATTCTCCTTTAATGGTTTTTGATATTTCTAACCCTATCCAGCCAGTATTGTTACATGATATGAGTGGTTATTTCAATACTGTACATGATATATGGATAGAAAATGATACCGCTTACATTAATATCCCTTCAACCGGCTTATTAATCTATGACTTTAGTGCTAATCCTACACAAATAGGTTCTTTAACTTCTTATCCATTTCAAGGAACCAATCATTCAGGTTGGAAAAAAAATAATCTTTACATTTTTGCTGATGAAAATCATGGCTATGATGTTAAATTACTCAACACATCAGACCTTAACAATCTATCTATCTATGGGTTCTTAAGCTCTGGAATAAGCCCTTCTTCTATAGCACATAATATTATTATTAAGGATCAATTTGTCTATTTATCCTATTATCATGACGGATTGCAGATCTTTGATATTTCAGACCCATCAAATCCTCTAAAAGTTGGCTTTTATGATACTTATCTCCCAAATCATCATAATGGATATGCAGGAGCATGGGGAATATACCCAATGTTGCCATCCGGGAATATTTTAATTTCAGATATACAATCTGGTTTATATGTATTAGATTTTATTCAGGATCAGATACATATATGTGAGAATGATAGCGCAATAATAAATGGTGACACAGTTTATTCTGAAGGATATTATTACAATTTTCCTGTTGATTCCTTAGGATATACTACAGTAGATATAACAGAATTATCCTATTATCATCCATTAAATAATTATAACACAGTCAGCATTGCACAGGGGGACAGCCTCTTTTTAGAAGGAAATTACCAAAACCAAGCAGGAGTATATGTTGACAGCCTAGTTAGTACTTGGGGATGTGATTCAATTGTGTTTACAACTTTAAGTATCGAAACAGGAGTTTCAATCTCTAATAATTCAAAAAAAATAGCAATAATTTACCCTAACCCATCTAACCATCTCATCAACATAGAATCAGCATATTTAGGTGAAGTAATACTTTATGATCTGCTTGGAAATTCAATAGCCAGCTATTTCAAACAATCTAATAAATTAGTCATTCCTGTTCACTCTTTATCTAATGGCATCTACCTACTACAAATAAAAAATGAAACCTATAAACTAGAAGTAAATAATTAAATTCTAACTCCCATTACACAAACATCATCTATTTGTTCAAAATCTCTTTTCCATTCAGAAAACTCTTTAGACATCTTATTTTGTTGATTCTTTAAATCATCTTTACTAATGCTCAATAAAAACTGCTTAAAATTCTTGTACTTATATTTTTTACCTCTCTCTCCTCCAAACTGATCTGGGAATCCATCTGTAAATAAATAAAAGATATCGTTTTTTTTCAGCTGAATTATATTGGTTTCAAATGGAAAATACTTAGGAGTTATTCCTACTGTTTGTTTGCTTGCCTTTAATTCTTGAATAATATTATCCCTTACATACCACACAGGATTATTTGCTCCAGAATATTGGAGCGTATTTTCATTAGTGTCCCAAACGCAAATTGCTATATCCATTCCATCTCTAATGTCTTTTTCACTCTGGATAAAATATTCAGCTACTAGATCTCTTGTTTTCTCTAAAATTAATCCTGTATCTAATAATTGGAATTCTCTAACTGCTCTATTCAATGCGCCATGGCAGATCATAGATACCATAGCTCCAGGAACGCCATGACCAGTACAGTCGGCAACTGCAAAAATTATTTTTTCACTTGTCTTCTCTATCCAATAAAAATCTCCTGCAACAATTGCCTTTGGCTGATAAAAAATAAATGATTTTGGAAGAATTGATTCAATGGTAGTTTGGGATGGTAAAATGGCGTCTTGTAAATGTTTAGCATAATTAATAGAGTCAACAATTTCCATTTGTTTTTGTTGAAGTTCTTCCTTCTGCTTTGAGATTACAATGTTTAACCTTTTCTTTTCCTTAAATCTTTTATATAAAAACACCATCACTAATCCTATCATAAAAATCACTACAACCAAAAATGTTTTTATGATAGTATTTTTTGCATTTTTCTGTTCTTGAAGTGTTTTTTGATGTTTAATTTCTTCCTTATGAAAAAGCTCACGTTGACTTAGAGCAATGCTATCTTTTATTATTTTATTATTGAATTTGCTAGAAATTTCATTGGCTATTAACTCATCTCTAACATGATGACCATACAAAGAATCTACTAACTGATGATAATCCTTTTGAAGTTCATACGCCTTCTTAAAATTTCCTTGAATGAAGTAAACATCTTTCAATCCCTCTAATGCTCTTTTTTGTATTTCCTTATTTGAGGATTCTTTACCGAGGTCTAAACCTTTTTCAAAATTAATTTTGGAATCTTGAACTCTTCCAAGTGATAGTTCTGCCTTACCTATATTTATTATTGATTCAGCATACGCTGTAACACCAACCTTATTCTCTTTTCTTAAATCATGACCTTTCTTAAAAGAATTTAAAGCTTTTAAAGGACTGCCTTGTTCAAGAAATAAAGTGCCCTTATTGTTATATATTCTAGCAATACCAATTCTATCGCCTTCTTCTAAACATAGAGTGAAGCTAGTGTCAAGATAGTTTAAGGCTAATCCATATTCTTTTATATAGATATAACAAATTCCTATATTATTATAGATCCCTGAAACTGATAGCTTGAATTCATGTTCTTTCACTTTAGATATATAATCTTTAAAATCAGCTATTGCTAAATCATATTTTCCGGCAACCATATTAATGATAGCCAATATTCGATCTACTTTACAAATCCATTCTCTTTTCCCAGCTTTAATAAAATATTCAACAGATTTATGTAGCATTTTTGAAGCATCCACCATATCATTAATCTCATAAAAAGCATCACCGCAATAATAGTAGGCAAGAGCTATTAAGCTATCGTTTTTAAATTGAATGGAAATTGTGATTAAATCACTCACAATATCTAAAGACCTATTGTAATCTTCAATCATCTCTAAATATTTTAGCTCTGATAATTGATTACATATAATCCCTAAAGTATCATTATTTGAAATCGATTCTGCAAGGTTTTTCTGTATATCTATTTCTATATGATTAGTATCTAATTCTTTAATTCTCTTGCCGAAATCCCGATAGGAAGAAACAATATTATCTTGAGAGTAAATTACATTGGAGAATAAAATAGACAAGGAAACAATATATAGATACCATTTTTTCACTTGGCATTTAATTTATTGGCAAGTTGTTGGAATTGCCTATAATCAGTTTTAATATTTTCCTGTACCTTTTTAGTGCTATTTATGTGTTGCTTAAAAACTTCCTGGTCTTGTTGAAGAATATTCCAAAAAGGGTCAGTATTATAAATCTCATTTTGACCTTTAGTTTTTTCAATAAATAATTGATACATATCATTTATAGCTTTTTCAATATTTTCTAATTCTTTTACTTTTTTTGACACTTCCATTAACTGAGTTTTCAATTGCATGCATTCTTCTGAGTTTAATTTCGAATGTTTTTTTTCAAGATCATTATAGATCAATCTATAATCATTTAATAGTTTAAGGTTTTCAGAACGCAACTTTTTTAAATTGTCAATAGTTTTAGTGAATCTTTCCTTGTAATCACTCACCTTATAGATCTTCACCAATGGAAGAATATTTTCATTAATATAATCATTGAATTCATGACTGTTTTTTACCAGTTTTTCACCATTTTTTGAAATTTCATTATTTAAATACTTCATGTTTTTTTTGGTTTGTTTCACCATCCCCCATTCCTCACTATTTGAAGCAATCTTGTTTATCCCTTTAGAATAATTTTTAAACTCAGCATATTCATTATTAATATCTTTTTTAAGACTAGCTATTACTGATAACTCTTTTTCTAATGCGATCATTTTATTCTTTGCAGTTAAAAAAGGCTCATTTTTATCATTGCTTTTTAATTTATTATATTCTTGATCAATCTTTTTGAAACCATTGTCTATCGATTTATAGTTGCTATTAACAGCTTTAACTAAGTCAAATAGACTTTTATTAATGTCTGAAGTCTTGTAATAAAAAGTACAGCTGTTATTTATAACAACAACACTTAGAGCTACAACAAGATTCATAACCTTACCTAAATTTAATTTCATTTATTACCTTCTTTTTTAATTATATTTTCAAAAATTATTTTGGCTTTACTTGACCCAATTTCATTAGCCAACTCTTCTAAAGTAAGTGTTTTTATACTCTTTATGCTTTTATATTTTTTTATTAAGTGAATCATGGTTTTTGGGCCCACCCCTTTAATTGATGTCAGTTCAGACTGCAATGTGCTCTTTATCCTTTTAGATCGATGATGCTTAATACCAAAACGATGGGCTTCATTTCTCATGTGCTGTATCACTCTAAGCGTTTCCGACTTTTTGTCTAAATACAATGGATACTTATCTCCAGGATAAAAAATCTCTTCTAGCTTTTTAGCAATTGCAATTACAGCTACTTTTCCTTTAATTCCTAAAGATTCCAAGCTCTTTATAGCGCTGCTTAATTGTCCTTTCCCTCCATCTAAAACAATAAGTTGAGGTAGTGGTTTTTCTTCATCAATCAATCTTTTGTATCTCCTATAAACTACTTCTTCCATAGAGGCAAAGTCATCTGGACCAACTACAGTTTTAATATTGTAATGCCTGTATTCTTTTTTAGCTGGTTTTGCATTATTAAACACCACACATGCTGCTACGGGTTCATTCCCCTGAAAATTTGAATTATCAAAGCACTCCATCCTTTCTGGGATTTCATTTAGCTTGAGATCTTCTTTAATTGTTTTTAAAATTCTTTCCGTATGCTTTTCAGGATTTTTTACTGATTCATTCTTGTGTTTTTCTTTCATGTACAAATAAGCATTCCTTTGTGAAAGATCTAACAACTTTTTTCTATCTCCTTTCTGGGGGATACTAACCTTATGCTTAAATTTCGACTCAAGCTTAAAAGGTAAAATAAGCTCTTTTATCTCTTCTGGTGCAGCTTGTAGCACATCCACCACAACCATTTCTAACAAACCATTTTTGTCCTCTTCTAATTTCTTTTTAATCTCTATCATTCTGCTCTGACAGATTGCTCCATTAACTACTTTTAAATAATTAACAAAAGCATGAGACTGATCTTCTTCAATGCTAAATACATCAACATTAGTTATCGTGCTACTTACCACAGCAGATTTCGCTTGGTAATTTTCTAATTCCTTAATTGTATTCTTAATAAGCTGCGCTTCCTCGTATTTAAATTTTACTGAAAGCACTTTCATTTCTTTCTTTAGTTCTTTGACTAAATTTGATATGTTCCCTTTTAATACATGAATAGCTGAGCTTATTCGTTGATTATAATCCTCTTCTTGAACCTCACCCTGACAACATCCCTTGCAATTGCCAATATAATATTCTACTTCTGATTTATACTTTTTATCTCCAGGAATCCATTTTTTTAGCTCATGAGAACAATTTCTTAAATGAAAAGTATTATTTAAAAAATTAATGATATACTTAACTAAAGTTACAGAATGATAAGGTCCAAAATATTTTGATCCGTCTTTAATTACTTTTCTAGTATAATTAATTCTGGGGAAGGGTTCGTTTTTGACACATATCCATGGGTATGTTTTATCGTCCTTGAGCTGAACATTGTATTTGGGTTGGTGTTTTTTAATGAGCACATTCTCTAAGAGCAATGCATCCATTTCAGACTCAACCTTAATGGTCTTAATATCAGCGATTTTTTTAACAAGAACTTTCGTTTTGTTATTCTCAAATTTCTTTTTATTAAAATAGGAGGATACTCTTTTCCTTAGGTCTTTGGCTTTACCTATGTAGATGATGTGCCCGTTATCATCTTTAAATTGATAGACTCCAGGGCTGGAAGAAATACTTTTAATGATGTCATTAATAAGCTCCATCAAAATTAAAATTATGCTTTATTTATTTCTTGCAATAGAATAGTCAACTAACCCTATCAATGCATTTTTCGAAGGATTATCTGGAAAACCTTTAATTAAAGCCAATGCCTTTTCTTTATACTCAAACATTCTTTTTTCTGAATATTCTATACCACCATTTCCAATTACCATATCTATGACTTCCTGTACTCTATTAGTGTCCTGATTATGATTCTTAACCGTATTAATGATTCGTTTCTTTTGAGCAGTATCTACATTATTCAATGTATAAATCAAAGGAAGTGTCATTTTACGCTCTTTAATATCTATTCCTGTTGGCTTACCGATATTTTCAGAAGACCCGAAATCAAAAATATCATCCTTTATTTGAAAAGCTAATCCTACATTTTCACCAAACTGTCTCATCACCTCAACTTTATCTGGACTCATATTTACAGATTGAGCTCCTGATGCGCAACAGGCAGCAACCAACGATGCGGTTTTTTGCTTAATTACCTGATAATAAATTTCTTCATTTATATCTAATCTTCGTGCCTTCTCCATTTGTAATAATTCTCCTTCACTCATCTCTTTTACTGCACGAGACACAATTTCTAACAGCTCAAACTGTTTGTTTTCTGTAGTAAGTAATAACCCTCTAGATAACAAATAATCTCCTACTAAAACAGCAATCTTGTTTTTCCATAAGGCGTTAATTGAGAAGAAACCTCTCCTCTCATTGGCATCATCTACTACATCGTCATGTACTAAAGTGGCGGTATGTAACAATTCAATTAAAGAAGCGGCAGTATAAGTAGCGTCATTTACTTCACCGCACATCTTTGCAGATAAAAAAACAAAAAGTGGTCGCATTTGCTTCCCTTTTCTTTTAATAATATAATGGGTAATCTTATCTAACAGCGCTACATCACTTTTTAAAGATGCTTTGAACTTTTCTTCAAAAAGCTTCATCTCCTCTGCAACGGGCTCTTTTATATCTTTAACTGTTAGCAACATATACAGACAAATATCTGCATTTATTACAATACATCGTTAAGCATAGTGTATTAAAATAATACTTATTTATTTTTTAATAATCTTAAGATCTACTGATTCTCCTTCTGATTTTAAACGCAAAATATAAACTCCAACTGAAAGATCTGATACATCTAGGTTGATGTTTTTAATATTAGAAAAACTCTTTTTTTGAATAATACGAGATCTAATATCCATAATAGAAACTTCAAGGTCTTTCTTAAGATTAGGCAGCTTTAACATCAAATGATCAGATACAGGGTTGGGGTAATATTCCATGCCTTTCCATGCTTCACTTAACACACCTGTCATGTCCACATATATGCAGCTACTTGTTGAAACACAACCATTATATGTAATCTCTACAGCATAATTTCCAGTATTCTGAGCTGTAAATGTTTGATTAGTCTCGCCAGTAATAGGAGCATTTGAATTATCGCAATCTAACCATTGATAAGTAGCCCCCGATTGTCCTACAGTTAAATCAACTCCATTTTGAGAAATTGTTGAATCTATTGCAATAACAGAGAGGTCTATAGTAATAATACTATCACACCCAACACTGTTTAGGATTACATCTGTGTAAATTCCAGAAGTGGTATATATAACACCACTAGGCGATGTATATGTATTACAAGCAGATTCAGTGATTGATGAGGTAGTGTTGGTTAAACAGCCAGTCATTATATTAATCTCAAAATCATCAAAATAGAAGCCGTCTTCTTTCACCCCCTGATCAGACACAATTTGAAACCTTACAAGAATTGAGCTGCCTAAATAATCAGATAGATCAATTTCTTCCTTTACCCATGTGGTTTGAAACCCATCGTATAAAGGTTCGCCATCTGCAGCATTTTGATTAGCCACCCCTAGATTTGTGTATTTCCCACATTGAGGAGTCCAGGTATTTCCGCCATCATTGGAAACCTCAACTTGAACATAATCCCAATTGGCTTCAATTTCCCATTTTGCCCAAAAAGACATGTTGGCACCTATGGCATTACTAAGATCAGCAGAATTATTCATAGTGATCGTTTTATTGACATTATTACCATAATCACCATTTGGAGAATCAGTAATTGATGAGGAGGGTGAATAGAAAACTGAATTGGTTACATTCCAAGACTGTGAGACATTCCAATTGGCAATACTATTACCATTATCAGTCATTAAATTAGTCTCAGTACCATAAATTTTGGTCACTAAAAAATTCTCAACATATTGACCATTATCTACTTCTAAATAATATTCTACAAGATCCCCCATTGAAGTGGCTGGGTCTAGCTGAAAAGAAATTGAGTCTAGATCTGCTTGTAAAAGAGACATGTTGTTGTGAACATTTGGACCTCCAATACTTAAAATATTAAAACTTACAGGAACAATACTAACTGTAAAATTAGCAGGGTCCTCTAATCCCAACCTCTGTAATTCATAGCTAAAAAATCCACTCATGTTATTGATCGCTAAAGGAGACTCATCAGTAATAGAAGCATAGTTTGTAATCAAATGGGCTGCCATTAAATTAGTAAACACCATGCTATTACAAATGTTTTCTACATCCGATGAATTGGGCCAAAATCCAGCATCACTAATTTCAGGAGTAAAAGCAAATATTTTTGGTTTTGTAGCAAGGTCTGCTCCATACATCCAGTCGTCTGAATCGCCAGATGCTGGGTACAAAGAAGCACTGATCTTAGGGATCATTCCCAGGCCATTGTGCTCTGTCATAATATCAGAAATGGCTACATAGGTAGAATGATCTGGAGTATACTGATTGTTATCATATCCATAAGGATAGAGTAAAGAATTGTCATACGTGTGATTATTCAATGCGATTTTAAAATCATGGTTTTCACAAAACCATTTCATGGCTTGATTTTCTATTTCAGAAAATGGACCAGTTCCAGGGTACACATCACTATTGGTGTTAAAGCTTATTCCTGTTGTTCCCCAAACACTGTTTCCTTGCCCGTCTATATAATCGTAATTTCTATTGTTATCTACTCCATAGTTTCCATTTCCATGATTTCTTCTGTTTTTTCTCCACATCCCCCCCCCATTAGGGTCCTGAGTGCAGTTATATACATATCCATCAGGATTAAGTACTGGAATAAAATATAGCTCTGTATTGTTAACTATGCTTTGTACTTCTGGGTTAGTAGCATAATTTTCTAATAAGTACCACATGTAATAGATCAACTGTTGCATGGCCGCAGGTTCTCTAGCATGATGAATGGCATCATATAACATTTCTGGTTCTGCTTCATTGGTATTAGGATTATCAGAAATTTTTAACCAATAAATTGATCTGCCTTCATAGGTCTGAAAATTAGAAATCGGTGCTTTTGCAGTGATCAAATTAGGGTACAATGCCACCATATCGTCCAGCTCAGCCAACATCTCTGTATAGGTATAAAAACCTGCCATTGAGCCCAGCTCCCAGTTAGCAGGAGTTGCATAAGTAGGAGTACCTGTAGAAGTGCATGTTCCATTCTTAAAAACAGGTGCTGGATTCTCGTTTTCTTTATTATTCTGCTCTTGATAAAAAGTAGCTACATCTTCAATGACAATCTCTACTTTCATTCCAAACATTTTTGCAATACCAATATCATTATCAGAAAAATCGGATTCGAAATAAATCCCTTTTTTATGGACCCCATGGTCCAATGGAACACCCTGGCTTGCTAATCTGGTAAGCCCCATATTATTTTGATAATAGATCCTAGCTCTATGATATTGAATTTCTTTTTCTTCTTTAGGCCTAACAAGGCTCCCTGTATTGTTCTCTTGTGCATTGACTAGAGAAACACAAAACAAAAAAATAAGACTACTGTACTTCATTATAGAATAGTTTAGTTTAAAATTTAAAGGGTATTGTAAAGTCACTTATATAAAACCCATTAAGGGTCAATAGGTTGCCATTGTTTTTTAAATTTAATAAATTGTTCTCTTAAAACAAATACCGTTTAAGCAGAAAATATTATTTAATTACGATTAACTTTTCACCTTTTGTGATGCTATTTCCAGACTTAATACTATAATAATAAACTCCAGCAGAATAGCTCTTTAAAGAAACTTGAAGAGTGCCAATTCTATCTTTTAATGGGATATTATCAATCACTTTACCTAATTCATCAAAGATGATCAGCTCGGAATCCACTGTGTTTTCTGTTAGTTGATAATTGAACTGTAGCTGCTCTTTTGCAGGGTTGGGGATAGCATTAATTACTGCTTGTATCGTATTGACCTGATCAATAGCAACAAAGCTAATTGGTACTAGCTGTACATCCTGAACAACAGTACTATTATTTACAATATTAGCACTGATCGTTTTGCTATGATATCCCGTTTTACTAAAAGTAATATCATAATTACCTTGGTATAAATACCTATGGTAATTGCCAATGGGTAAATAGGAGTATACATGTGAGCTATCTACATCATGACCAGAAATCTCAACCCTGGCCTTAAGTGGATCTCCAGTAATACTATCTGTAACAATCCCTCTAACACCATATAAAGATTGTTCCATATAATTTAGAAATGAAGGGAAATTGGCATCCCACAATACTGGCAAGTCATTAGGGTTTGGGGTTTTATCATCTGAAAGCTCTAAGGTTAATTCCCTACAGTATCTAAAATAATTCATGTAGTCTTGTCTTCCGCCATCTACCTCATACCAATCCCATCCATTAGTAATACCGTCATTTAAATAATTAAAATACCCATTCCCGCTATTTGCCTGACAGGAATCCGCATATTCACTAGATACAAGCTGCCACCAATTATCGTCAGCAGTAAGGTTGCTCCATGTATCCCATGGATAGTTGCATACCTCAACACCTCCATGCATATTGGCAGAAATTGTAAAATTGACTGTATCGGCTAATCCTAAAAATAGTTCGGTTTCTTCCTGATATGCATTACCGTCTGGATGTGGCCCATCTTCAGGGTCGGGATAATTTCTATTTAGGTCTACCCAATTCGAATTATACCTAGATGCTCCCCATACATTCTGATTTCCTCCAGCATAGGCACCATCTGGATTGGCCAAAGGGTTGATCCAAATATCAATCTCGTTCACCAGATTGGTTAATCGGGTGTTAGTTCCATAACCATTTAATAATTCATCAATCAACCTGAGCATTAAAATATATCCCGCCAGCTCATCGCCATGCATAGAAGAGGTATATAAAAAAGAAGGTTCGTTTTCTTTTACCCCAACATTACCTGAGATTTGAACGATCAGTATTTTTCTTCCTGAGCTTAATGTTCCCAAATTATGGAGCTTACAAATAGCAGGAAATGAATCTGCGAATGCCTGCATCATGTCCTCATATTCCTGATAGGTAGGGTAAAAATCCCAATTGTTTTTTGTTCCTGATTTAATTGCATTAATAAAAGCTAATTTTTTATCGAGAATATTATATTCTATGTTCTCTTTAAGGAAATCTTTAAATTCTTTTTGATTAGCATAAGCATATGCTATAGTTGCATTGGTTTTATGATCTATTGAAATAATCTTTGAAAGTCGATCCAGCTGGTTTTTGTTTTTATACTTAAATGAAAAATACACTTCTCCCTTTTCAGAAAAAAGTTCAGCTGATTCTTGAGAGAAAACTTGAATTTGAAAAATGCTAAATAGTAAGATTAAGCAATTAATAAGATGATTTCTCATAATGTAAATTTTATAACATAAATTTATGAATGAATGACTCCATTACTATAACCCCAAAATAGCAGCTTGGTTGCCATTGCTGTTAAATTTAACAAAATCATCTTTTTTATACAATATTTTACTTTTTAGTCTATTATTAGAAATGGTAGAATAACTTTGTGAAATGACCAATATGTCTGAAAATAAGGAACTGATCATCAGTGAATATCAGCTTTATTTGCTTAGAAACGGAGAAATGCCTGTTACGATTTTTGCTTTTTGTGAAAAATTAGGTCTTTCCGAGAATGAATTTTATGACCATTTCAATTCTTTCAAGTCTCTTGAAAAAGAGATCTGGTCTTCTTTTTTTGATACCGTTAGATCTGCCATTGAAAATGATCAGGAATATTTTTCTTTTACCACTCATGAAAAAGTACTTTCTTTTCATTACACACTGCTTGAATTATACAAACAGAATAGAAGCTTAGTAACACTCCGATTTTCAGCATTGAATTACCAGCACATTAGGCCTTGGTTCTTAGATCAATTTCATGAAGCATTCAAATCCTGGACCGATGAGTTATTAGCAGAAGCATTCGAAAAAAATGAAATAGTAAATCGACCACTAGTTTCAGACAAGTACTGTGAAGCTCTTTGGGTACAATTCCTATATATTACCCGTGTTTGGATCAATGATGAAAGTGATCAGTTTCAAGTAAGTGATGCTGCTATTGAAAAAACTGGAGCACTTATTTTTGAACTTATGAAAAAAGGGCCAGTCGATCTTATTGTAGACTTCATCAAATTTGCTTATCAGAATAAAGCCTATTGAAAGAGCAAGATAAGATACCAACAAGTAAAGTAAAAAGAGCAGCTAAATTGCTTTCTGCAGGAGCAAAAGTAGGTACTAATTACTTAAAATATTATGCGAAAAAAGCCACTGGCGATGAGCAGGCAAAAGAGCAGCTGGATAAAGACAATGCAGAAGACCTTTTTAAAACATTAAGTGAATTAAAAGGAAGTGCACTTAAAGTAGCGCAGATCATGAGCATGGATAAGAATATGCTACCTACTGCCATTACTGAAAAATTTGCCATGGCACAGTACAATGCACCTCCATTATCCTACCCTTTAGTGTTGAGGACCTTTAAAAAAGCTTTTGGAAAATCTCCTTTAGACATCTTTAATTCGTTTTCAAGAAATGCCATAAAGGCTGCTTCTATAGGGCAGGTACATATGGCAGAAAAAAATGGACAAAAGCTAGCGGTAAAGGTCCAATATCCAGGTGTTGCCGATAGTGTTAAAAACGATCTTAGAATGATAAAACCTATTGCCATGAGAATCCTTAATCTAAAGGAAAATGAGATCAGGCAGTATTTGGAAGAAGTAGAAGAAAGACTCATTGAAGAGACCAATTATGAGCTAGAGCTTAAACAATCCATAGAGATCAGCCAGGCATGTGAGCAACTTAATGGATTTGTATTCCCTAAATATTATCCAGATCTATCATCAGATAAAATTATCACCATGGATTGGCTTGAGGGTTTGCATTTAAAAGAATTTCTAAAAACTAATCCAGATCAAAAAACAAGAAATTTAATAGGTCAACGATTATGGGAATTATATGATTTTCAGGTCAATAAGCTAAAAGCTATTCATGCCGACCCTCATCCTGGTAATTTTTTATTCTATAAAAATGGAGATATCGGAGTTATTGATTTTGGATGTATAAAAAGAATCCCAATTGATTTTTATCATAATTATTTTCAATTATTAAATCCATCGTATCAAAAAGATGATGAATTACTCATGGAGCTTTTTTACAAACTAGAATTTATCTATGATGATGACACTCCTGAAACAAAAAAATTATTTTTTGGTTTATTTAAAGAGATCATGTTCTTGTTGATTCAGCCTTTTAAAGAAGGTAATTTTGATTTCTCCAACAAAGATTACCTTGATCGGCTCTATGAGCTAGGTGATGAGCTAAAATCAAGAAAAGACATTAGAAAAAATGGAGCAGCAAGAGGATCAAGACATATTCTCTATATCAACAGAACCTATTTTGGCTTATTTACACTTTTATATGAGCTAGGCGCTAATATCGAAACAAGCACCTCTTTTAATTTTAATAAAGCTGACTAAAGCCTAGTTGTTAAGGTAATGGTCTTTTTTTCTGCAGAAATATTTCCTTGAAGGTCGAACACTTCAAAATAAACAATGTAGATACCTGCCCTGCCCTTTTCACCAGTGTTAATTACTCCATCCCAGCTCACAGTACCATCGGTACCCAATAGCTCATTTTTAAGCAGCTGTTTAACAATTCTTCCATGATGATCATAGATGAATAAATTGGCCACATTTCCTGCATTCTCCATCGTGTATGAAAAAACACCTACATCTTCATGCCCATCGTTGTCTGGAGAAAAAACAGGGGTTTCTACAGTAAAAAACATTCCTGAAGACCCAGCAGAATAATTCTGTGAATTTTCCATTCCCGGTGTTCCCCAACCAACCGCTTCAGCAGCACTGTGCCAATTAAAAGCATTATTAGTAGCCGTGTTTTGATCTATTCTTTCTAAGGACACTCCTTCTACATTATTGATCAGCTCAAAATGCATATCGTCATTATAGCTAAATTGATCCAAGATGAGACTGTCTGGATTCAACACATAAACAGTAGCTGAGTCATTGTTAAATGTAGGAAGGTCCATTTCTATAAAAACTGCTGTATTCCTGTAATTATATGCAGCTGCAGTTGATGCAGAATCTTCCGTAAGCAGCACATATTCCCCTGGTATTAAAATATAATTAATAGGGATCTCTTTATGATTATCTACCCCGTCATCAAAATTAGCGATCATGTAATTATATAAATCTAGGCTTTTTGTGCTGTTATTGTATAGCTCTACATAATCACTTCCTCCAGTAAAAGGATCGAATAATATTTCATTGACCACCACCTCGCCTAAAAGTGCAGTGTCAGGAACAATAATGTCAATTGTGTCATTCAATATATTTGAAGAAAGATCTTCTATATTACTTATTTCCAAAGACAAAGTTGCTCCAGCAGAAAAAGGTGTATTGAACATCAGCTCGAACACATTATTATTGTTTGTTACAATTAATGGATTGCCGTCTCCAGGCAACACATAATTATTAATATCTTCAGCAGTAACAGAAACTGATTCATTAAATGTAATATCGATTAAATTAGCACCCGAAACATTGGCAGAAACAACTGCAGGAGGGTCGTTATCTACAATCACATTTCCAACAATTGATATATCGTCATAAATAAAATTGCCAGAATTAGACGTAGTGTATTTACACCACACACCACTATACTTTGAAAAAGTATGGTCTGTATCTGTAGCTCCTGCTTCAAAAATAAAATTGGTGCCACCCAAGCTATCTGCTTCAACCAACCAATTCCCTGCAAGATCTCTAGTTACCTTAATTCTTGCATCGGGATTTACTCCATAGGCACCATATAGCCCAGTTGCAATTAAAGCAGAGCTGGTTCCATCCTGTCTATATAATTTGATTTTATCTACAGAGCCACTTTCACCTATCCTTATATAATAACCATCTAGTGATCCTTTTAAGTTCTCTTGATTAGAGCATAAATAAAATCTACCTGTATTATTGCTTGAAGGACTAAATAATAAATTCATTCTAAATTCCCAAGTAACAGTATTAGTGAAATCCAAAATTCCCGTTTCGGTAACTAAATAAGAAGTATCGGTAACTGCTGGAGCATTCAGCTGTAATTCCATCGCCCCGTTCACAATGAAATTGGAAACATCTCCATTCCAAAGTGGATTTGAAGTAAAATCACCATCACTGAAATCTTCTGTCAGCTGTGCCTGAATTTGAAAAATGGGGAGAATTAACCCCATTAAACTTATATGTAAAATTTTCTTCCCGCTCATCTATACTGAATAAATATACTACTTTTGAACAAAACGAAAATAATGAAATTAGCGATAGTTGGTGCAACTGGAATGGTAGGAAATGTAATGCTAAGAGTACTTGAAGAAAGAAATCTACCTATTACATCGCTTTTATTAGTTGCTTCAGAAAGAAATATTGGGAAGACAATACAATATAAAGGAAAAGAAATAATTATTATTGGATTAGCAGAAGCTTTAGACCAATGTCCGCAAATTGCCATCTTTTCTGCAGGTGGTTCACTTTCAAAAGAATGGGCACCAAAGTTTGCAGCAAAAGGGTCAGTTGTCATTGATAATTCATCTGTATGGAGAATGGATGAGGATAAAAAGCTGATCGTGCCAGAAATCAATGCGAAAGAAATTACTGAAAACGATAAAATCATAGCCAACCCAAATTGCTCAACCATTCAAATGGTGCTTGCTTTAAAAGCACTCCATGAAAAATACAGGATCAAAAGATTGGTTATCTCAACTTATCAGTCTGTTACAGGAACGGGTGTAGCAGCTGTTGAACAAATGGAAAATGAAAGGGCTGGTAAACCAGCAGAAAAAGTATATCCCTATACAATAGATCTGAATTGTTTTCCGCATGGGGGAGATTTTATGGACAATGGCTATTCTTCTGAAGAAATGAAGTTGGTTAATGAAACAAGAAAAATATTCAACGATCCTTCTATACTAATTACTGCTACTGTTGTAAGGATTCCAGTAATGGGTGGTCACAGTGAGGCAGTTAACGTAGAATTACATGAAGATTTTGATTTGGACACTGTTAAAAAAGAAATTGGAGAAACCCCTGGGATTCTAATCCAAGATGACGCCAAAAATAACTTGTATCCTATGCCGCTTACTGCTCATGAAAAGGATGAAGTTTTTGTTGGTAGATTGAGAAGAGATCATTCTGTACCTTTTGGATTAGACATGTGGATTGTAGCAGATAATCTTAGAAAAGGAGCTGCTACCAATGCTATACAGATCGCTGAGCACATGATCGAAAATGAGCTCATTGAAAAAACAACTGTCTAATAATTCTAATCTTTGAGTAGAGCCAGTGAAAATTCCATATTATTAGGAACAGCACCCATAAAAAAATTGTTGTTCAATCAGGCCATGCCTGCTGCCATCGGCTTTATGGTCATGTCGTTAAACATGATGGTAGATACTTTTTTTGTAGGACAATACATTCCTAATGGAGACCTTGCAATAGGAGCCATTTCAGTTGTTTTCCCTATCTCTTTTCTTTTTTCTTCTATTGGGATGTCCATTGGAATTGGAGGGGGGTCTATTGTTTCAAGAGCATTGGGTGCCAACGATAAAAGCAAGGCATTACTTGCCTTTAACAACCAGGTTTGCTTAACACTTTTTCTCGCATTTTTAGTAGTCATTGTAGGAGTAGTTTACAAAACACCTATGCTAGATCTTTTCGGTGCTAAAGGACAGATCATGGAATATGCAGATATCTATTTTTCTATTGTTCTTGTTGGTATTCCATTTTTAGCAATCTCCATGATGGCTAACAACAATTTACGAGCAGAAGGTAAAGCAAAGATCGCCATGGTAGTCTTACTGATTCCTTCCATTGTTAATATATTTTTAGATTATATATTCATTGACCTAATGAACTATGGAATGGAGGGTGCAGGTTGGGCTACGACCATCTCCTATTTAGGCTGTGCTGCCTATATTTTTTATTTCTATTTAGCTGGCAAAGGAGAGATGAAAGTGATCCCCGAAAAATTCAAGCTCAATAAAAAAATAGTTTCAGAAACATT
>Ga0206679_10000258_pt1 | contig 43577 bp, 26 predicted proteins | sample M110012015metaG_FD_155464 | JGI IMG/M metagenome (GOLD analysis project Ga0206679, IMG submission 155464) | Ammonia-oxidizing marine archaeal communities from Monterey Bay, California, United States - M1 100m 12015 | ecosystem: Environmental > Aquatic > Marine > Intertidal zone | place: USA...
AGCTTCCTCTGCTGCTGGAGCTTCCTCTTCTGCTGGAGCTTCCTCTTCTGCTGGAGCTTCCTCTGCTGCGGCAACTTCCTCTACAATTGGATTGGCTGCTGCTGCTAAGGCTGCCGAACGAGCATTCTTGATTTCAGTCTCTTTTGCAAGCTGAGCTGTTCGCTCTGCGTCTTTTTTCTTCTGGATTTCAGATTTTCCAGCGTTGATTTTCGCCTCTTTTTCTGCCATCCATGCTTCGAATTTCTGCGCTGCCTGTTCTTCAGTCAAAGCTCCTTTTGCCACACCACGGTTTAAGTGATGACGGTACATAGCACCTTTGTATGAAAGAATGGCTTTTGCAGTATCAGAAGTCTCAGCACCATTACCTAACCAAGTAACCGCACGGTCAAGGTCAAGATCAATAATTGCTGGGTTTGTGTTTGGGTTGTAGCTTCCGATGCGTTCGATATAACGTCCATCTCTTTTGCTACGTGCGTCTGCGGCTACGATGAAGTAGAATGGTCTACCTTTCTTTCCGTGACGTTGAAGTCTGATTCTAACAGCCATGATTAATCGTTTAATAAGGGTCCGAAACCCTGTTTGTTAATAAGCTAAATATGTCTTTTTCCAACTCCCGATAGCTATCGGGTTTCTTTTGGGGGCGCAAATGTCGGTATTTATTTACGATTAGTGGAGTAGTTCGATTAAAAAAACGCGTTTAGCATACCCTCAATCCTTTGCAGGTTATAGAATGCACGCGAAATACCACATCTGTCACTGTGAATCTTCGCAGCATGACAGCTTTGGCCAAAATGTCATTATTCGTTAAAGTCGTTAATTGTGGTACTGCATTTGCTATTGTCTTTGTACTAATGATGAAGAGCGGCGTAATGAACGACGTTTTCATTGAAAATTTGGGACTATGCAATTCATGATAGAGTTCAAGATCCCACAACCTATGCCTCAGGAGATGATAGAGTTGGTGGGAGCACAGAGAGAAAAAGTAGACGACCTTATCGTCGACGGAGAAATCTTGAGCTACACGCTTTCCAGAAATCGCGAGAAGCTCTGGATAGTAGTAGAAACAGAAACAGAAGTGGATGCTTTCGATATTATTTCAGAACTTCCACTCACCAAGTACATGAAAATTGACATACATCCTTTGATGTTTCACGATAGCGCTGATTTCGTCTTTACGTTTTCGGCTAATTAAAAACGAAGCTTAGGTACAAGAGGTCCGAACTGTGGAAAAATCCATTCCACTTTCGGACCTTTTTTTGTCTGATTATCTCAAATTTCCGGAATGATAACTAATGATTCAAGTGCCCAAATTGTCAAAGATACAGAGAGTCTAGTCCGCGAGAAATTCATGGACGAAGGCACTGGTCACGACTGGTGGCACATCGACCGAGTACGAAAGTTGGCTATCGCCATCGCCAAGAAGGAAGGAGCTGATCCTTTTGTCACTGAATTGGGCGCGCTTCTCCACGATATTGCGGATCACAAGTTTCATGGTGGCAGTCTAGACATAGGTCCTGCAACGGCGAAGTCTTGGCTGGAGAAACTGAACTGTGATCCCGCAGTTGTTCAAAAGGTGGTCGATATTGTTGCGCAAGTTTCTTTCAAAGGAGCCGCTGTAAAAACTCCGATGAGCACCTTGGAAGGGGAATGCGTGCAGGACGCGGACCGAATGGATGCCATTGGAGCTATTGGTATAGCGCGATGTTTTGCTTTTGGAGGATCAAGAGATCAGCCCATATATAATCCCGAAGAAGAGACCAAACTTCACGATTCATTCGAGGCGTACCATAATTCAAAGAGTTCCTCGATTGGACATTTCTACGAAAAACTGCTACTCCTAAAAGATCGAATGAATACCGCTACGGGGAAGAAAATAGCGGTTCAAAGACATGAACTAATGGAGCGGTTTCTAGATCATTTTCACCTCGAATGGGAGGGGGAAGTTAAAGGTGACTCTCCAGACTAAATGCAATCCCACATTCTTAATTCAATCTGCTCTCTCATTTTGTTCAAGGCCAGTTGAGCGAGCATTTCTCATTGAACAGATGCTCTGTCGAATGGAGGTAAAATCGGTCTTTCATGAATCTTTCAACGATGTGTTAACACGGCACTTTTGCACTCAAGTTTGCCCTAAATTTAACCTCTTCCTTTACTCCACGATACTTTTTGCAGAATGTTCCTGATTTACGATACTGAGACCACCGGATTTCCATCGAGATATGGCGCTCCACATACAGACTTAGAAGCTTGGAGTACAGCGCGATTAGTACAAATCGCATGGCAGTTGCATGGCCTTGATGGATCATTGATTTCGGCTCAGAATATTCTGGTGAAGCCAGATGGTTTCGAGATCCCTTATTCGTCTGAACAGATTCACGGTATCAGTACCGAGAGAGCGTTGGCCGACGGTGTTCTTCTGTCAGAAGCTTTAGAAGCGTTTGAAGAGGACCTGAAAAGGACGAAGTTCATCATTGCGCACAATATTGAATTTGACCTAGGGGTGGTCGGATCCGAAATGCTGAGATCAAATAGGGAAACAGAACTTTGGGATCGGATTACTATCGATACCAAACAGGTGTCTACCGAATATTGCGCCATTCCCGGAGGAAGAGGAGGCAAATTCAAATGGCCCACGCTAACCGAGCTTCACCAAAAGCTATTTGGAGTCGCTTTTGAAGATGCTCACGATGCGGCCTACGATGTTGACGCTACGTCACGTTGTTTCTTCGCCTTGATAACCAATCGGGTGCACGTGCCAGAAGGCGCTGATCCAGAGGGGATTAAATACGAAGCTCCAAAACTCAAGGCAGCAAACTTTGCAAAAACGGAGGAGCAGGAAACGGAAAAGACCGCAGACACTTCAGTGAGCGAGGCGGTTTCGGATGCCAAGTTTTCACATCTCCATTGCCATTCTCAGTTTTCTATTTTACAATCCACATCAACCACCCAGCACCTGGTTGATTCAGCTGTGAAACACGGAATGCCAGCGATAGCTATGACAGATCATGGAAACATGATGGGCGCTTTTCACTTCGTGAAAGCAGCTTTGAAAGCTGGAGTTAAGCCTATCGTTGGCTGTGAGTTTAACCTTTGCGTCGATCGCCACGACAAGTCGCATAAGGACGATGGTTACCATTGCGTACTACTGGCGAAGAACAAGAAGGGATATTACAATCTATGTAAGCTAGCGTCGTATGCGTACACCGAGGGCTTCTACTACGTGCCGAGAATCGATCGAGAAGTTCTTCTCGAATACAAGGAAGATTTGATCGCCCTTTCAGGTGGCATGTGGGGGGAGATTGCGCACAAAACACTAAACATCGGGGAGAGTAAAGCTGAAGAGGCTTTCATTTGGTGGAAAGAAAATTTCGGCGACGATTTCTATGCAGAAGTTACCCGTCATGGGCTAGACGAGCAAAGAGTCGTCAACAAAGCTGTTTTAAAGTTTGCTGCTGTGCATCAAGTAAAAGTGGTCGCAGCTAATAACACCTACTATTCAGATAAGAAGGAATCGGTTGCTCATGACGTATTGCTTTGCGTAAAGGATTCAGAGCAAGTTCAGAAGCCTAAGAAATACATTGGGAAGCGTGGTCGAGAATTCCGCTTTGGATTTCCTAACGACGAGTTCTACATTAAGTCGCAAGACCAGATGAAGGAATTGTTCGCTGATTTGCCGGAGGCAATTCTCAATATTCAGGAAATTGTAGATAAAGTCGAGGAATATGAACTTGCTCGAGATGTTTTGCTTCCAGCTTTTGAAATTCCAGAACAGTTTATCCATGCTGAAGATGCTGCTGACGGCGGAAAACGTGGGGAAAATGCATACCTCCGACATCTGACCATCGAGGGAGCGAAAGAGCGATATGGCGAAATTACTACTGAAATTCAGGAAAGGCTTGATTTTGAGTTAGATACGATTTCGAATACGGGGTATCCCGGATACTTTCTCATCGTTTGGGATTTTTGCGAAGAAGCTCGAAACCGTGGTGTGTCGGTCGGTCCAGGGCGTGGCTCTGCTGCAGGTTCTGCGGTAGCTTATTGTACGAAGATTACCAATATAGATCCCATCAAGTACGATCTACTTTTTGAGCGTTTTTTGAATCCAGATCGTGTGTCCCTTCCCGATATTGATATTGACTTTGATGACGAAGGTCGGGACGATGTGATTCAATACGTGATCGATAAATATGGTGCTAATCAAGTGGCTCAGATCATTACTTATGGCACGATGGCGGCAAAGTCTAGTATTCGAGACACGGGTCGTGTAATGGAACTACCGTTGCCAGATACGGACAGGATTGCCAAACTCGTTCCAGATGTAAAGCTCAAAAAGCTTTTTAAGTGGGACGAGAAGGAGATGAAGGAGAAGTTCAAGACTAATCCTGATGGCTATCAAATGGCAAAGCAGTTGATCGAATTGTCTAAGGGAGACACTCCAGAAGCAGAGACAATTAACCTGGCTCGCACCATCGAGGGCTCCGTTCGAAATACGGGAATTCACGCATGTGGTGTGATCATTACCCCTGACGACATTACCAATTTTGTGCCTGTTGCATTAGCAAAGGACAGCCAGATGTATTGTACTCAATTTGACAACTCCGTCGTTGAGGATGCAGGGCTTCTCAAGATGGATTTCTTGGGGCTCAAGACATTGACGCTGATCAAAGAAACGGTCAGTATTGTCAAGCGTAAGCATGGCATCACGCTCGATCCTGACAATTTTCCGCTTGACGATTCCAAGACTTACGAACTTTTCCAGCGAGGTGAAACTGTTGGAATATTCCAATACGAGTCTCCTGGAATGCAGCGGTATATGAAGGAACTCAAACCGACCGTGTTTGATGATCTGATTGCTATGAACGCACTGTACCGACCGGGTCCGATGGAGTACATCCCGTCTTTCGTCAAAAGAAAGCACGGCTTAGAGGAGATCATTTACGACGTTCCGGAATGTGCTGAATATCTGGAAGAAACTTATGGGATTACCGTTTACCAAGAGCAGGTAATGTTGCTCTCGCAGAAGCTTGCTGGATTCACGAAAGGTGAGGCAGATGTTCTGCGTAAAGCAATGGGTAAGAAGATCCTAGATCTCCTGAACCAATTGAAGCCGAAATTCATTGGTCAAGCCAAAGAGAAGGGACATCCCGAAAAAGTACTTGAAAAGATCTGGAAGGATTGGGAGGCATTTGCATCCTACGCCTTCAACAAGTCGCACTCAACGTGTTATGCTTGGATAGCTTACCAAACGGCTTATCTGAAAGCTCATTACCCAGCTGAGTATATGGCCGCAGTGTTGAGTCATAACATGAACGACATTAAGCAGGTGACCTTCTTTATGGAAGAATGTCGTCGTATGGGATTAGATGTTCTTGGGCCGAGTGTAAATGAGTCTGAACTCAAGTTTAGTGTCAACGAACAGGGGCAAGTCCGTTGTGGACTCGCGGCCATTAAAGGAGTTGGCGAAGGCGCAGTTCAGTATTTAATTGACGAACGTGAGAACGGACTATACAAGTCGATCTACGATTTCGTCAGAAGAGCCGAATCGAAGTCGGTGAACAAGAAGGTTATGGAAGGCCTTGCTTTGGCTGGAGCATTTGATTCTTTCCCGTCGATCCAGCGATCCAACTATTTCCATGTTGACCCCAAAGGAGTTAGTTTCATAGATACACTTGTGCGTTACGGCAATGCTGTCAGAGACATGGAAAACTCTTCTCAGGCATCTCTATTTGGAGACGATGATGGGGCGGATATTCCGGAGCCAGTTGCTCCACATTGCGAACCGTGGAATACTCTTGATAAGCTGAATAGAGAAAAGGAAGTTGTGGGTATTTTCATCTCTGGTCATCCTCTAGACGAGTTTAGATTGGAGATGCGACACTTCACGACCAAGGGGGGGCTAGCGCTTTTGAGCCAAATGGATTCGCTGAAGAACAAGGAGTTACGTTTTGCTGGAATGATTACAGAGGCTGGACATAAGATCTCCAAGAATGGCAAGCCATACGGTGTAATTACAATCGAAGATTATTACGATTCCCAACGCCTGTTTTTATTTGGTGATGATTACATCCGGTTCAAGGATTATCTTGTTCAAGGTTGGTTTTTACACCTAACCGGAAAAGTTCAGCCTCGTCGATTCTCAAAAGATGAAAACGATGTTGAGTTCAAGATCAACCGAATCGAGCTATTGAGTGATGTTCGGGAGAAGATTGCGAAAAACCTGCACATAAAAGTCCAACTTGGGGATATCACTGATGAACTTTCGGACAAGATGTTTAAGACTTTGGGGGCTCATAAAGGGTCAAACAATGTGAAGATCAAAGTGCGGAGCATTGATGCAGAGGTCATTATGCCCGCCAAGAACATTAGGGTGGATTTGAGCAATGAGCTTATAGATAAGCTAGATGAACTGAAAGAACTTGAGTATTACGTCGATTAAGGTCACCATCATTTAAATCCTACGGATTGCGTTGCTTTTCATATTTAGCATGGCAGTTTCGAAAGCCTGTAAGTGCTCATCAGTGAAATCCAAATGTGTTACCAATCTGATTTTTGCTGGTCCGAATGGCACGGCATAGATATCCGCATCCTCCATCAGCTTGACATACATTCCCGAGTCTAACCCTTCTCTCAATTCAAAGATGACGATGTTGGTGTCAACGGGTGTAACCGACTTCACATCAGGATGTTGCGACATAATCTCTCCTAGTTTTTTGGCCCGTTTGTGATCTTCTTTTAACCGATTGACATGGTTGTCTAGAGAGAAATCGCACGCTTGAGCTAAATATCCTGCCTGTCTCATGCCTCCGCCGAATCCCTTTCGCACGCGATGCGATTCTTTGATAAAGTCTACGTCTCCAACTAGTACGCTGCCAACTGGGCAGCCTAGTCCTTTTGAGAAGCAAATGGAAATGGAATGGAAGAGTGAACCGTATTCTTTAAAATCATAACCTGACTCCACTAGTCCATTGAACAATCGAGCACCATCAAGATGAAGTCGGAGCCTATTTTCATCGCACAACTGACGAATGGATCGAATATCATCAATGTTATAATAACAGCCTCCGCCTTTGTTAACAGTATCTTCCAAACAGACCAAGCTCGTTCTCGGTAAATGCGAATCGTCGGGCTGTATAGCAGACTTGACTTCTTGAGCAGACAGTCGCCCTCTATCTCCTTTGAGAAGCCTAACTGAAGCCATTGAATTTCGGGCGATTCCGCCACCTTCATAAAGGTACACGTGAGCTACATCGGCACAAATCACCTCGTCTCCTGGTTGCGTATGAACACGTATGGCCACCTGATTAGTCATGGTTCCGGAAGGACAAAATATTCCGGCTTCTTGGCCAAACATACCGGCCACGCGGTGTTGCAAGGCGTTTATAGCTGGGTCTTCACCAAAGACATCGTCTCCAACCGTGGCTGAAAACATGGCTTCTTTCATTCCGGGGGTCGGCTTGGTAACCGTATCGCTTCTTAAATCAATCATGCGACTAAAATATTGGTTTCCGTTCATGGAATAAACTATTCTTCTCGGAAGGTTTGATGTATTTTCGAGCGCTGACAATTTTGAAGGATTACTATAAAATATTGGGACTGGAAGAAGGAGCGGGGCTTGAGCAGATCAAGAAGTCCTATCGCAGATTAGCGAAGAAGTACCACCCCGATAGTGCCCATCTCCATAGTTCTGATGTGCGTTTTATAGAAGTAAATGAAGCCTACGAGTTTCTCGCTGACGCTGAAAGAAGAGCTTCTTATGTGGTTCGCCGGAAGATTTCAGAAGAGGAGGAGATAAGGCGAGAAGCGGTTTATCGAAAATGGGTAGAACAACAACAAAATTTGGTGCGAAAAAGGGCGCAACGGCATTCTTCGAACTCATTCGAAGAGTTTCGAGGCTCTAAAATTTTTAAAACGGCGATGATCGTCGATCGCGTCTACAATTATATTTTCATCGCAATTGGCATAGGTATTACCATCTTGCCGGTAGTTGCGTTGTTGCTTAGGCCTGAGGAGGAGAAAATGATGGAAGGAGCACGCCCTTCATGGCATGGGGTTTTTCCGGTTATTCTTGGCCTATTATTTACATATGGTATTTATTATTTCCTATTCAAACATGATCCAAAAGATGAATAAGTTGTTGAAAATCAATCTGTTATTAGCAATGTCAGTGCTGTTTTGTCTTTCGGCAATCGCAAAAGAGGGGATGTGGATTCCCGCACTTTTGCATGCCGTAGAAGATGACATGCAGGCCAATGGGCTCCAGTTGAGCGCTGAGGATATTTACTCGATAAACAACAGTAGCATCAAGGATGCAATCATTCATTTTGGTGGAGGGTGTACAGCTGAGATAATTTCCGATCGAGGATTGTTATTGACCAACCATCATTGTGGTTATGGACAAATCCAAAGTCACAGCTCCGTTGAGCATGATTATCTAACGGATGGTTTTTGGGCCATGTCGCTTGAAGACGAACTGTCCAATCCGGGATTGACTGCTACATTGATTGTCAGAATTGAAGACGTCACTTCACGAGTTTTTAATGGATTAGAAGGTGTTGAGGATGTTGAGGGAAAAATGCGAGAGAATATGGCAGTGATTGAGGCTTCTGCTATCGAAGGCACCAACCATGAAGCTGTCGTTCGAGCATTCAATTATGGGAATTCATTTTTCGTCATCGTTACGAAGACGTATGAAGATGTGCGACTGGTAGGAGCTCCTCCTTCGTCAGTCGGAAAATTTGGTGGTGACACGGATAATTGGATTTGGCCTAGACACACTGGAGATTTTTCCATGTTTAGAATTTATGCAGGAGAAGACAATGAGCCTGCTGAGTATGCCGAAGACAATCGTCCTTACAAACCTGCTCATCATCTGCCAATATCTATGGATGGTGTGGAAGAAGGAGACTTTACAATGGTGTTTGGCTTTCCTGGGAGAACAGAAACGAAGTTGACGAGCTATGCGGTTGACTACGTGATGAATGTAGCGAACCCAATGCGCATAGATATGCGATCAAAGAGTTTATCTGTAATCGATGCGGCTCGATTGAGTAGTGATGAACTTCGTATTAAGTATGCAGCAAAGCAATCAAGAATCAGCAACGCCTACAAGAAATGGATTGGACAGAATGGTGGTTTGAAGAACCTTCACGCCTTGGATATCAAACGAGATAGAGAGGCGAATTTTGCGATGGCTTCCAGTGAGAATGCCGAGCTCCTTAAGCAGTTTGAAGCAGCATACGCTAAGGCCGCGCAATACGACCTGGGATGGGATCTTTTTGTCGAGTATTTCTACTACGGTCCTGAGGTTCTGAGATTTGCTCACAGCTTTGACAATGTTATTTCTAACTACGAGCAGCTCCAAAAAGACGGTAAACTTGACGCAGCTATCGAAGACTTGCGACACAGTTCGGAATCCTATTTTAAAAATTACGACTTGGCCACCGATAGAGCGATTTTCAAGAAGCAGACAGAAGCATTTCTACAATATTCTAGGGATGATTTACCTGGAGAAATCTTTTCGGCTATGGCTAATGGTAAGGGAATTATTGCCAAGGAAGCGGCCGCCATTTATGAGAGTAGCATTTTCGTAGATCAAGAAAAAGTGGAAAAGCTTATTTCTAGTCTGAGTGCCAAGAGCGCTAAAAAAGTGAAGAAGGATCGAGCTTATCAAATCACAATGGAGTTGGTTAAGCATGTCAGAACGAATATTCGTCCGGAAGGTAGAGTAGTAGATGCTGAGATCGCCGAATTGATGAAGACTTATGTGGTTGAAATGGCTAAGGTGTATCCAGATGAGACACAATGGGCAGACGCTAATGGAACGTTGAGGCTGACTTATGGAAAAGCTGAAGGTAGCGCGCCACATGATGGGATGGAGTACAAGTTCTATTCAACTTCAAAAGGAATACTTCAGAAATACGACCCAGAGCATCCTGACTTTGTTTTGCCAGAAGACTTGATCGAGTTGTTAGAAAAAGAAGATTTTGGCCCGTATGCCACAGATGGAGAATTGAGAGTTTGTTTCACGGGTTCGAATCATACCACTGGAGGAAATTCAGGAAGCCCAACGATGGACGGTCAGGGCAATCTTATTGGGTTGAATTTTGACCGAAGCTGGGAGTCGACTATGAGCGACATCATGTTTGATCCAAATCGATGTAGAAACATCATGGTGGACATCAAGTACGTTCTCTTCATCATCGATAAATATGCTGGAGCAGGCTATCTAGTTGATGAAATGACATTGGTTGCCCCAAAACAGGTCGAGGTTCCAGAAATGGACGCCCCTGTTGAGATATTGATAGAGAACTAGGCTCTTTTAAGCCGAACGGATCCATAGGCGATCAGTTCTCGTCTTGAATCATAGACTTTGGCTTCAGCGTGCATTTTCACTGAACTTTCTGGATTGACAAATGCTTCAACCCTAACATTTTGGCCAAGGTCGATTGTATGTACGAATTTAACGTTCAGGTCAGAACAGCGCCACTGGATGTCGATGCAGGATGAATTGACCATGAGGTTGATGACCTCTTCTATAAGGGTTGAAATGATACCGCCATGCATTTGACCCGATTCATCGGTCATCTCCTTGCGGGTCAGAAACTCCATGATTAATGAATCGCAGTTGACGTTCATTATTCTTCCGCACAGCCACAAGCCCATGGGAGATTTCTTGTTTTCATTAAGCTCTTCCACGAATGCCATCATGGATTTCTCACTACTATTTGCATTCATATCTCTCTTCTTAAATAACTCGTTTAGTTCGTCCAACGACGAATTCTATAAGTAGATGTGGAGAAGTATTAAGTGTGTTTTTGGTGAGAGTTAAAGGCTTAAGGCTAGCGGATTCTTTTCGATAGTATAATGCTTAAACGTCTTGTGTCCCGGATATATTGGTCGACACGAGTGAGTTGACGCATTAGATAGGGATACGAATCGCTTTTGCATTGCCTAACTGTTTAAATTCTTACATGATTATAGGTTAATGCCTTACAAAAAGAAGCAAACTGTACTTCTATTTTTATCCCAATCTAATTTTTACGCATATGAGGACAGACTACATACCAACGGTCAATCTTTTCGGGATTCCAGTAGCAAGACTCACGATGATAGAGACTCTTCTTGCCGTCGAGGATGCAATTGAGAATGACACACAGCTTCATCACACTGTAGTAAATGCAGGTGAGATTGTAAGATTACAGACAGATGAAAAGTTACGAGAAAGTGTTCTTCACGCCGATTTGATCAATGCAGACGGCATTGCTGTCGTTTTAGCATCTAAGATTTTAGGTTGTGCAGTTCCCGAGCGTGTTGCTAGAATTGACTTGATGGAAAACCTGATAGAAATGGCTCATGAGAACTCCTATAAAGTGTTCTTTCTTGGTGCTAAAGAAGAAGAAGTCTCGAAATGCGTGAAGCATTATTCAGATATGTACTCATCATCAATAGTAGCTGGTTACCACAGCGGAGATTACACCGATGAGGATGAGAGAGGCATAGCCGAAATGATTGCTGATAGTGGCGCGAATTTGTTGTTTATGGCAATCACATCTCCTAAGAGGGAAATATTCCTCAACGAACACAAAGACATTCTCAGCCGTGTGAATATGGTAATGGGTGTTGGTGGCAGTTTTGAAGATGTAGAAGGAAAAGTAAAGCGTGCCCCAGTTTGGATGCAGAATTCCGGATTGGAATGGTTCTACAGGTTTATTCATCTACCACAGCGCATGCGGAAGCGATACTTGGTTGGAAATACCAAGTTCATGTTACTCACATTGAAAGAAAGATTCACCTCAGTAAGATGCCCTGATCCAGCGACCGCTTAGGTTCAGATGGCAAGGAAATAGATTACCAGTACAACTATAGCCACACATATTATCGTAAATAGAACTGGTCCTCCAATTTCGTTTTGTTCAGCTTCTTTGTGCTCTCCAGACATGATTTTGTTCTTTGAGACAAAGGTAGGAAAGGTCAGTTTTATCTCCATTCTCTTAAGCGGAGATTTTCCACATAAGACTTTTCGTCTTTATTACCCTAATAACGTCACCGATACCCTTGGAGAACGTACTCATAGCATTTACCCTGTTTCGGGGAATCTCATGGGTTATATTTGATTAACTGTTGAAAGTCACGCAGGTGACTAATGGTTTCACTCGTTAGATAAATTAGTTTTAGTTTTAAGTGTTATGAGCCTCTTGAAAAGTCGAGAGGCTTTTTTTTTGGTCATATCTCATTTGCTTAGAGATTTTCTACTTGGAATAATTTTACTCTTATTGGAATCATTGTGATTTATTTAGTCAGAATTTAGTGAAGTTCAATTTTCCACTTTAAGGTCTGTGATTTAAATTCTGTTCAACCATTTTGCCAGAATTAGAGTCAGGGTCGCCGTTTTTAGAGTAGGGTTAGTGTGCTGAAAATGTGTGCCTCAATTGCACACAATTTGAATCCTAAATGAGGGTACTGACAACTAACCGTTTGCAACTGGAGGCAATTGACGGTGTTTTATGGTTAATCCTTTGAAGGATTCTTAGGATATTGCAATGCTTTTTATAATGTTGGGTCGACGCAACTTTTTTTCATTTAAGCGGGTCTTCCTAAAAGCAGATAATAAAATAAATTATGCGGAAACTCTTTTTTGAAACCAAAGCGCTTCTCACAATTCTACTGGCACTCACCATTTCGACTTCAATTGGACAAGTTGTAGTTAATGAGGTGTGCTTCGCAAATTACTCTGACTGGGGCCTCGGAGGAGGCTGGGGTGGTGGTGAATATGAGGATTGGATCGAATTCTACAATCCAACTGGCGCTGATGTGTCTCTAGATGGATACTATTTGAGTGATAATCCAGCGGATTTGATGAAGTTTGAGCTACCTGCTGAGGCGGTAGTGCCAGGCAACGGATATCTCATAGTTCTTTTCACAGGACTTGGTGATGCAGATCCATTCTGGCAAGGATACATCAACTCATCCTTCAAAGTCACACAAACTGCTGGAGAGTCAATATTGTTTTCCGATCCAGCTGGAACTCAGCTTGAAGGATGGACATTTGGTGTTGATATTGAGCCGAATTCGATGAACAACTCATGGGGTCGTTCGAGCGACGGATCAGCTGATTGGGTGATTCAGGCGTTTCCATCTCCAGAAGGATCAAATGGGGGTGTGCAAGGCACTGCGTATGCCGCAAAATGCCAGATCACGCCGCAAGCAGGTTACTATGCTGGTGGAACAAATGTGACCATATCGACAACAGAACCGAGTTCAACAATTTACTATACAACGGATGGATCTGAACCTTATGATACAGACATGGTTTATTCAGGTCCTATTGCTGTTGACGAGACAGTAGTTATTCGTGCTGTAGCCTACAGTTCTAATGGAGATATTCTTCCAAGTAAGTGGGAAACCAACACTTATTTTGTTGGTGATGATGAGCACGTGATTTCTGTGTGGTCTGTTAGTGGAGGTGAGGTAGATGGCGATTGGGAGGGAGATCATTTCATGCATGTTGAGATGTTTGATGAGAATGGAAATTTCGTTGTAGAAGCTTTCGGGGATTCAAATGAACACGGGAATGACTCGAATGCATACGATCAAAGAGGTTGGGATTACGTAACACGAGATCAGTTAGGAAGCGATCATGAAGTTCAGTATCCTGTTTTTCATAGAAGAGATCGTGATAGCTACGAGCGTTTGATTTTTAAAGCTGCAGCTAACGACAACTACCCTTATTCGAATGGAGCTCACATTCGTGATGCATATTGCCACGATCTATCAATCGTTGCCGATATGAAACTTGACGAAAGAGCAACTGAGTCATGCATAGCTTATCTCAATGGTGAGTATTGGGGTGTATACGAGGTTCGTGAAAAAGTTGATGATATCGATTTTACTGAAGTTTATTATGACCAGCCACAAAATTTTGTTGACTTTATTAAGACGTGGGGAGGCACTTGGGAGGAGTATGGAGATGGTCTAACTGAGTGGAACGATTTAGTTGACTTCGTAACGTCCAACGATATGGCGGATGTCGCCAACTACGATTATGTTACTAGTCAATACAACCAAACAAGTGTAATTGACTATTTCATTCTTAACTCTTACGTGGTTTGTGCTGATTGGCTTAATTGGAACACAGCTTGGTGGAAGGGGAACCATCCCGATGGTAGTGCCAAAAGATGGCGATATGCTCTTTGGGATCAAGACAACACATTTGGACACGGAGCCAATTATTCTGGTTTGCCTGACACGGGTGCTGGTGCAGATCCATGTAATCCTGAGGATCTTGGAGACCTAGGAGGTCAAGGACACGTTCCAGTCTTTACTGCGCTTCAGGAGAATGATGATTTCATGGCCGAGTATGTAAATCGCTTTGCGAGTATGTCAAATAGCTATTTCAGCTGTGACTACATGCATTATCACCTTGATAGTATGATTGGTGCAATCGCTCCAGAAATGCAGCGTCAGATTGATCGCTGGTATGGTAATTATGCGGATTGGGAAGATAACGTTCAGGAAATGCACGATTTTATCGACGAGCGTTGTGCAGATGAGATCGTCTCGGGAATGGAGGATTGTTATGACATCGTTTCTGTTACATTGACCATTGTTGTTGATGGTTTAGGAACGGTTGAAGTTCAAGGATTAGCTCCAGTTACTCAAGGCGATTCGCCTTGGGAGGGAACTTACTACGCGGAAATTCCAATTGAGCTTGAAGCTCTTATAGATGCCGGTTTATTTCTGGGTTGGGAAGTGCTAGATGGAGATCTAGTTATCGACGACCCTACTAATCCATTTCTAGAAATTACGTTGACTGGTGATGCTACAATCATTGCACACTTTGATTCAAACTTAGATCCACAATTGATTCAGTTTGATGTTATTCCAGCAGGTGCAGGGGAGATCCTAATTAACAATGTCCCAATGGGCCCTTACCCAAATACGGTTTTGGTTGATGGAGGTTTAAGTATCATCGAGGCTACAGAGAACGAATGGTTTGAGTTTGATCACTGGGAGACTATTAATGCCAATATTAATCCAGACATGGAGGATCCAGAAGGATCTTTCTTGGTAATCACTACGGATTCGATTGTTGCGGTCTATAATGAGATTCCACACTTCAACCTGAGTGTTGATGTGTCACCGGCAGGAGCTGGAACGGTAAATATGGATGGCACTCCTTTAGATTCATACCCTTGGAGTGACGTAGTAGAAGGAGAAGTTGATATTAACTTCACCACTATACCTACTGACATGTGGAGTGTATTTAGCCATTGGGAGATAAACAACAATGTGATCAACCCAGATGAGTTTTCCATGAACATGATGGTTAACTTGACTGAAGATGATCAGATTGTAGCAGTTTACAACGTGATACCTCACTTTGGAATTACGGTAGTTGTCGACCCTCCGATGAGTGGTTCGGTAGTCGTAGAAAACATTGTGACGACAAGTGATCAATGGAGTGGGATTCTAGCAGGATCTACCGATATTGGTTTCCTAGCAACACCATCGCCGTTCTGGAATTTTGTTGGATGGAAAGCCAATTTTCACGCGCCAGCTCCGGATGCAGATTCAAGACAAGTTGATTTCAACTTCAGTGCCTATGACACTGTCTTTGCGACGTTCGCTCCTGAGGAATTCTCTATGTATATCCCAAATTCAATCACTCCAAACAATGACGGTAGAAACGACATTTTCCTTCCAATAGGAAATGCGATTGATGTAACGGATTACAGCTTACAGATCTTCAATAGATGGGGTTTCAAGGTGTTTGAAACGACTGACCCTAATACGCCGTGGACAGGAGATACCGAGGGTGGGAGTCATTATGTCGCAGACGAAGTGTATGTATATCACTTAACAGTGAAGTCGGTGCACGATTTAGAAGAGAAAGAATTTATGGGCCACATTATGGTGTTCAGATAGACGACTAGCCCTAAAAATTTGAAGCCCTTTGCTGACATTGTCAGCACGGGGCTTTTTTATGAAGACTGCTTTGAGTTGTGCTTCTTTTTCTCATCCAGGTAATTGTAGGTTACCCATACTTTGAAGCCAACGATAGCCATTTGCATCTTGTTGAGATTGAGCATGTCCTGTTTCCACATTTTAGGAAGGACTCTCACTATGCTAGAAAGAAAAGAGAATACGATGTGTCGCATTCTTCGAAACTAAGGAAAGATTACCTCTAATTACTATTCGCACAATTGCAGTTAACATGTGTAAGTGCACGCTTTTTGATTTGCGTTTGTTTACATGATGGTGAATTTTGAGTTCACCCTAGTAGACAGCATTTTATTCAGGATTGCGAAAAATTGTTTATTCGATCACAATTGTTTTTGAAGCAACACCGTCATCAAAGAGGATCATCCACGTGTACATGCCTTTCGAAAGTCCGGATACATCAATAGTTCCGGAAGAAGATACTCGAGTTTCTATAGCTACTCGTCCACGTGAATCGTAGAGTTTAATAGTTCCTGAACCTAATGCATGTGGAAACCTGAATGACAGTTGATCGCTTGCCGGGTTTGGAAACACGTTAAGGTACCTGTCGAGATCTTGGTCTTCAATAGAAACAACTCCTTCGGCAGTGAGGTTAACGTTGTCGATCCAAATGTGATTTCCGTATCCACCGATGTTTGAGAAGGCTAGAGTGATACATTCAGCGTCAGCGATAGGAGCGAGGTTCACTGTGTCCGTTCTCCACAGCAGTTCTCCGCCTTCATCATACCAAAACCAGACATAGTTGTCATTTACCGCTAATTCGGCCCCTGTCTTTTCGTACAGCACACCCCAATCATCATTGGGATTTGTCTTGTAAAGCACAGACAGTCCGTCAATGTAATCGGCATATAGCGTGTAGCTTACATCGAAGTGTAAAATAGGCTGTTCTAGGCTGGAAACATCAATTGCTGGCATGACTAAGAGATCGGTTTGCCCGCTGGTATCCACCCAGTAGTTGGGAAACTGTGCAACTCGATTTGTTGGATCTCCGAGAACCGTTCCATGTTCCCATGTTCCTCCGCCTTCAGGGTCCTCAATTTTCCAATGTTCAGGAGGGAATCCGTTATTAAAATCTTCAACTAGTGGAATAGAGACAGGCTCGTCAATAACCTCGATAAGGTCTTCCCAAATCACGGTGTCTGTTCCACCAATTGCGTCAATAACGGTTAAACTCACATTGAAAGTGCCGGGTGAACCATAGACCACATACACGGTTTCATCCGTGATTGAATTGGCAACTCCTCCCTCGAAATTCCAGATGAATTCAGCTCCATCACAAGCGACAATGCTATTATCGGTGAACCGAATGGTGTCGGCTTCGCATTGTACTCCGAGGTTGATGTTCAGCTTGCTTGCAGTAAGACCTGCAATCACTCCAGAAGTCTCGAAGAAATCTGCCTGATGAACTCCTCTTGGTCCAGCGATTCTTACCTTTTCATCGCAATAGTTATTCTGCATAAATACAGAGGCTGTACTTGCGGGAAGATCGAGATTGTACATCTCCCAATCGTTCATTGACGAATTCTTGTAGTATACCGCTTGTTGGGTCCCAATGTATATGCCGTCACTGGTGCCGCGCTGGTGAGCAAGTTGGGTCACATACTGATTGTCCATTGAGGACCCAGAAATGTCAGTCCAACTTTGACCCGCATCATTACTTTGGAAGATCTTGTTTCCGTTTTGCCAGCCGAGAATAATTACCCAGAGCTTATCTGGGTCTAGCCCATCTACATCGATGTATTTCGCATTACCATTGTTATTGCCAACGACGGCATTTTCTGGAGTTATTTGAGTCCAAGTATCTCCTCCATCATCTGATCTGGAAATATGCCAAGTCCCACTGATTCTGTGGGTCACATAAATTCGGTCCCTATCTCGAGGTGCCACTTTGACGGTCACCACTTTGTCCCCGCCAAAATCATGTAGAAGTTCAAAGGAAGACCCTCCGTTTTCGCTTTTCCATAATTCAGATCCAACGGGGGAGTAGATATAATTATAGCATGCAGGATCAAACTCCATATTGCCATATTCACCCCAATAGTAGGAGGTGTTTGGAAGCTTCGAGTTGTCGAATGAAAGCCCGGATATCCTAGTCCATCTATCAGGGCTGTATTTGAATGCGCCACCGTCGTGATATCCTACAGTAGCATCTCCAGGATTCACAAATCCTCGGAAATTATCTCCAGCAAGCTCAGCGAGCCACCCGCCGCTCTCTTCATCGTTTAAACCAAAAGGATAGATGTCTCCGTTTCTGATCATTGTGCCGTTGTGATACGTGCCGCCGACCATCACATCTCCATGTTTGAATCCAGCTTGCCAACCCCAAAAGTCAGTGCCGTGGATTCCGTATTGGCGCGATTCGATGTTATCCCCTTGATCAGACGAATAGAACAACCCACCGTCGGAAGCAATCCACATGTCGACTCCATTATCTGTCTGAAAGAACTTGACGTCGTGAACGTCGGCGTGAGTGTATTTGCCAATAGTGCCTTCAACCCAGGTAACCCAGTGCGCGTTCATGGTCCAATCGGTGCCTCCGTTTTCTGATCGCCATACGTTTATTCCCGAAGAGAACATCAGGTCAGAATCAGTAGGTGAGACATCCAAGCCGAGATCGTAATAGAACTGTCCACCGTCGCCCTCGCCTTGTTCAGACCATCCGAGCGTGTTCGGATTTGTGCCTGCAACTGGTGGCCCAGCTGGTTGTTCACCACAGCACATAAACTCAAAATTAACCCCTTCATCCGTGCTTTTGTAAATACCATACAAGCCAGAACCTCCATTTGCGGAACCTGAGGCTAAGACGTAGACGTTGTCGGGTGCATCTGCTGAAACCGCGATTTCACATCGTTTCTGGTGGTCTCCAAGTACTGGAGTTGGCCAGCCAATGGCGCCACTAGACCACGACAGACCACCATCTACAGATTTTTGAAAGAGAGTGTTGTCGTTGATCAGCTTCACAGCGTAGATCGTGTTGTTTGTATTGGGATGAAATTCAATTTCCATGAATTCACCAGCACCGACTTCAGTCCAATTGGAACCGGAATCATCAGAGTAGAATAGTCCGCCGTTGGTAGCGGCAAGCATGCGGTCACTCTCCCCAGGGAAATGCCTTAGGTCACGCGTCCATAAGTTGGTGTCTTGGAAGTCATTGTCGCCTGTAATGTTCCAGGTAACACCACCATCGGTGGATTTGTAGATTCCGCCACTTCCTTCAATCAAGACTGTATCCTCATCATTTGGATCAATGGAAATAGAGTAGGTGCCTGTGATCAACATCTCCCGTGTCATGAGATCCCAGTGAAGACCTTTATCCGTTGATTTCCATGCACCTGCAGTAGCCGTTCCAGCCCATACCACGTCAGGATTAGAAGCCGATTGTTCTACTGTATAGATATGACATGCTCCGGGGCTCTGGACGAAAAAATCTAATGCAACTTCAGGATCCCAATGCCAAGGCCCCATTTCTTCCCATTCCCCGGCCATTCGAGTAGTTTGTACTGCTTGATAATCTTCCAAATAGTCATCCTGCCACCTTAGTTCGCTTGGATTGATGATGTCACCATTTAGGCTTGTCAATGGCCACACTTGACGCATCCATCGCTTGTAGAATTGCGTGTGGCGATTCTTTACAAACTCATTTTCCTTGTAGAATGACTCATAAGCCTCTCGAACTTCGATCGGATTGGCATCCGATGAGTAGATCATTTTAATCCAAGCTGGATCATCGGCTTGAGCTAAATAGGTGGTTTGTGGCATATTCTGACTCATTCCAAGGAATGGAATAAGCACCGTTAGGCAAAGGAAAATGAGACGCATTGATATTGGTTTTGAGCTAAAATAGAGGATGTAATTGAGTCTGCGCTTTTGGATTTGTTTTAGTAATGCAGATTCTTTGATTCTAGTGGAGTGAAGGTTTGTAAACGACCCAATTACAGAGATATGCCGTTCAGATCTGGCTTCATTTTACTCCTTAAGGCCAATCAAAAGTGAAGACAGTTGAAAAATAATTCTATTGTAAGTTGTTGCTATTCAGTTGTATAGAAGTTTTGATTGAAAATTATGGCATTTTACCCCAAGGATTTCAGCAGAATTCTCGTGTTACTAGGTGAAGGCGTTTGGAGGTCAGCTTAGCGCTCATTTGGCTGGCAACTTTGCCTTCGTAGTGGAAGCCTTATTCCACTTTGTTAAACTAAGTACCGAGCTATGAAGAAGTCTCATTTGCCTTTTTTCCAGTTCAAACAATCACCATGCTTTCATCAGTGAAGGTGTTCTAGCACTGTAGCGGTGCTTGAGGTTTCACATCTTTCTTAGCATAGTAGAAAGATTAAAGATTAAACGCTGGTGTGCATTACGTGATGAAGCATAACGATGTTTTATTGCCAACGATGTAAACTATGCATGTTAAGTCTTGGAAATGGATGGCTCTTATTTCGCTTTACTTTTTCATCCGAGGTTAAGGTCAATACCTAGGAAGCTATCTACTGCTAGAGTAGTGAAATGGAGTCACCTCCAAGACATAAAAAAGCCTCTGCGGTTTGTGAGAAACCACCTAGGATATATATACCGTTGATGAGAAAGACAACTGCGTGGGCGCTAACAACCTGGGATCCTAGAGCCATCTCGGAGAGTATGGAACTCTATTTTTTTTCTAATAGAATGAACTCAACTGACTCGGGATTCAAGCTGATGTTGCGAATCTTGATTGGTTTTTCGGTCACATCGAGGAAAACTTTGTACTCTTTTTCGAGTTCTTTGATGGTAAGGTTGCCTGCCTCAACACGAAAGTCATTGCCAACAACGGATTCAAATTCGGATAAGCCTATTTGACACGTGATCTCCGCAGAATCAGGATAGGTCCTCATTTCAAACTCTTCGTCCGCCAATGCTACATGAATTGGCACGGTGAATTTCTTTTCCGTCCATTGGTCCAATTGAATGGTTACTTGGACCTCTTGACTTGGAGACCGCACCTCATAGGGCAGATTCAAACGAGTGCGTTGGGTTTGGGCTTCGCTGACTGTGGCAAACTCCGCCATGGCGGTAGAGATTTGTCTAATAGAATCTAGTATTGGCTGAGGGCCTTCGATTTCCACGCTATCGGGATTAGACATCGGGTCACCTAAGAGGAAATACGGGTCTTCTATGGTCGCGGATACACTCGGGACTACAGGAACCATTTTGATAGTTTTTCTGGCTATGTCCAGCGAGATCTGCTTTGGCGCAAAGGAAACTACCTCGGCTTCATTGGATATGGCAGAAGCAATTTGAGCTTGAATAAAAAATTCATCAAACGACGTGACACCTGGCCCATGAAGATGAGCAAGCGATACATTGACATTTCCAACTCTTCCAAGCACAGATTGCCCAAACACATCAAATCCAGCAGATGTGATAGTAACCGATAGAGTAGAAGGGTTAGAACCATAAAGCATCAGTTGGCCAGGAAGATCAACGTAGTTTATAGGAACGTTCAGCGTGGTCGTAAAGTCCTTGCTAAGCTCACGAGTGAACCAGATGAAAACGCTGATAATAAGGCAAAACAAAAAGGCCTGAACTTTCCTTCGTGGACGGTTCTGGATCGCCTTTAATGCCCGATCAGACAGCTTGTCGGCCATCTTACTTCTTCAGATTGACCTCTTGTTCATTAGCAGCACTGTCAGCAGAAACGGCGCTCTTTTCAACGAGAAGCTTGCCACCCTCGCATTGAATCAAGATAGTGCGATCGTTGATGTCAAGAATTTTGCCGTGGATACCTCCAATGGTGATGACCTTGTCGCCTTTAGCAAGCTCTTCTCTAAATTTTGCTGCCTGCTTAGCTTTCTTTTGTTGTGGTCGAATCATGAAGAAATACATGACTACGAAAAGTAGCCCCATCATAATCCACATAGAGCTAAATCCGCCGGCTCCTTCTTCGGCTTGTAGAAGTATAGTAAGTGTGTTCATATCAGTTTGATTCAGGTCCGACGACGTCGCCCGTGATGTATAGATTGGTCACCGCCGGATTAGTATTGGCGATAACTTGAATAGATTTCTTTTGAGAACCTGGCCGTTGATTAGAGTCGAAGTCGATAGTGATTTCACCTTCCTGACCAGGAGTGTACGGTTTTGTTGACCAATTTTTAGCGGTGGTACAGCCGCAAGATGGTTCAACTCGGCTAATGATAAGCGGAGCGTCTCCCGTGTTTTTAAATTTGAAAGTGTGTCTTACGATTTCCCCTTCTACCACTTTGCCAAAATTGACAGCAAGGCTATCGAAGAAAATTGTAGGGAGTTCTTCTTCCAATGTATTCGTTGCAGATTTCTTAATGTTGATCAAATCTGTGCTGACTTTGTCTTGTTCTCGACCACAAGAAATGAAAGCGATAGTAAGGATGAAAAGAATAGTTCGATTTTTCATAATCAGGTGATTAGCCCGCGTCCGACTTTCTTGATTCCCTTTTCGTCACTTAACTTGGCAAACAGCTGATCGAGCACGCCATTAATGAATCCATTACTTTTTGGAGTACTGTAATACTTCGCAAGTTCGATGTATTCGTTTAGGGTTACCTTTAAGGGAATGCTCTCCATGGTCTTCGCTTCTGCAATGGCCATTTTCATGAGAATCATATCCGTGATGGCAATTCGTTCCATGTCCCAGTTAGCGGCAGCTTCACTAATCAACTTAGCATTATCTTCTCCTTGAATAATAGTTTGGCGGAACAATTCAGTCGTGAAACCGTGCTCATCATCTTTGTCTTTCCATAAAGAAAGAAGCTCGATGTCTTTTGCATTTTCAGGAATAATCTTGATGGTTTTGATCACCATGCCAGCCATCAAATCCATGTCGTCGTTCCAGAAAATACTCTTTTCTTCAAAGTACTCAGAAATACCCTCGACATTGATCATGTGGCGCTTGAAAAAACGAAGAAGGAATTCCTTGTCATGTTCAAACCCTCGCTGATCATCCGCCATGTACGCCTTATAGTCTTCTGTCTCAATCAGTTCGCGGAATACTCGTTTGATCAAATCTTGATTGTCAGCCCAGGATACGTTGGTTGTTTCTAGGGCTTTAGTCAGATGCTTGCTATTCGCCAAAGCCCGCATTAGGATATTCGTCACGAACTTTGTGTTCGGGTGTAGATCTTCTTGCGCTGGAAGTTTCTTTTGAAGCCCAGCCTCGATTTTCTCGATAGCTCTTCCTTGCATTTCCACCACCAACAGGAGGAGGTAGAGATACATTTCATACATCTTATCAATGCTGAAAAAAAGTTGCTTCTCAAAGTCCTTCATCTCTCTATGCTCACTTTGGTAGTAAGCGTAGAGTATCTGCAACACTTTAATTCTTAGTTGCCTACGGTTGAGCATTAATTAGGGTGTATTAAAGTAATTCTTAGTAAGTCAGCTGTACGTTGCCGATAGCCTCAACTCTAGCCTCTGCAAGTTTGTTGGCAGCTAAATATGCTGGAATATTTTCAGCTGCCGATTTCTTAAATATATCTAGTGTCGTATCGTAAATGCCTTCAGTTTGGTGCATAGCAGCCTCTTTGTGGTAGCCGTTGATTTCCCAAAAACAATTGATGATACCACCGGCATTCACCAAATAGTCAGGCGCATAGATGATGCCCTTATCCATCACCGCACGGCCATGTTTGGCTTCATCGGCAAGTTGGTTGTTGGCAGCACCGCAGATAATCGCGCACTTTAATTTGCTCAAGGTTTCGTCATTAACTGTTGCTCCCAGAGCACAAGGTGAATATATGTCCATTTCCGTTTCATAGACATTCTCCACGTCAATTACTTCAACGCCATGTTTATCAACGATTGCCTGGATTTTGTCTTGGAAAATATCGGATATCATCACTTTAGCGCCTTCTTTAACTAGCATCCCAACAAGAGCTTCACCTACATGGCCAACTCCCTGAACCAATACCCTCTTCCCAGAAAGTGAGTCTGATCCGAATTGTTCTTTAGCGCAAGCTTTCATACCCATATACACACCGTAGGCTGTAACAGGAGAAGGGTCTCCGCTGCCACCCAGGTATTCCGGAAGGCCAGCGACGTGGTCCGTTTCCATAGAAACGTATTCCATATCCCGTGTTGTGATTCCTACATCTTCAGCGGTAATGTATTTACCCGCCAAACTATCTACGAATCGCCCAAACTTGCGCATGAGAGCTTCGTTTTTCTGTGTTCGAGAATTTCCTATGATTACTGCTTTACCACCTCCTAGATTCAATCCTGCTAGCGAGGATTTATAGGTCATGCCGCGCGATAAGCGCAGGGCATCAGTCAATGCTTCTGAGTCGTCTCGGTATTCCCACATTCGCGTGCCTCCTAGGCTGGGGCCGAGTACGGTATTGTGAACTGCGATGATAGCCTTAAGTCCTGTCGCCTGGTCGTTGCAAAAGAGAACTTGTTCGTGGTCCATCGATGCCATCTGTTCCAGAACAGAGGTAGCTTCCTTCGTCGCGCTCTTTACTGTTACGTCAATCATTCCTTGCAATTTTGGTATGCCCCTTTGGGCTTGTCAAAAGTAATATAAAATTTGGGCTTTGAAGTGAAATTCACTCTTGTGAAACAGACAATATATCAAGTCGATATCTTGTGGTTTTATGAAAGATTTAGACTCGATAATACGTTGAGGCAATTATCTTTGTCAACGTGAAAATGTCGTCTCGAGTCTATTTTACCATCCTCATTTTGCTAAGTGCCTCATTTTGGGTTGGTTGCGAAAAAGAAATTACCATAGATCTTCCTGATTCTGAGCCTAAAATTGTGGTTCAAGGAAGTATCGAACAGGGCCAGCCACCAATTGTTTTATTATCTGAATCACAAGGCTATTTCGACGCAACAGACTTGACATCTTTAGAAGATTATTATTTGAAAGGTGCTGTCGTCACAGTCAGCAATAGTGATGTCGAAATTGTTCTGGACGAAATCTGCACAGCTGATATTCCTGAAGAATTGCTGCCTTTGGTGGCTTCCTTGACCGGGTTTGATCCCGAAGTTTTGGCTTTTCTCGACATCTGCGCATACACGACTTTTGATGAATCTATTTGGGGAGAAGTGGGTAAAATTTACGATTTGCAAATAGAGCACGATAATCGTTTAGCTACTTCACGTACAAAAATCAATGAGTTGGTTCATTTAGATAGCACCTGGTTTGATCTTTCAGGAACTAGTGATAGTCTTGGTTTCGCCTGGGGTAATTTAACAGATCCGGACACTTTAGGAAATGCGTATCGGTGGTTTGCGCAGCGGATTAATAGCTATCCAGAGTGGAGTGAAAATGCTGGAGATCAAAAAGACGGGGGCTATATCGCACCTCTAGGTTCGGCTTTCGACGATGAATTCTTCAACGGTTTGAGTTTCGAGTTTGCATACTACCGTGGAGCAACGCTCAATTCGGGTAAAGAAGATGACCTAAACGAAGAAGCATTCTTCTTTAAAGTGGGCGATACGATTGCGGTTAAAAGCGCAGTAATTGATCGTGGCTCATTCCTTTTTATCGATTCATACGAGACCCAGGTTAGTAACCAAGGGAGTCCATTTGCGGTTCCAACCAACGTTAGAACCAATATTGAAGGTGGATTGGGTGGATGGATCGGCTATGGAACTTCCTACGACACGATTATCTGCGTGCCGTAGGCTTTCTTAAATAGAGCTTTCTACACTTTGTCTATTTTTCCTACGTTACGCCTTATACTTGTGACTCTAAACCTCCTATCCATGAATAAGCCTATTACTCTTTCGCTTGCAATGGTTCTCTGCATTTCAGGGTATTCTCAAAATGAAATCACTGCGACATCTTCAATTGGTGATGTGACTGTGTTTCTAAGTGGCGCTCAAGTTCATCGCGTGGCTTCGTTGGATTTAAGGGCAGGAGAGAATGTCATCACTTTGGGTGGCCTCACTCAGCATTTGGATGGGAAAAGTGTGCAAGTAGAAGGTAATGGGGCCTATATGATCAAGAGCGTTAAGCATCAGATCAATTATTTAGAGGATGTCTCGATGGCCCCTGCGATTCAGCAAAAGGTAGACAGCATAGAAGATTTGCAGTTTACGCTTAGTATGCGCACAGCGATGGAGAAAGTTTACAGTGAAGAAAAGAACATGGTGGTTGCCAATCGTTCGGTAAAAGGAAGTGATGCTGTTTTGTTGGCAGAAGATATAGAAGAAGTAGCTGACCTATTTAGGAAACGTCTCCAGGATATCGAGTACAAGCTTTTGGAATTAAGAGACGAGAAGAAGGGGATTCAAAAGGATATTACTCGCATTCAGAATCACCTGAACCAGCTCAACGTTAACAAAAGCAAAGTAAACAGCGAGATTTTGGTGACGGTGATTGCCAACAAGGCGAGCAAGGCCAAAATGGAACTGAACTACATCATTCGCCAGGCAGGATGGAGCCCGCTGTATGATATTCGCGCAGAGGATACAAAGGGGCCAATCGAACTTCGTTATAAGGCGAATGTATGGCAAACTTCGGGCAACGACTGGAATGGGGTGAAGCTCAACCTTTCAACGGGTAATCCTACAGTTGGAGGACAAGCGCCGAGCATGGGGCCGTGGTGGTTAAATGTATTTGAACCTGAACCTGATAGATATCGTGGCGGCCGGACAAAGTCCAAAAGCCAACAACAATCAGCATATGCAGAGCAGGGAGCATATGAATTGGAGATGACCACGACCTATATGGATGAAGATGCTGCTATGAGGGATTTCGTTACTATTTCTTCCAACATCAACACAGAATTTAAAATCGCTTTTCCCTATGACGTTCCTTCGGATGGGCAACTGCATGAGGTTGAAACACAGCGAATTACTTTGAATGCTGGATATGAGCACAAAGCAATTCCGAAGCTGGATAAGGATGCTTTCTTGATCGCCAACGTTACCGATTGGCAAGAGCATAATCTATTACCGGGAGAGTCCCAGATATACTTCCAAGGTACGTTTGTAGGAAAGGCTTGGATCGATCCAGCCATCGCTGAAGACACGCTGCAGCTTAGTCTAGGACGAGATAAAGGAGTAATCATCAATCGCGAGAAGATCGCTGAGATGTGCAAAACCGTGAAAGTTGGAGGGAAGAAGCGTACAGTGAAAGGGTATCGCATATCTGTTCAGAACAACAAGCAGGAAGCAATCACCTTGAATCTATTGGATCAGTTGCCGCTCACGAAAGATGGCGATGTTGAGGTGGAAATCATTGACATATCTGGTGCGAAGCACAACATAGAAACTGGAGAGCTAAGCTGGAACATAAACCTTTCTCCAGGAGTAAAAACAGAATACGTGATCAAATTTTCGGTTAAGTATCCGAAGAAGAAAGTGGTTGGGAATCTATAATTCCCTCTAAGCCTTGTGGGCCGGAATCCACAAATTGCCGAAGGAAATCAGTTTCTCTCACTTCAAGAACAGATGCCAGTGTTTCAGATAAACCATAGATTTCTATGCGTCCTCGTGGCTCCTCTTCGCCATCTAGTTATTTGATTTTGCTCTCGGATTGGGCCCACTAAAGATTTAGAGAGTAGGTCTATAATGATCTTTGCAAAGAATCTGTTGCTAGTCACAACTTACATATCAAAGAGAGCATTCAGTTTTTACGTTTCGCTAATGTACGTGGGGTCATGCCTGCCCGCTGTTAAGTGGTTTAATCAAATGTTAAGCTAATCACAATGAGGGTGTTGCAACTAAAACTCAAGTGAGTTCCACTTTTTGCGATACCATTTCTTTCAATTTCATAGCTTGGCTAACAATGCTCACAAGGGTTATTCCTTTTACGTTTTTCATCTTCTTCTTTATAGAAGGTCATAGTCAGATCGCATACACCGATCATCCTGGATATCAGGCTATCGACATCGATTGGAAGAGCAATGAAGAAGGGTTTTTGTTCAGTCACGGTGCCTTGAATCTCGCTGGGCAATGGCACGTGAGTAACAGTTGGTTGTTATTGACCTTGGATGGGAGTGGGGCTAAAACAGGCTTCGAAGATTTCACAACGTCGTCGGCTCGGTTTTTCGACACATTCTATGATGAAGAGAATATTAATATCCTGATGCGCGATACAGCAACAGCAGAAATGATGCTCCACGAATTTGACTTTAACCTTAATCATTCTATTTACACAGAGCCGTTGGTCGAGGAAATGGTGCTCTTGCTGTCAGAATCATATGAAGGAGGGATAGCAACACTTCAAGTACCGAATGGCCCCTATTGGGAATACCCTGATTCACTGCTTCTAAGAAACTATGGGCCTGAATTGGAGTTGCAGAATGAGGTGGTTCTATTGGATCCGGATTTTGTGCCTCAGCAAATTTCATTTATCGAAGACCGTTGGATCATAACAGGAATAACGAGCATCGAGCAAGGCGGGCCGATAGAATATTTACGGTGTTATGAAGTGGATATTCTTGGACAAATTAGCCTTCTTTTCCAGACTAATACAATAGACTATTTCTGGTGTTTTGAACAAGAGGTGCGCGGCAATGATCTTTGGATTCACGCTAATGATGCTGGAAATTGGCCAAGCTTTTTAGTCGATCATGAGTTACACCATTTTGACCTAAGCACGGAATATCACACCGTTATAGATGACATCAGCAGTGACACGGCTTGGTTTATGCCCGGAGCAATTCATCCTGATGGTAGTTATTGGATGCCTTCAACAAATCCGGCCTTCTTCAATTTCGATACCTGGGGTGAGATGTGGCATATAACAAGCGATGGTTTTGCTGGGGAAGCGGACTCTTGGGAAGGTGATTATAATCGATCGACCTTGTTTAAGGCCTCATCAAAAGGTCAATCCATGACCGCCTGCGGAATGATTAGGGATGACAATAATCTAACTTTTCCAGCTATATGGATTGATGGTTTTGTGTTGATCGAAGAGCGAATGAAGAATGCCGAAATCTATCCTAATCCCGCTTCCACTATCATTAGGATTTCGGTGCCTGAGCGTGTTCTCAGCTACGAAATAATGAACCTTGGAGGTGAAATAATCCTGTCAGGAAATGGTCAGACTATTGAGATAAGGGAGTTGGCATCAGGTATTTATATAGCTAGATACCATACTCCCAGCGGAGTTGGTGTAACCAAGTTCGTCAAAGTCAATCCTTAAAGAAATCGAGTTTTCTCAGATCCATGAGATGCACATCCTGGTAATAGTGGTGCAAAATTTCCTCAAAAGAATGTCCTAGTTGCGCCCTTCGTATGGCTCCTTCTTGACAAAGTCCAACTCCATGGCCGAAACCTCGTCCAACGAATCGAACTTCATTGCCTTCGTCTTGAACGATAAACCATGCCGATCGCAGTTCCATGTCTTTTCGCACATCAACCATTCGTAGATTATTCTCGTCGCCTAAGAAGTGTTCGTGTTTTTCCCTAGGATACCAAGCCAATATAGTGGAAGTGCTATCCATGGATGACGATTGGTTGTTGCACTTGAGGTAATTGACCCATTTTTCCTTCCGAATGGTCTTTTCCCAGTGACTCTGTGACATTACAAGGCAAAAGGTGTCTTGAACACTCTTTAAATAGGGAAGGGGTTTGCTCCAGACTTTTTCAGAACTGAGGGTTTGTCCTCCACAATTAGAATGAAATGCTGCCGTGATCAAATTGATGTCGGAGTCTACAAGCACAAGATTCTGAGTTTCGTAAGCGGCGAAAAGAATGTCGTCGTTGTAACGGGCTCTCCCGTGGAATGCCTGACAATGAACTCGGTCGCAAAGATGAAATCCCTGGCTCTCATGTTTGCGTTTGTTAGCTAGAGCGTACGTGCGGGAAATAATTGCTTGGGCCTTGTATAACTCCTTGGTATGGTTAGAGCCCATTTCGGCTTCAACAACGCCGCCTACGTATCTATCGAGGTTGGTTTCGTTGATAAAGACGAGGATGCCGTTTCGCCATTTGACAATTAAGTTATCGAAATACTGTTGCGATTTTTTCCCTCCATTACTTGGCTTGAGGCGAAAATGGTTGTTCGATTCCTCAGAGAGGAGAATGATCTTTTGCCCACAATTAATCGTAACGTCTCCACTTTTGATCACTATTGATTTTCCCGAAATGAAGATTGTAGCGCTTTGGTTAGTGGCAAGTCGCAGTTGTTGATTTTCTTCTTCTAAAACAAAAGATCCTCCAAGAGACATGAAGGTAGCAGACTTGATCGGGATGCCGTCAAAGATTCCAATTTTGATGCTAGTAGCTTGAGCTACAGCACAAATGAGCACAAACACTATGATCAAAATCCCTCGCATCGTTGCGAAATTAAACGCCAAAAAGTGTGCCTTAATTGAGGTCATTCAAAATTTTCAACATGGCATTGGCAGTTCTTTCAGAAGCTCCAGGCCCACCCAACTTTTCTTGTAGAGTTTTATATTCAGCTTTGAGAACTCCCTGTTTTTCTGGATTTAGAACTTTTTTTAACTCCTTCGCAGCATGACTTGCGGTCATTTCACCTTGGATCAATTCCTTCACTACTTCTCGATCCATTATCAGATTCACCAGAGAAATGTACTTGACCTTCACCAAAGCGCGGGCAATGTAATAAGAGAGGGTCCCACCTTTATAGCAGACTACTTGTGGCATATTGTGAAGTCCGGCTTCTAGGGTTGCGGTTCCAGAAGTAACCAACCCAGCCTCGGCCGTACGAAACAAATTATAGGTGTCACCTTTTATCACAACCACACCTGGAGCTAGTTGATTGTAATATCTCAAGCTTATGTTCTTTACTCCAGCTATAACAAACTGATAGTCAGCGAATTGTAACCTAACAGAATTCATTACGGGAAGCATGTGTTTGATCTCTTGTTTCCGACTTCCTGGTATTAGAGCGATGATTGGCAGGCTAGATAGGTTGTGCTTTTTTCGGAAATCATCGTTAGCCGGTTGATCCGTCACATCGAGTAATGGGTGTCCTACAAAATCAACGTCGAAATCATGTTTGGCAAAAAAATCTTTTTCAAATGGAAGAATGACGAACATTCGGTCCACGAACTTTTTGATCTTCTTTACACGTGATTCCTTCCATGCCCAAACCTGCGGGGAAATGTAGTAGAATACCTTAATCCCTCGTGCCTTGATAAATTTAGCCATTCTCAAGTTGAATCCAGGATAATCGATCAGCACCACTGCATCGGGCTTGAATTCAGCGATCTGAGCCTTACACAGCTTGAAGTTTTTAGAAATTGTCCGGAGGTTAGCAATGACTTCGACAAAGCCCATGAATGCTAGTTCACGATAGTCTTTAATCACTTCTACTCCCGATTTTTCCATTTTTTCACCACCCCAACCACGGATATCCAATGAAGGATCAGAGGCTTTGAGAGCTTTAGCTAGATTTCCTGCGTGCATGTCGCCTGAAGCTTCTCCGGCTATGATGAAAATTTTCACGGAGCGAAGGTAGTTCGCTCTTTCAAGCCGCCCAACTATGAAGGTTAATTAGATGTGGAATGTGTGCTTTTGGAATTAATGAAGTTCAGTCCAGTGTTGATGTTTAGGTCTATTCAGCTTTAGCCAAAGAAGAAAGTCGACAAAAAACAGCAGAATGTTAGTCGATAGAGTATCTGTTTGACCTCTTCAACTATATTTTTTCAGCCAAAATGAGTCCCTGGGTATGACTGTCAGCCTAAAAGAGGATGATAAAGGGTAGATTAGAATCAATGACCTTTTCCTCAGCATAATTTATCATTTAAGGCTGGTCGTGTCGATCAACCTTAAGTCCCAATCATGGACAACCCTTTGTTAAAAGCCAAAACAAATGTTCGCAATTCCCGTTGGGGTTTTTAGAAAATTTATCCGACTCTAAGTTCTAGTCAGAGCTTTTATCAGAATCTTGACTATATCTTAGTTCGTATGTCGCTGTAATTTTCAATCTGAAAAAAAACGCAAAGAATGAGACACACTCTCGCTAGCGCGCTTCTGTTTTGCCTTTTGCTTACGCAAACTGCTTATTCTCAGTCACTAAAAAGTTTCTCGGCTGAACACGAGAAGTACATGAAAGAGTTAGCTGAATACATGAATGCGTCCAAGAAGAAGGTCGGAAAGGAATTTGTAGAAGACGACTTTGTGCCTGTTTTTATCTCCGCTTCTTATTCGGTGGCGATGAGAGACAAGGTCATCGAAATGAGCAACAAGATGCTCAAGAATAAGAAGAAAGCATATCCAGACATGGAGAATCTCTTGAACGCGCTGATAGCTTTCCCGGAGTCAGGGAAGGTAGAGAGTGACTTCAACGAGTGGATGGATGTGCTCACGTTGTTTGTTGAGAGTAAGAAACACCGAAAGCATTTTGCCTCTTTTCTTGGAAATAGCGCTACTCTTTTTAAGAATAATATTTTTTATTCGACTAACGCAGTGAGTTGGCGATCGTCTAGCAATCAATATATCTTCGATTTCGATTCCCTACCCAAGGTCATTTTTCCAAAGCTGAATTTAGTCTGTCACTCAAAAGGAGATAGCTCTGTGATCTATAATACCAAAGGCATCTATTTTCCTACTCTTGATCGATGGTTTGGTGATGGAGGTAAGGTGACTTGGATGCGTGCTGATTTTGATTCTGCCACGACATATTGCGAGTTTGATAGCTACAAAATCAGGACAAAAGGGTCAAATTTCATAGTTGATTCTGTCCGTTTCTTTACCGAGTTCTTTAGCGATCCACTGATCGGTCAGTTGAGTGAGAAAGTATTGGCTGGCAAGACTGGAGACAAGGCCTCATATCCACGATTTGAATCGTATTCTAAACGTCTTCAGATCAATAATATTTTCAAGAATGTTGATTACGAGGGCGGTTTCACCATGGCTGGAAACCGACTTGCAGGTACTGGCACCATTGAGGAGCCGGCGGTTTTGACGTTTAAAAGAGAGAAGTCCGAATTCTTGACAGCTGAGTCTCTTGAGTTCTCTATTCGACCCAAGAGAATCTCTTCTCAACAGACGGGCGTTTTAATCAAGATCGACAACGATTCGATTACCCACCCCGAAGTCACGATGAAGTTTGATGGGGAGAATCGTCAAGTGGTTTTGATTCGAAATGACGAAGGTCGATCGAAGAGTCCATATTTCAATTCTTACCATAATATCGATATGTATTTCGAGGCGATGTATTGGAATGTGGATGACCCATTAATCGAGATGGGTTCCCTGAAGGGAAGTACGCATCACTATGCTGCTTTTGAGTCGAAGGATTACTATAAGGAGCTGAGATACAATGACTTAATGGGTATGAGCTCTTGGCATCCATTGTCTAAAATCAAGCAGTATTGTCGCGAGTTTGGCATCGAAACTTTTTACGCTAGTGAGTTGGCGAGTTACTTGAGGACAGGCAGTCAGCAACTCCACCCTATGTTGATTGATTTGGCCAACAAAGGTTTTGTTGATTATGATGTAGAGTTAAAGTATTGCATTGTAAATCAGAAGCTCTTTGATACGCTCTTGAGAAATGCTGGACGCATGGATTATGATGTGGTTCAGTTCAATTCAGAAGTGGGGTCAGGCGAAAATGCACAGCTCAATTTGTTGAACAATAATCTCGTGCTCAACGGGATTTCTCAAATACAAGTTTCTGATTCACAGCAGGTTACGTTGTATCCAGCACAGCAGCAGGTTATTCTAAAAAAGAATCGAGATTTCAAGTTTGGAGGACGAATTTTTGCCGGAAACTTTGAGTTTATGGGGAAGGAGTACTTCTTCAATTATGAGGACTTCAAAATCGACCTATTAGCGGTTGATTCTTGTAGGATCTATGTTGAGGACGAAGAGGCTCGTGTCGATCAGTACGGAAACAAGCCGAGGATGAAGGTGAAAAACGTGCTTGAGGACATCGCAGGAACACTTAAGATTGACGCTCCGACAAACAAGTCAGGTGTGGACTCAGATAAATATTCTCAATACCCCATATTTGAGTGCAGTAAGAACTCTTACGTCTATTACGACGATAGCAGGATACAAAACGGAGTATACAAACGAGACGATTTTTACTACCAGGTTGAACCGTTTACAATCGATAGCCTTGACAATTTTTCGAAGCATGATCTAGCTTTCAACGGTGCACTCGTTTCCGGCGGGATCTTTCCTGATATTGAGGAATCTCTGGTTTTGATGGACGACCTTAGTTTGGGTTTTGATAAATCAACCAGCTCAGACGGACTGCCCATGTATGGAGGAAAAAGTAATTTCACGGCTGAGGTCAAACTTGATTACAAAGGTTTGCAAGGTGATGGCAAGCTGGATTACTTGACTTCTACTTCGCTTTCAGAAGACTTTTATTTCTTCCCAGATTCTGCAAAAGGACGCACGTATTCGTTCCAGAATCGCGAACAGAAATCAAGCATAGAAATCCCACATGCCTATTCAGACATTGTGGACATAGGCTTCTATCCAACGAAAGATGTATTAACCGCGGCTTCGGTTGAAAGCCCAATTATTTTCTTTGCAGATGACGCCACGCTAGACGGAGAGTTGAATCTGCAGCCTAGCGGTCTGACTGGAACTGGGATGATGGCTTTCCAGGGCGCAGAACTCGACTCAAGATTGTTTGAATACACGACTCGAAAGATCCTTTCGGACACGGCAGACTTCAGGTTAAATCAGGCTGGAGCCGAAGTGCTGGCTTTTAAGACAAACAATGTAAACTCAGAGATAGATTTTGATGATCGCTTAGGTGTTTTTAAATCGAACGGAGGTGAGACCAAGATCGAATTTCCAGCTAATCAGTACATCTGTTTCATGGATGAGTTTAAGTGGTTTATGGATGACAATGAAATGGAGCTGGCCTCAAATCGTAAGGCCACAGACGATTTCGTGATTGATACGTCTGAGGATACTGCGATGTCTAACTTCTTCTCCATCAATGAACAACAGGACAGCTTGAATTTCCTAGCGCCCAAGGCCGTATACGATATCGACGCCTCGATTATTCGGTGTGATAAGATTAAGTATATCGCTGTTGCCGATTCGAAAATCTTACCGGACAGCGGAAAAGTGATTATTCAAAAACGTGCGAAGATGGAAACGCTCGAGCATGCTACGGTTATTTCAAACTACGTAACTCAATATCACAGGATCTTTGATGCGACGTTGGACATCAACGGACGATTAGATTATAAAGGATCTGGGGATATCACCTATCGTGATGCGGATTTGAAGGAGCAAATCATTCACATAAACGAACTGGAAGTTGATACCACATTACAAACTGTTGGAAAGGGCTCGATTTCTGAGATTGATGAGTTCTTTTTGAGCCCCTATTTCGGTTTCTATGGAGGTTTTGAATTGACGGCAAACAATGAGCATCTTACTTTCGACGGTGGAACGCAGATCATGCATACATGCGACGCGGTCGAGCAAAGTTGGTTCAAGTTTAGATCAGTGATTAACCCTGCCGATATCTACATACCTGTTGATACCAATATGCGCGATGTAAGATCAGCTAAATTAGGAGTAGGAGTATTGGTTTCGGACGACAGTCCGATAGAGTTGTACAGCACCTTTCTGTCCCGAAAAACTGATCGCGATGACGAAGGTTTAATCGAGGCGCTAGGCTTTTTGCACTACGACAAGAAATCCTCACAGTATAAAGTTGGTAGCAAGGAGAAGATCAAGCAGCCTAAACTTCCTGGAAACTTAATAGCGTTGAGCACTGAAACATGCGAGATCACTGGTGATGGACGAATTGATTTCCAAGTAGATCTGGGGCTTATGGGCTACGATCAGATCGGAAGTATTCGTAACAATTCTAAAAATGGCGAGACTTCTTTAGAAGGAGTAGCAGCACTCAATTTCCACTTTGACGAAGGTGGGATGAAGCGTTTGATGGATCAAATCACCGCTTGGCCTGGGTTGAGTCCTATTGATATCGGAAAAACTCAATACGAGAAAGGAATCCGAGAGATAATGGGGCTTGAGAAATCTGATAAAGTGATTTCGGAATTGAACTTGAACGGGCAGTTTAAAAAGCTGCCGGACGAACTTCAGGCGACTTTCTTCTTGGCAGATGTCAAGTTTGAATGGAACGATTTCGACGAGGCATTCCAAAGCGTAGGAGCTATTGGAATTGCTACGATGGGCAAGAAGCAGGTTTTCAGATATGTGCCTGGAAAGATTGAGATCGAGAAGAGAAGAAGCGCTGACGTTATCCGAATTTACTTGGAATTGGATCCAGCGAATTGGTACTACTTTGAATATAAGTTAGGTATCATGAATGTAACCAGCACCGACAAAGATTTCATGACGATCATAGCTGAGGTAAAAGACGACAAACGCCGAATTAAGGAGGGAAAAAGGACTTTCAGCTACCAGGCTGTAGCTAGCAAGAAAAAGCGAAATGACTTCGTCGATAGATTTCCAGAATTCTACTAAATGCAATTCAGAAATGGAGCTGAAATATCGAATCAGACTGTTGTGAAATTGTAAATAATAACATTGAAAGAACTTAAGGCGAGGCAAATGTCTCGCCTTTTTTGTGTCCTGAGTATTAGATCCAAGCGCTATTCTCAACCGTAAGTTCGTGCTGCACATCTCCAGTGTGTGCTATGGACGCTGGTTCAATCAACATGATCCAACATTCTTCTTCAGCGACAGGCTTGTGCTCAACTCCTTTAGGAACTACGATCATCTGCCCTTGTTTTACGCTCTCACTTCTATCGCGAAATTCTAGTCTTAGCTCACCTTTAATAACCAGAAAAAGTTCGTCTTCATTAGTGTGGTCATGCCAAACAAATTCACCCTTGACTTTGGCTAATTTGACTTGCTGACCGTTTAATTCTGATATGATCTTGGGTGTCCAGTGTTGAGTAAATAGGGAGAACTTCTCTTCAATGTCGATGACCTTCATGGACCGAAAGTCGGGAAAAGAATGCTATTCAGCCAAGGGAGTGTGGATTACGATGTAAGTGAGCGGGATGCCCAACAAGATAATCCATCAAGCTGCGGTCGATTTAGATATAATGAATTGCAATCCTTATCGAGAATGATTGGAAGTATTCAAGTTTGTAATGTCCCTTTCGGAATAGCTCGCTGCGCCATCGTCTAATTTTACTTCGAGAATTCCTTTTAGAAATCGTCAGTATCCCACTCCCGAATTCCCGATACACGAGCTGCGTCAATGATTTCAATAGATGGAATCCACATCGCAATGGCTAAGCGATATGCTTCTCCTTTCTGCGATCTATCAGTCTTTGTGGCAGATAGTAGTCCGAAGACTTTCGCGTCTTCTGTAAAGCCAGGGCAGCCGCTCGAACCACTATATATATTGGTGTCGGTTTCTATTATGTTGAGCGGTGTTCCTCCTCGATTCTCACGATAACGAGCACTAATGAACCCCGATTGGAAACGCTCTATAAGTACGAAGGCTTGTTGTTGTCTAAAGCGCTTCATAGTAGCTAGAGGAAAGCCTAACGATCCTACTTGTTCACCTCGTTGGCGTTCGTTGACGGATAATTCGACTACTGGAACGTCTGGGGTATGTGCTATTCTAAGAAAAGCCAAGTCTTTGTTTGGGAAGTCCGCGATAAGCTCTGCGTTCTTCATTTGGCCGCCGATTTCAGGAGCTCGAATCACCTGAAGGTTGGATTGAATTGGAAGGCGCCAATCGCCATTTTGGTGAATGACATGGCTCGCCGTCACACAAACATTAGGGGCGATAAGAAAGCCTGTTCCGGTACCGAAAGTCATCTGACCGTCTTCCTTTTTCGACGAACTTCGTATTCCAAATAGCGACTCACGGATACTCTTGCACGAGGATTGAAACATTCGGCAAAGTAATTAGCTATGAGGCTAATTAGCTAATTATATTTGTCACATGTTTAGAATCATCTCCTTATTTGGTTCTCTCTTTGTTGCTGTTCTGACGCATTCACAGTGCTGTGATTTCACTTTAGTGATGGACGATACATACGGTGATGGTTGGAATGGTGGAAATCTCAATGTGTTTGTTGATGGAGAATGGATTGGAAACTTTGTCGCAGTAGAAGAAGGAAGCAACTCCGCATTCGAAGTCTGCAATGGTCAGGAGATCATTCTCGAATATGAATCCGGGGAATACGAAAACGAAAACAGCTATTTCCTACTTGGCGGAAATGGAAACTTAATCCATGCTGATGGACCCGAGCCTAATGTGGGTGAATCTGGTCCTTTTGTGGTTGATTGCGATGCTGTTCCCGACCCGGGATCATCGCCTTGCGCCCCAATAGCCATTGGTACAGACGAGTGCCTTTTGGCTGATAATACCATTTCGTTGGGTTCAGGTTATACTGGTAATTGCGCTGAATTTCAAGGAGGAGATATTTGGTTTTCGACTGTTATCCCAGAGTCTGGCAGCTTAATTTTTCAAACCTACCAAACGGGTGGGCTGAACGATACCGGAGTTCAGATATGGACGGGAGAAGAGTGTTTTTCATTAGAGTCTGGTAATTGTGACGACGATGGTGGAGAGGGCTATTTTTCGCTTTTAACTGCTTTTGGATACACTCCTGGCGAAACAGTTTACATCCAAGTGTGGGGGTATGGCGGACAAACCGGCGAGTTTGAAATCTGTGCGTCGGATCCAGGTATTGTCGAATTCGATTCGACTCCGCTGCCAATTTTCATGATTGACACAGGTGGAGAGGAAATTCCAGATGAGCCAAAGCTAGACGCGACTATGCAGGTCATTTACAACGGACCTGGACAGATGAATTCTGTAACAGACACGCCAAACGACTACGATGGTCATATCGGTATCGAAGTGCGTGGTGCAACTTCTGCAGGATACCCGCAGAAACCTTATGGCATTGAAACTAGAGACGCTGAGGGAAACAACAACAACGTTAGTCTGATTGATCTTCCCGTCGAGAATGACTGGATCATGATCAGCAATCACAACGACAAGAGTTTTATGCGCAATATGCTCGCTCAGCATCTTTTTGAGCTAATGGGAGAGTATGGACCTCGAACGAAATTGTGCGAGGTGCTTCTGAACAATGACTACCAGGGGGTCTATGCGTTTACTGAGAAAATTAAAGTCGATAATGATAGGGTTGATATCGCATCGTTGAATCCGAATGAGAATGCGGGAGACAGTCTGACCGGTGGATATATCCTCGAACTCGCTTATCACAACGACAACAATAGCTGGGAGCTAGAGTACTCTCCACTAGATCATCCAGACTTTGATGTTCACTTGGTTTACAAATACCCGAAAGCTGAAGATATTACCGATCCACAGAAGGAATACATCGCGGCTTTTGTAGACTCGATGGAGACGGCACTGTACGGTCCAGATTTCGCCAGTGACGTACTAGGTTATCGCCAACACCTTGATATTGAATCGTTTATCGACTACTTCTTGATCAATGAGCTAAGTCGAAACAACGACGGTTTTAAGAAGAGTCGATTCTTTCACAAGGACAAATACTCAAAGGGAGGTAAACTCAATGCTGGACCTACTTGGGACTTTGACTGGGCATGGAAGGATATGTGGTCATGTGAGATTTTTGAGAATCAGGACGGTTCGGGATGGGCGCATTTAATCAACACTTGCCCCACGGACAATTACACTCCTGATTGGTATGTGCGACTACAGCAGGACACCACATACAACAACCATATGCGTTGCCGCTGGGAAGAGTATAGAGAGGATTTCCTCAACATGGATTACATTGAATATTACGCTGACAGCGTGGCTGATTTGGTAAATGATGCTCAGGCCAGACACTATCAAAAGTGGCCTTTTCTTGGGGTAAATACCGGTTCGCCAGAAATGGATCCAATAGCCGAGAGTTACACCGAAGAAGTAGAGAAATTTAAAAACTGGATAAGCCTCAGAATTGGTTGGCTTGATGAAAACCTGCCGGGCACTTGCTGGGGTCCAATTACTTCTGTGGATAATAAAGAGTTGGGATTCACAGTTTACCCGAATCCATCTATTGGTCCGTTCACAATTGCCGATATACCGGCAAAGGTTTCTCACGTGCAGATAATCGATAGTCAAGGACGTCTGGTCAAGATGATTCGGTCAAGTAGTTCTATGATGGAGGTTGAGCTCAGTCTACCTGGGGCTTACGCCGTGCTTCTTTGGAATGAGGGGGAGTTGATCGCGCGCGATAAAGTGGTTGTGATGCGTTAGATTGCCTAGGTCAGTCTAACTCCAGATTAACGGCTCATCAAACGTAAGGGCAATTACACATTTTGATCCGCCTAGGACTGGCAAATTCACAATTACATCTTGATCCGATAAATAATAATTGAGCCTGAATTGAGCAATTTTGCTTCTCATTCGCGCTAGCTAGGCTCGAATTCTTAATTTGCCCGCCCATTTCAAAACCAATCTCTTAACGCATGAATATCAAATACTTAGCTATTCTCTTCACAGCCGTGGTCTTGGCCTCCTGTTCATCTGAGCCTGGGACAGCAGTAAACGACGAACTAGAAGAAGATGAATTCGTTTGGCAGACTGAGCAGTTTGCAGACCTCAAAATCGTTCGATACCAGATTCCAGGCTGGGATAAATTGAACGCAAAGCAGCAACAGCTTTGCTATTACCTGACTCAGGCAGGCCTCTCTGGACGTGACATGATGTACGATCAGAACTATCGTCACAACCTTGAAATTAGAAACAGTTTAGAGGCAATATATACTTCATATGAAGGAGATAAGACTACCGATGATTGGACTGCTCTTGAGACATACCTCAAGCGTGTTTGGTTCGCAAACGGAATTCACCACCATTACGGAAATGTGAAATTTGAAACTGGGTTTTCTCAGGACTATTTCATGAGTTTGTGCAATGGCGCTGGAGTAGAAATGAGCGATGAGGCACTCACTGCGATGTTTGATCCAACATTTGACAACAAGAAAGTTGAGAAGGACGAGACTAAAGGCTTGGTCGAAGGTTCGGCGGTTAACTTTTACGGTCCAGATGTGACAACAGATGAGGCTAAAGCGTACATGGCATCAATTGTAACTACAGGCGAGCGCACACCACTTAGTCACGGTCTTAATTCAAGACTTGTCAAGAACGAAAACGGAGACGTCGTTGAGGAAGTGTACAAAGTAGGTGGGCTTTACGGAGATGCACTTGAGCAAGTAGTTTACTGGTTGCGTCTTGCAGAAGGTGTTGCTGAAAACGATAAACAGGCAGCGGCGCTTAGAAATCTTGCTAAATACTACGAGACGGGCGACCTGAAGACCTGGGATATATACAACATCAACTGGGTCGGCGATACTGAAGGTGATGTTGATTACATCAATGGTTTTGTTGAGGTATACAACGATCCTCTTGGTTATACAGGCTCGTATGAGACTATCGTTCAAATCAAAGATTTTGACGCTTCATCTCGCATGGTGATGCTCATGGACAACGCGCAGTGGTTTGAGGATAACAGTCCGATTTTGGAAAACCACAAGAAGGATACAGTAAAGGGAGTGACGTACACGGTTGTTAATGTTGTGGGTGAAGCAGGAGATGCTTCTCCGTCGACACCGATTGGTGTGAACTTGCCCAACGCAAACTGGATCCGTACGCTTCATGGATCTAAGTCTGTGAGCTTAGGAAATATTCTTGAGGCATATGATCAAGCGGGCGGAAGTGGCCTACTTGAGGAATTTGCACATGATCAGGAAGAGATTGATCGCGCATTGGCTCATAGTGAATTGGCTGGAAAGCTTCACACGGCTATGCACGAGGTTATCGGCCACGCTTCTGGTCAGCAAGAGGAAGGCGTTGGCCAGCCTGCTGAGACGCTCGAAAACTACGCTTCAACATTAGAAGAGGGTAGAGCGGATCTCGTGGCACTTTACTACCTACTTGATCCGAAATTGGTTGAATTAGGCCTGATGGAATCTTTAGAAGTGGGTAAAGCTGAATATGACAGTTATATCCGTAACGGGCAGTTAGCGCAACTTCGCAGACTCGATCTAGGTGCTGATATCGAAGAGGCACACATGCGTAACCGTGCTTGGGTAAGCGGATGGGTTTACGAACAAGGCGGTGATACAGTCATCACCAAGGTTGAGCGTGAGGGAAAGCTCTTCTACGACATCCAAGATTATGAAACACTTCGCGTTCTATTCGGTGATCTTCTGAGAGAAGTTCAGCGAATCAAATCTGCCGGTGACTTCGATGCTTGTAAAGCGCTAGTTCAAGGCTATGGTGTGAAAGTTGATCAAGCAGTTCATACACAGGTTCTTGAGCGTTCAGAAGCTCTTGGAAGCGCGCCATACGGCGGTTTCATCAATCCATTGTTGGTGATGAATGCTGACTCTACTATTTCGGTAGAATACCCAGACGACTTCACAAAGCAAATGCTATACTACAGCGCGACATATGGCTTCCTAAGCGGGAAGTAAGATACAGGCGCTAAACATGAAGTTGGCCCTCTTCTGATTCATTTCAGAAGGGGGCTTTTTTAGTTGGATTTCTGGCTAGCGCTTTGCATAGGTTTTACTGCAATTAATTGAGTGTATTTGTGAGTTCAAGGAAATAGGCAGATGGTAATCATTTGTATTTAAAGCTGTTTCATTCTGGAAAAAATAGATCCATTTCAATGCTCATTTGATTGATAATAAATGCGATTACCGATATTGGACCCATGATCAGAATGATAGTTCTTATGCTGGTGATGGGGCCGCTAGTGGCATTCGCTCAAGACTTTGATTTCGATGAAGTTTTAACCCATTTGAAGACGCTTACATCAGATGAGTTTGAAGGTCGCGGGATGGACACCAAGGGAGGAGAGATGACCAAAGTCTATATCGCTCAACAGTTCGAAAATCTTGGTCTACGTCAGTTTGATTCTTCGTGGTATCAGCCGTTTAATGTGATGCACAATATGAGGCTCAAGAAACTCAAAGGGGACAACGTGCTGGGCTTCATTCCCGGAACCGAAGAAACGAATAGATGGATCGTAGTCTCATCTCATCACGACCACATGGGTATAATGGACGATCAGATCTACAATGGAGCTGATGATAACGCTTCAGGCACTTGTGCGCTCTTCGCTCTAGCTGAACACCTCACGGCATACCCGCCTAGGCATTCGGTGGTTTTAGTAGCTTTTGATGGCGAAGAGACTGGCCTTTTAGGCTCGAAGCATTTCGTAGATAATCGTCCGATGGGGGATGACGCAGTGTTAGCTAACATCAACATGGATATGATCGGCCGCAATGATCAAAATGAGATATATCTGTGCGGTGGAGGTCATTGGCCAGAGCTATTTGGGCTGATAGCCAATATGGATAAAGACAGTCCGTTGAACGTCAAATATGGGCACGATGGAAAAGACAAGAAAGACAATTGGACATCCTCATCAGATCATTCTAATTTCCACAAAGCTGAAATTCCTTTTGTCTATTTTGGAGTTGAAGATCATAAGGACTATCACGAGCCGACGGATGATTTCGAGAATATTCATCAGGATTTTTATCGAGAGGTTATTGGTCTGGTTATTAAGGTGTTTGGGAGGGTTGATGAGCACGGTAGCTCTCTGCGGTAGGCGTCTTTGTTGTTGGCTTAATTCATATCCACGGAATGCTTGATAAACACGATCTTTTCTGAAACATTTGCAAATCAGAACTACCATTCACCTTTCTTTTCAAAGACGCTAAGCTGAGCTAAGATT
>Ga0206679_10000260_pt1 | contig 43548 bp, 33 predicted proteins | sample M110012015metaG_FD_155464 | JGI IMG/M metagenome (GOLD analysis project Ga0206679, IMG submission 155464) | Ammonia-oxidizing marine archaeal communities from Monterey Bay, California, United States - M1 100m 12015 | ecosystem: Environmental > Aquatic > Marine > Intertidal zone | place: USA...
TTCAGATTTTTGATTTGAGCGATTTGCCTGCGACAACAACGGTTTACGATTCTAACGAGTTTTGTATTACCGCCCACAATGTATTTGTAGATAATGACAGCGATTTGCTCTACTTATGCAGCACATCTAGCGCAGGAAATAACTCACCGGTTAAAATACTAGATGTTTCTACGCCAAACTCTCCCGTTGAATTTTCAGACCTTTCTCCCTGGGTGAGTTATTGTCACGACATTTATGTTGAGAATGATACGGCCTGGATTAACTCTGGTGGAGCGGGACTCTATGTTATGCATATAGACGAAACGCCTTCGGTTATTGGAACCCTTGATGATTACCCTTATCAAGGCGGGAATCACAGTGGCTGGTGGATTCCTGAGGACAATGTTTATGTACTTGCTGATGAAACTCATGGATCTCCACTTAAGGTCATAGACACTTCCGATTTGAGTGATCTACAAGTTGTTTCTATATTAAGTTCAGAAGTAGATCCTGAATCTATACCACACAACTTAATGATGCGAGATGGGTTGGTATTTGTTTCTTACTATCACGATGGATTGCAAATTTTCGATGTGAGCACGCCTGAGGATCCAAAAAGAATAGCATGGTTTGACACGTTTATTGAAAGCTCTCATGCTGGATTTGCAGGAGCTTGGGGAGTCCACTCTGCCCTACCCTCTGGGCGGATTCTAATCTCAGATATAATAAATGGGTTATTCGTATTGGAGATAGAAGTTGAAGAAATAGTGGTTTGTCCTTTGTCTCCAATAGAGTGGAATGGTCTAATTGTGAATTCTGATGGGTATTACTCATACGAAGTGGCTGACGAAATGTGGGGGACTGATATAGAACTGATTTTTGCTATGATGAATTCTGATGTTTGCCCAACATGTCCTGGAGACTTTGACAACAATGGAAGCATAGGGGTTGGTGATTTGACTATCATACTCGCAAACATTGGGTGCTTACAAGAATGTGAAGTGGACTTAGATGGGAATAACAGCACAACGATAGGAGATTTGCTTGCGTGGCTAAGTTTATTTGGCAGTGATTGTTGAGAGGAATAATCGCGACAAATAAGAGTGAAAAATAATTTTTATTTCACCGTTGCACAACCGTAAGTTTTAAACTACTTTTGCACTCCTATTTTTGATTAACAACTGGGTTTAGGACCCTTATAAAAAGTTCTTCCACTATGGCTACAAAACTACGCCTTCAAAGACACGGTAAGAAAGGAAAACCCTTCTACCACATGGTTGCTGCTGACGCTCGTGCTAAAAGAGACGGTCGCTTTATCGAGAAAATCGGTACTTACAACCCCAACACTAACCCGGCTACTATTGAGATCCAACACGATCGGGCATTATACTGGTTGGGAGTTGGCGCACAACCTACTGATACTGCTCGTGCTATTTTAAAGCACACTGGAGCTATTTACCACACCCACCTTCTTAAGGGAGTAGCTAAAGGCGCTCTTACTGAAGCTCAAGCAACAAAGAAGTTCGAAGCTTGGTTCAACGAGAAGCAAGGTAAAGTTGATGCACAATCTGCTGCAATAGTATCTAAGGATGCTCAGCAGGCTGCTGACGCATTAGCTGCTGAAAAGAAAATCAATGAAGCACGTAAAGTTGCTATAGCATCTGCTGCATCTGATATGGCTGCCGCCGCTGCCGCTGCAACAATTGCTGCTGAGGAAGCTCCTGCTGCTGAGGAAGCACCTGCTGCTGAGGAAGCACCTGCTGCTGAGGAAGCGCCTGCTGCTGAGGAAGCGCCTGCTGCTGAGGAAGCACCTGCTGCTGAGGAAGCACCTGCTGCTGAGGAAGCGCCTGCTGCTGAGGAAGCGCCTGCTGCTGAGGAAGCGCCTGCTGCTGAGGAAGCGCCTGCTGCTGAGGAAGCGCCTGCTGCTGAGGAAGCGCCTGCTGCTGAGGAAGAGAATAAAGAAGGAGAGTAATTACTTTTCTTTTAACGACATTTATAAGAGCTGCCATTATGGTGGCTCTTATTGTTTAAAGTAAATTGCATAACGCAGTAAACGAAGATGAACAAGAAAAACGGATTTATACTCGGGAAATTGACCAAACCTTTTAGATACTCTGGTGAGTTGGTGCTTTGGATGGATGTTGATGATGCAAGTCCGTATACAGGAATAAAGTTGATTTGGTTAGAACTGAGAAAGCAGCTTGTGCCCTACTCTATCATTAAATTGAAACCTCACAACGATAGATTCGTAGTTAAATTGGAGAATGTAGATACTGAGTCAGAAGCTAGAGAACTTAGTGGGAAAGATATTTACTTGCCGAGCGAGATGTTGCCTGAATTGGATGGGAATAGATTTTATTTCCACGAGGTGCCAGGCTGGACAGTTGTCGATCTTGAGAACGGAACGGAACTAGGTGAAGTAACACGAGTTATAGATCACGGACCGTATCCTATGTTAGAGGTAGAGTCAAATGGTGAAGAACTTATTCTTCCCCTGCCAGAAAATTTTAAAATCGAAGTGGACAGAGAAAACAAGGTGCTGAGAGTTGAAGTGCCAGAGGGATTGGTAGATGTTTTTGTGAATCCTTCGAAACGAGAGATGGATGATGGAGATGACGACAATGAGGTTTGGCTTTAGTGATAAAAATTAAGAATACCAAGAGATTTTTCAACATAAAATAAATTTCCTGTTAATTCAAGATGGGAAGAGCAGTAAAACTTGAAAGAAAAAGGTTATCATTATTGTGGATGTGAAAAAGTGTGTTGAGGGGGGTGTGCAAAACTCTCAAAATATGAGGTAACTTTTGTGGAGGAATTAACTGTAAATCTCAGGCCTCTTCTCACTTCGCAACGGCGAGGAAATAGAATGCCTGAAAATGACTCTAACTTAATGGCTGCTGTAGTTCAAACGAAGGAAAAGATTACACCTACATCTAAGAATACTAAAAAGGTGGATAGTGTGAAAAGTGTGGAAGCGAAAATATATGTGTTAGATACTTGTGTTTTGCTTTATGATCATAGTGCAATAAATAATTTCGAGGAGAATCAGATAGCTATTCCTATAACTGTACTTGAGGAGCTCGATAATTTTAAAGTTGGCAATGAGACGAAAAACTATGAGGCACGTGAATCAATTAGAATAATTGACAGGCTCAGTAAAGATTTTACTTTGCAGCAATGGATTCCTCTAGAAAATGGCTGCGGGGGGAAGATGAAGATTATTATGGGGGATTCTGACAATCCGGGGTTGGCGGACCAGGTTTTTGGGAAGAAAACGAATGACCATATGATTTTAGATGCCGCTTTAGCATTGCAGGTGCTCGAAAAAAATTCGACTGTAGTCTTGGTATCGAAGGACATAAATCTTAGACTGAAAGCAAAAGCTCTAAACCTACCAGCGGAGGATTACAAGACAGGAAAAGTTAAGGATATGAAGTTTGCCTATTCTGGGATGACAACTTTAGAGGATTTAGATGCTAGCGTGATTCGCAAAATGTACGTGGCGGGATCAACGAATAAAATCACCACATTAGGAGACGCTCGGGCAAATAACCACTTCTATATAATGAAGAACTGCTCGTCCTCTGCTCTTGGATATTTCAACGAATCGAAGAAGAAAATTGAGCGAGTGGATAAGGGGTATGCTTATGGAGTCAAACCCCGCAATGCGGAACAGGCATTTGCCCTTCACGCAATTCAGAATCCAGATATAAACCTTGTTACTATATGTGGTGTGGCCGGGACAGGGAAGACCTTGCTAGCACTAGCCGGAGCCCTTGAGCAAAGCAACAAGTATGACCAAATTATATTAGCTCGACCCATCGTTGCCCTGTCAAATAAAGACCTCGGGTTTTTACCTGGTGATGCTGAAGATAAAGTGAATCCGTACATGCAACCGCTTTGGGATAACCTGAATTACATAAAGAATCAATTCGGTGTGAATGAGCGTAAATACCGCGCAATTGAGGAAATGAGGGAGAATGGTAAGATTCAAATATGCCCCTTAGCGTTCATCCGTGGGCGTTCGCTTTCTAACGTAGTTTTTATAGTTGATGAAGCCCAAAACCTGACGCCACACGAAATCAAAACCATCATCACTCGAGCGGGAGAAAACACAAAGATTATCCTAACCGGAGATGTGAGGCAGATAGACACTCCGTACTTAGATGAACAATCTAACGGACTTACGTACGTAATAGACAGACTCAAAGGAAAAGATCTATACTGTCATATAACTTTAGAAAAAGGCGAGCGGTCAGAACTGGCGAACTTAGCGAACGATTACCTGTAGAGATTTACTTTCAGCAGAACCATTGCTACTCGAAATTCTTACTAAGTACATGCCTTTAGTATTAGGGAGCTCAATTTTCTTTGACCCCTGATTTCCATCTAAAGTTCCATGAAAACATAACTCTCCACTCACATTATAGACTTCGAAATCCGTACATTCAGTGAGGTTAGAATAGTATAGGTTTGTAAATCCGTCTGATGTAGGGTTAGGTCCTATTGTGAAAACAGCTTCCGGTAAATTGGTTTCATCTATTGAATTTACCCCCATTAAAAGAGATGAGTTACTTGCAACTAATACAGCTGCAGATCCGTGCTCTTCGAATAGAGTTTGGAAAGTGGATATTGGTTGTAAATCCCAATCAAACATAGATTCAATCCAACGGGGTGGCATGCTTTGGTAATAGACGTTTACAGTAATTGAAGCGGGGTTATCCCAGCCAATACTGTTGAACTCTTGATTATCCGGCATATTATACGTCACCCTATCATTTCCACTTCCATTTTCACCAGACAATTCGACTATATTGAAGTTAGGGTCATCAAGAACAGCTCCGGCAAGACTTGTGGTGTCATAAGCTGAGTGATTCATACTAAATCCTCTTGGCACGAGCCTATTATCCTTGACAGATACAAATGCCTGTTCTAGAACGTTTGTAGGGTTATTGTTAATGTCTGCTGGGACGATTTCATAAATTAAGACTTGAGACTCATCTGTAATAACATCGTGGTGAGGCTCAAAGGTTTCTAAGCCAAAATCGTCAGCCCCTAAAATACGAGATCCCGAGGCATCCATTTTCCCACTATGGAAAAGAGTATCATCATTGAACACTACAATAGCTTCGACAAAAGCTCTACGGGAAGGATATCCAGAAGGGAATTTATGCCCCGCTTTATTGTTTAACAAGACGGTAAATGCAAGGCTTTCATAATTAAAATTTTCGAAAACTTCTAATTCAATCGATTGCTCTAACAGCATGTTTCTCGTATATGCGATTGTAGAGTCGAACTGTTCAGCAGTAGCGGTTAGTCCTAATTCCTCTACGTTATCTCGTAAAATTTCGAGCATAGCAGTATTGGCTCCAACAAGAGTATGGAGCCCATAGGGTGTTCGAGGCTCTAGAAAGGCATATCCAGATGAGATAATTACCGGCTCTTCGATTATTGGCATATGGCACGACTGGCAACTGGCTTCCTGGTTTTCGAATTCTTCTGGAATTTCTATACCTTCTCCTGAGAAAGCAGAATTTAACCACTCGTGATAAGTCGCTTGTTCGACATACATTTCCCCTGTAAAATTTCCTTCAAGGTCAACGCTGTTAGTTAGTAAAGTATGGCAATCTGCACAAACGTCACTATTTACCATATGCTCTCCATGCATAACATCATAACCCGTGTAGGTGTTCATCGGCAGATCGTATAGTGGGGGCTCGTCTTCACCTATTCCATAGGGACCATAAATTACGGCAGAATCAAATTTTAAATCTCCACTAAATGAAAAACCAGAACTGTCCGCAGATTGCTGATGACAGGCTACACAGCTTACACCGTCAAGCGCTAATGAATCAGATATCATCATCTCTATAGAGTAATGATCGATTCCAATGTGAGCTGCAGCGAAATTTCCAAGTGGAGCGTGACAAGAAGTACATTTATCTTCTAGTTCAGCCTGGTGTTCTGGGTTAATCGCTACTTCGTGAGCAACCTTAGCACGCCAAAATGGGTCCTTAGCAGAATTCGCCATCATCGAACTTCTCCAAAAATCAGTTGGATTCACATCCCATTCTCCTGGCATAGGAGTAGCAGGGTATGATTGGCCTGGTATGGAAGCATAAAAGTTAGGATCTGAGCCATGACATCCTGCACACTTACCACTTCCCGTGAAAAGTGAATTAAGTGTGTCAGGTAATCCTCCGTAGGCGCTAACGAAAGTCCTACTGTGGTATGGATTCGCATCCGCATGAATATAAAGTGGGCGCGTAGCGAATGCCGCAATCACTAAAACCGCAATTGAAATAATAAGAACAATAACACTATCCTTCATAAACTATCGAATTCTAACTTTCTTAACAACGTCTCTCTTCAAGTGGTCATTCAGCATTTTAATAATCTTTGCCTTTTCATGATTAAACTCCTCCTTTAAAGGACCACTATTTAGAGAAATAAGTAGAGTACCATCTTGTTGGAGCATAAGATGGCGAGTCTTTTTATGTATTACCTCACCGAAAACCTCTTTCCAAGCGAGAACCACCTCTACCTCATCTAGCTTAGAGTGCATTCGGTTTAGTTGTAAAAACTTATCGATTACAGCACTTAGCGGCTGCGTTCGGTTTTTTCTACTCGGAGGCATTTTCATACATCTAAGGTATAGACTTCTCCACTAATTACTTCAAAAACACGCACATCAACTCCAATAGATTTAAACATTTCGGGGATTCGGCCCAGGTGGGTGTCGGTAATAAAAATTTGACCAAAAGTTCCATCAGTTACTCTACTCATCAAAGCTCTCACGCGCTTATCATCAATTTTATCGAAGATATCGTCGAGCAAAAGTATGGGCTTCACGCCTGTTGCCTTCTCTAAAAAAACTAGCTGGGCAAGTTTCAGGGCTACAAGGAAGGTCTTTTGCTGACCCTGACTCCCAAATTTTCTCAGCGGATAATCCCCTATCTTAAATGCCAAATCATCTTTATGTACCCCACATGTCATCCGCCTAAGCCGCCTATCGTCAACCTGTGAAGTTTTTAACAACTCCATGAATTCATCCTCATTACTTGGCACATTTGAAATATACTCAAGACTAACCTCTTCTTCTCCTCCACAAATTTCGTTATAAACATTTATAAATACAGGAAGGAAATTTTTAATAAACTCTTTTCTTGAACGAGCGATAAATACTGCATTGGGAGTAATTCGAGCGTCCCAAGGTTCAATAAGGCTAGGATCCCACAGTCTGTTTTCTGCAAAGTACTTGAATAGGTTATTTCTTTGGTAAACCGCCTTTTTATAGTCTATAAGTTTTTCTAAGTAGGTTCTATCATACTGAGATATCACGCCATCCATCCATTTTCTACGCACATCACTCCCTTCTCTTACAATTTCTGAATCGTCAGGCGCGATAATTACAGCAGGAAATTTACCTATGTGCTCAAGAAGTCGAGAATACGACTTTTCGTTCCTTTTAAACACCTTTTTTGCGCCGCGTTTTACTCCACAACTGACGATTTCCTCATTTCCGTGATGATTAAACACACCTTTTATCATCATAAAGGGTTCTCCGTGAGAAATATTTTGAGAATCTATAGGATTAAAGTAACTTTTACAAAAACATAGATAATGCAGGGCGTCTAGGATGTTAGTCTTCCCTGATCCGTTGTCTCCAAGGAGGCAATTCACCTGTTTTCCAAACTTTAAATCACCACTTAAATGGTTTTTAAAATGAATCAGATGAAGAGAGTTTAATTGCATAGTGCGAATTTCTTATTTTTGCATCCTCAATCCTACTAGAAAAGGAATTAAAATTTACCATGGCTAAGAAAAAAGACGATACCATCCTCAACGTTGATGAGGTGTACACAAAGACAGAACAGTTTGTAGATAAGAATCGCAACCAACTTACTCTCATCCTTGGAGGTGCTGCAGTAATCATAATTGCGTTTATGGGATACAAAACTTTAATTTCTGACCCTGCAGAACTCGCAGCTGAAGAAGCGATTATTCAAGCGGAGCACTACTTCTCTATTGACTCTTTAGATCTCGCTCAATTTGGCGATGGTTTTTCAGCTGGATTAGAAGAGATTATGGTTGAACACTCTGGAACTAACGCTGCTAGTAGAGCTGCTTACCAAGTAGGTGTAATCAATCGTGATGCTGGGTTATTTGAAGAAGCTATTACAGCTTTTAACCAAGTAAACCTAAGTGATGATGTTTTATCACCTATGTCTCTAGCTGGCATGGCTGATTGCTACTCTGACCTTGGTGATTACACTCACGCTGCAGATTACTACAACAAAGCGGCAAAGGCATCTGATGCTGGTTTAGCCGCTAAGGTTCTTGCACCAACATACCACTATAAGGAGGCATTAACTCACATCGAGTTAGGCAATTCTTCTAAGGCGAAGTCGATTCTTTCTCACATTGAAGAGAATCATCCCAATAGTAAGATGTACACTAAAGCTGTTGCTCTAAGAGCTTCACTATAATATTTACAATATGGCTACGGCCGGAAATAACTTAAGCGAATTCGATCCAAAGGGTCTACCCAACGGTGCCCACTTCAAGGTGGGCATCGCTGTTTCTGAGTGGAATTCTCAGTTCACAAATGGTATGTTAAAAGGAGCTCAAGAAGTGCTACTTGCTTGTGGCGTTCCCGAGTCTTCTATTAAAATCGTTTACGTCCCTGGCACTTACGAACTCCCTCTTGCTTCTCAAATGCTTCTCAAAAGTGTTGATGGAGTAATCGCTATAGGCAGCGTAATAAGAGGAGAAACAGCTCATTTCGACTATGTCTGTGAAGCTGCAGCATCAGGAATTAAAGATGTAAATCTTAGAACTGGAAAGCCCGTAGCTTTTTGCGTTTTAACAGACGACAACGCTGAGCAAGCTGAAGCGAGATCTGGAGGCATCTTAGGTAACAAAGGCATAGAAGCTGCCGTTGTTATTCTGAAAATGATTGCACTTAGGTCTGAATTAAGCATGTAAAATATGCTCAAATTGCTTTGGCTTAAAAGAGAATCTCCATCACTACCTTACGTTTTTAAATTTGGTCCAAGCAAGATTGATCAAATTCTCAATGATTTACAAGACTCCCCAAAATGAAACCTACACAAGCATTTATATTCTCTACAATTCTCCTACTTTCTACAAGCTCAATGTTTGCGCAGTATCCAGGTTGGCAACAAAAAGCGAACTACAATATGGAAATAACCGTTGACACTGATCTTCATCAGTACGACGGAAAGATGGATGTTCTGTATGAAAACAATAGCCCAGACGATTTAAATAAAGTCTTTTTTTACGCTTTCTTCAATGCTTTCCAACCGGGAAGTATGATGGACGTAAGATCTCGTAATATATCTGATCCAGACTCTCGTGTTGGTTCAAGGATATCGGAACTGCCTGAAGAAGAGTGGGGATGGATTAAAGATGTAAACCTAACAATGGATGGGGAACCGTGCATTGTCACGATAGAGGAAACAATATTGGTCGTGGATTTACCTACACCTATCGTCTCAGGGTCATATGCAAATTTCCAGATGAGTTGGAAAGCACAAGTGCCTCGTCAAATAAGACGTTCTGGCTGGATGAATAAAGAAGGCATAGAGCTAAGTATGACGCAATGGTACCCAAAGTTTTGTGAGTACGACCACGAGGGTTGGCATTCTCACCCCTACGTGGGAAGAGAGTTCCATGGTGTTTGGGGTAATTACGATGTGAAAATCCACCTACCTGAAGGATACAATGTTGCTGCAACTGGTATTTCAAAAAACACCCCTGAACAGTCTAAAAGCACTGGTGATTGGCACTTTAAAGCTTCAAATGTGATTGACTTTGCTTGGGTTGCTGATCCCGACTTGGTTTATGAAAGTGTTTCTGTGAGCAAAGACACAAAGATGAATTTCGTATATGTTCACAATGATGAGTATGATGAAGTTTGGCGCCAACTTCCACGATTTGCTGTTCAGGCCATGAGATTTCTAAACGACTTTATAGGAGAATATCCATACCCACAATACACAATAGCCCAAGGTGGAGATGGCGGTATGGAATACCCTATGATGACTCTTATCACTGCCAATCGTTCTCTACCCAGCCTTGTAGGTGTAACTGTGCACGAAATGGCTCACTCCTGGTTCCAAGCCGTTGTAGCAACAAACGAAGCACTGTACGAATGGATGGACGAAGGATTTACTTCGTGGATTGAATCTGAGTGCATGAAAATTATTTCACCCCGTGAAATGTCTCAAGAACGTGTTGGAGGATCTCACTCATATTCTTATTACGGATACATCAAACAAGCGCTTAGCGGAAACGAAGAAGCAATGAGTACTCATGCCGATCACTACACCACAAACCGAGCTTATGGAGTAGCTGCTTATTCTAAAGGTGAAGTCCTTGTTGAGCAACTCGGAGCTATAATAGGTGAGAAGATGAGGAATGAAGGGATGAAGGAGTATTTTAAAGTTTGGTCTTTCAAGCACCCTGGCCCCACAGACTTTAAGAGAGTAATGGAACGCACATCAGGGATAGAACTCGATTGGTACTTCGATTACTTCGTAAACACTACTCACACTATTGACTATGCAATAAGTTCCGTAGAAACAAATAAAAAGGCTAGTACAATTACCCTTGAGAAAGTAGGCATAATGCCCATGCCCCAAGACCTAAAGGTGTCATTCAAAGACGGCTCTTCATCGAGCTACCATATTCCACTGGTTATCATGAGAGGAAACAGAGAGATGAATAAAGGTGAGATCCTTGCTGAAGATTGGCCTTGGACAAATCCCATCTATACTTTAGAGATTCCAACACAAGGGAAACGCATCTCGAAAATCACTCTCGACCCACTGCTCTTACAAGCGGACGTGAACAGAGAAAATAACGAAGTAGAATTTAAGTCAATTGGAAAACAGAATTTCGAAAGAGAGTAACTCTCATTAAAATGATTCGATCTGATATCAAACTCACGGGAAACATCCTTTATGACGATGTAATTTATCTTGTGATATCATTCACGGCTATGGCGCTCTTAGGGTCCATAGAGTTAGACTTAGCTCAAGGGTTACCTATAACTCTACAATCTATTTTAGTGGTGTTATCGGGGTTTTTATTTGGCAGTAGAGTCGGTGTTATGGCTACAGGATTATATTTGTTAGTGGGTGGCTTAGGAGCTCCTGTTTTCCATGGCGGCGCTTCAGGTTGGCTCCATTTTACGGGTCCTACCGGTGGTTTCCTACTATCATTCCCTATCGCTGCCCTTTTCGCAGGTGAGGCGGCAAACTATGCTTCTAAAAAAACGAACTTAGTAAAGCATGAGTTTATTACCGGATGTATTATTCTATTTTTAGCCCAAACAATAATTCTAATCCTAGGCCTTGGATTTCAAGACGCCCTCACCCCTACCTCCCTAGATATTTCCTCTGCCGTAGAAGTTCTAATGCCTGGACTGCTCGTTAAAACAGCATTCGGCACTATCTTATTTGTCCTAACAGGAAGAGCTTTAAAAAACTATAATAAATGAACCTATTCAAAATCAGCCTTATTACAATTAGCTTACTTACTGTAGCAAGTTGTGAAAACTCGACAACCTCGACCTCGTCAGATAACTCGAGCACAAAAAAAGAAGCAATACTCAATATGAAAAGAGCCACCGACCACCACAGTTATAGTAAACCTGCAGAAGCTGTAGTAACACACCTCGATTGGAACGCTGTCGTTGATTTCGAGTCTCGCACCATTGCTGCTACAGCAACTTTCGATCTCGAAACATCTGACAATGCTGAGAAAGTTATCTTAGACATACGTGAGTTAGATATCCTAAGCGTACAAGTTGACGGAAAAGATAGCCCATTCAATATAGGCGAGGAACAAGAATTCATCGGATCCCCTCTAAGTATAGAGATCACACCTTCAACTAAAAAGGTGAGTATAAATTACAACACACAACCGGGAGCCGATGCTTTCCTTTGGGTCGAAGGATCAGAAGATGCACACCCATTCTTATTCACACAAAGCCAAGCTATTCTCGCAAGAACTTGGATCCCATGTCAAGACTCCCCCGGAATACGATTTACTTACAACGCTACGGTAGATGTACCTAAAGATTTAATGGCGCTTATGAGTGCCGTTAATCCTACAGAGAAAAACGCTCAAGGGCACTATACCTTCGTGATGGATCAGCCCATCCCCTCTTACCTTCTTGCCCTCGCTGTTGGCGATGTGGAATTTAGAAGCGTGGGAGAACACACTGGCGTTTATGCCACTCCCGACCTTATCGACGCAGCAGAGTATGAATTTGCAGAGATGGAGGATCTTCTTGTTGCAGCTGAAAATCTTTACGGGAAATACGCTTGGGAGCGCTACGATTTGTTAGTACTACCTGCAGCTTTCCCATTTGGCGGGATGGAAAATCCACGCTTAACATTTGCCACTCCTACCATTATCGCAGGTGACCGAAGCCTTGTCAGCTTGGTAGCGCATGAACTTGCACATAGTTGGAGCGGAAACTTAGTGACGAATTCTACATGGGATGACTTTTGGCTTAACGAAGGATTCACTGTGTATTTTGAGCAAAGAATTATGGAAGCCGTTTACGGGCGAGATATAAGTGAGATGCTTGCCAGCCTCAGCTATAGAGGATTAGTAAATGAATTGTCGGATTTAAGCCCAAACGACACTCATCTTCGCCTTCATTTAAAGGGTCGCAACCCAGATGACGGAATGACAGCTATTGCCTACGACAAGGGATTTCTATTCCTTCGCATGGTTGAAGAAACTGTTGGAAGATCTCAATTTGATGCTTTCCTCTCTGAGTACTTCACTAAACACGCATTTAAGGTTATGGATACAGATAATTTTATCGAATATCTAGAAGGCACTCTTCTCAAAGATGAAGCAACTCGCGATACCGTTAACCTCACGGCTTGGATAGATGGCGCAGGACTTCCTGATAACTGCCCTAAAATTCAAAGCAATAGAATTGAAAATGTAGATATCGCTGTAGAAAACTGGGCCTCCGGCAACCTAGCCACTTCTGACTTACTTTGGAACGATTGGCTATACCAAGAACGATACAGATTTTTAAAGAGTATCCCGTCATCAGTAAATGTGGCAAAACTTGATGAGTTAAATTCTACTTTTAACATCTCATCTACCGGCAACAACGAGGTGCTATTCGCTTGGTTAGAGCAGGCTGTTTTAAAGGGACATGAGGCATCTTACGATCGTCTAGAGACCTTTCTTATAAACGTAGGCAGAAGAAAGTTTTTAACTCCCTTATACAAGGCTTTGTTAGACACAGACCAAACAAATATGGCTTTAAGCATCTACAAAAAAGCTCGCCCGAATTACCATAGCGTAGCAACTGGAACTATGGATGAACTCTTAAAAATTGATGGCAGCAAATAACATCACTGATTCAGTCGGTGATTAGCGTATTAGCATCACATATCCGAAGACTTCTTTCCTCCAGCTTTCTTCACTTATACTGTGAACTTCAACACGATAAGTATAAGTACCATTTCGCGAAAAGTGCTCTCCGTCTGTACCAACCTTCCCATTCCACCTTTCGTTAATGTCTGTCGTTTCAAACACGACTTCTCCCCAGCGGTTGAATATCTGAAGCTCAAATCTATCTGGGTCAATATCTGAACCCTGGACAAAGAAAGCGTCATTAGTTCCGTCATTGTTAGGCGTGAAAGAAGTTGGAATGAAGAGATTAAACAAATCACGTATTTCTATCTCACGAGTAATTTGGTTAGTACAACCAAAGATATCCTCAACCTCTAATTTCACAGGATAGAACCCACCTCTATCATAAGGAAAAGTAAACACAGGGTCCTCAACAATTGCAAATCCAAGAGGGTTATACGAGTTGAAAGTCCAAAGCCAACTAACAACATTATCGCTCTGTAATCCATCAAAAGTTATCGTCGTATTAGGTACAGTTGTAGGTTGGGGGTTCGCATAGAAGCCAACCATCGGCAAAGGGTAAATATTAATGTACGACTCCTTAGACGCAGAGTACTCACAACCACCTGCAAGAGAATTAATGGTTAGAGTAACAGTATAAAAACCGGGGGTGTCATAGGTGTGGTCAGTGTTCATTTCAGCTGTCATAGCTCCATCCCCAAACTCCCAAACACTCGTTGTAATCAATGATGGGTCGATCAAATTAGTAAACGCAAAAGCTCCATTTCCACAAGCTTTCGTTGTGTCTGCAATGAAGTTCACATCAATAGGAGTTTCAATTGTTACAAACATACATGCCTCAGAAGTTGGCGTCTCACAATCATCATTAACAATCACGCAATACATCCCCGAAGAAGGAGGTGCGTTATTCTCTATGCTATTTTCCAAGGCCCCCAATTGATTGCCTTCCCATAACCAAGTGTAATGATATCCAGAACCACTTCCTCCGAATGATCCACTTGCATCAAGTTGAGCCTCTTCTCCACTACATATGAAATCAGTTCCTTGTAAATCCGCGATCAATTCACCTAATACATTCACGTTTATCAGCTCATCATCAGAGGGACAACCATTAGGGTCAGTTGCAAAAACGGTATAAATAGTACTCGAAAGAGGACTGGCTACAAAACTGCCATCAACTGTTGAGGTAGTATCCCCAGTAATAGAATTTATCCAATGATAAGTCCAAACATCAGCAGGATCTTGATCAGACCAAGCCTCCAGCACAACAGCTGCAGATAAACAAATAATTTCATCAGAGCTTGTCTCAATTTGCATAGGAACTGGATCTAGCATTTCGAATTCATATGAATACAGACAACCAGTATCGTCAAATAAATCAACACTGTACAATCCAGGCGTTAAGTTCTGCAGTACATAATCATTGCCATCAAACTGTAAAGATTCCTGAAGTATTCCTCCCTCAAAAAATTCTATTGTAAAAGGGCCTTCACTTAATGGTTCATTAATAGAAACTATTAAAACACCATCATCAGCTAAACAAGATGGCTGTTGATCAGTTACTTCATACTCGAATCCTGGCAATACCATTACGACATCTGTCGCTGCACAATTATCAAATCCTATAGGCTCAACAGACAAAGTATATGCCGTAGGTTGTCCATCAAAATCTAATACTGTTGGCTGAGGAACGAATGGATTATCTAAATACTCGGTTGGAGACCAAGACCAATCAAATCCGCAGGCATCCATACCCCCACAGCTTACGCACCACTCAAGAGGCTCAAAACCCCAAAATCCGTCTGCACAATTAACACTTCCTTCACTAGTTAAAACAAATGAAATACATCCATCGGGATTAGTAGCAGTAAAAGAAGATCCGGGAATATTTGTATTAAAAGTCTGAATCAAAGCCCCTGTTCCGTTTGGTCCATCAAATACATTTATCCAATCACAACATGTCTCCATGGTGCCCGCTGAAAAGTTAATAGTCATCATGGTGCCATCGCCTATTACATCAGGGCAATAGTTGAAAATCGTGTTTTCATTGTTCGTATAACAATAATCATATGCCCCACCTACGCCTCCACAAGGTGAAGGACCTCCAGCAGTAAACTCACCTAATAATTGAACTGGATCTTGGCAAAAGACCACGTCATCGCCAGCAGAAATATTTGTTTGAGGGCCTTGAATAACTGTTATATTAACAGTAGTATCCCAAGTGCAACCAAAGTTATTTGTCACTTGGTATGTGAAATCGAAAACTCCTGGATTTGGAAATTCCAAATCAACATAATTAGCATCATCTGATATAAGTACTACTCCTTCATCAAAAGTAGTTACATCCCAAAAACTAGAATCTGAATCCAAACCAATCACAGGAGTGAAAGTTGTAACGCCGGGTACAATATTTGGGTTAAAGTCTATTCCCCAACCGAATAGTGTTCCATTATCAGCAGCCCATTGATCAATTACGTTGAATGTCCAAATTCCATTTAAAGGACAACCTACAAAATCACATAAATCTTCACAAGGAAGATATGTTCCCGAAGGCATAGGATTTCCTGCATCAGGGTTCCCTGAATCATCTAGAACCCACTCAGCATCCATATTCCAAGAATAATCCCATCCTTCTACATCAACAATACCTAAATCATTTCCACCAAGATCAGCCGGAGTACAACCCGTAGGGTCAGGACCTCCACTAGCCCCATTATCCATAAGTATTACTTCAGTTCCGTCAGGACAAGTAATCCAAAAAGTCAAGTCTCCAATAAACGAATGTTCAATATTTGCAGTAATAAGTTCAATGTCTTCGCAATTTTCTAAAACTTGACCTTGCTCAAAAAAGTCAAGGAATAATTCTGAGGTAAAAGCAACTCCAGTGGCATCTGGGAGGTCCGCTAGTTCTGAAACTCCTACAGGAGGAAGAGCAGTCCAAGTAATAGACTGAACAGGATCACCATTTAAAAACCCAGGTGAACCCGCACAAATAGGTGTCGTAAATTCCGTATTAAATATCGGCAAAGTACTGACTAAGACCTGGTGAGGTTGAAGGTTAGTACTGTTACATTCATTCTCGTCAACCACCGTAAGTGTAACAATGTACTCACCCGGTACAGCATAAGAGTGAGGTACAATAAGCCCATCAGAAACATCCGTTATTTCTACTGCTCCATCTCCCCAATTCCAAACGAGAGATTGTAGAGCAAACCCATCTGTTCCAAATGCAGATTCTGCAGAAAAAGTGATAACATCATCAGGACAAAGGCCTATACTTATAGAACCTTCTTGGTTATTGGGGAATGGTTCGGGTGAAACCAACTCAAGTCCCGAAACAGGGTATGAGCAAGGAGTCACGCAGTTTATTGTAGCAGCCCAACCTATATCGCCACCAGTAGCGTTGTTATTACAGACAAATTGAAACGTAACACATCCTGTTGGATTATCAATTGAAGCCGTTATACTTACACCATCAAAACTATTCCCAGTACCAACTCCAACTAGATTAGATCCAGTATTATCTCCATCGTATGCATACAATGCATCATTGTTATTCGGATTCGCATTTGTTTGTAAATCGAAACCTAGAAAATTGATTTGAATTGCATCTCCAGCAACATCAGGACAAAATGTAATCGTATTATTTGTACAAGAATATGGGTCTTGAGCGTCTTGAGAACCACTATTGTCATCCGTAAAAACAGCACTCGTACCACATTCATAAACGATAACATCTCCTGATCCCATTGTGTAGATTATAGACTCTTGCGAGAAAACACTCAAGGAACAAGCAATGCTCAAAAAAACAACAAAAAGAAAGCGAAAACTATTCAGATAATTCATACTCAATAAGTGGGGCTTCAATAAGCTGCAAGATACTAATTCATTCATAAACTTTATGAATACGGTTTAAGAAGACACAAACACTATCTTTCAACCTCAATTATATCGTTGTAAAGTCGCTGTTTACCACTGTGACTATAGCATACAACAGTCCAGTTAAAACGCTGACCGTCAGGCACTAAATCTCCATTGGGGAAATCTCCTTGCCAAGGGGTGTTGAAATCAGTAGTTGAAAATACTATATCTCCATTTTTATCGGAAATAACGAGCTCCCACTTTTCGGAAAGTCCTTCTAAACCAAATGGAATAAATGTGTCATATCGACCGTCATTATTGGGGCTAAACCTCGCAGGTGCATTTAGAGAATTTCTATTCCCAAATTCGATAACTTTCGTTGTGTGATCTTGACAACCGAATTTATTTGAAGCAATCAGGTTTAATTCATATTCTCCAGGGACTTTAAACTCGGGCGTGTTATTTTCCGAAATCGCACCATCTACTATCCAAGTAGATGAATTTGCATCTTTTGTTTTGTTATTTAACTCTACTTGCACTCCAGTATTTACCACGTTACGTGGCATAGTCCAATCAAATACGGCTTTAGGGAGTGGGTGTACTTCTATTAAACTTTCAATTGTTCTGGTTTTAATAATACCTGTTCCTTGAGATCTAACTGAAAGAGTTACATCAAAAACACCTTCATCGTCATAGACATGAGAAGGATATGCTTCTGTGGAAAAACTACCATCTCCAAAATTCCATAAAAAATTCATCGACTTATCTAGATCTCTAAGTTCGAAATCAACTTTAATGCCTACACAAGCTTCTTTTGTAGAAACTTCAAATGGCATTGCTGTTGAAGCAGGGTGAAACACATCTGTTTCTTTCATAGGTGACTCATCACCTGTCACTTGATTCTCATGATCTACGAAAACCCTTTCCTCTACTACTTCACTTTCTACTACTATCTGTTTTGTCTGTTCTTCTCTATCAAACTGCTCAGTAGCTACAGGCTCAAGCATTCCAGTTTCTTCGTTATATACTACGCTATAATCAGGCCATATATCTTCAAAATTCGTCAAACCATCTTCAATGATTATCTCAACTGGCTCTTCATTAACAACTGTCTCTAATGTAAAGAAACGCTGAACTACATATAGTGAAGCCGAGCCTAAAATCACAGCTGCAGTTATTGATAATTGAGAAATTAAACGCGTGCTAGCAGCACCAAGTCCTAGAGCTCCAAGGGCAGCAACTGCGGCTAATCTCTCTTTCATCTTTCCCCAGTCAGCGTTAGCTTCTGGCTCCTGATTTTCGAGAGTTTCTCTTATTTTTTTATCAAACTTCTTATCAGACATGATTTGTCTTTTTCATATTTACTAAAATGTTCCGAAGGTTACGTCTTGCCTTAGCAAGATTTGACTTCGAAGTCCCAATACTAATGCCTAATTCATCAGAGATTTCCTTGTGCGCTAGATTGTCAAAAACATGTAGGTTGAAAACCATGCGGTACATCGGCGACAATTGTGCCATGGCAGCTTGCACATCGTGAACTGTAAAATTCATTTCATCATTCTCATCATAACTTATATCTGCGTCTTCTTCAACAAATGAATCAAATGATTCTTCAACCCCTAAAACCAATCCAGTAGCCTTACGACTTCTGATGGCATCTATTGATGTATTAACCATGATGCGCCGCATCCAACCTTCAAAAGAACCTTTAGAAGAATACTTATGAATACTCAAAAATATTTTTAAGAATCCCTCTTGAACAACATCTTGTGTGGCGTCTTTATCCGAAACATATCGCAAACACACGCCAAACATTAATCGGTAATACCGTTCAAAAACCCATCGCTGAGATTTATCATCTCCTCGAAGGCATCCATTAATGTGGGCAAGCAATTCTTTGTTTTGCATTATAGTCGCCGCTTTAAATGACGAAACCTCAATAAAAAGGTTGCCTTGTACTTTAAAATAAATATCTAAGCGGATTCGCAATTTCGTTGAAAATCTCTATCGAAGCAAACCACCACATAACCTTTCGCATTTTGTAACTTTGCTTTATGAGAATAGTCGTAGGCTTATCTGGTGGTGTTGACTCTAGTGTTGCCGCTTATAAGTTAGTAGAAGAAGGACACGATGTAATTGGGTTATTTATGAGGAATTGGCACGATGAATCTGTTACAATAAGTGATGATTGCCCATGGATAGATGATTCCAATGACGCTATGCTTGTGGCTGAGCACTTGGGGATACCCTTTCAAGTAATAGATTTTAGTACAGAGTATCACGAAAGAATCGTTGACTATATGTTCTCTGAGTATGAGCAGGGTCGGACACCTAATCCAGACATTCTTTGCAACAGAGAAATCAAGTTCGATTTATTTTTAGATGCCGCACTCAAGTTAGGGGCTGAAGCTGTTGCAACAGGACATTACTGTCAAAGAGATGAAACCATCATCGAAGATGGTTCCACCGAATATGAATTAATTGCCGGAGCTGACCCCAACAAAGACCAAAGCTACTTCCTTTGCCAACTCACTCAAAACCAGCTTAAGCACGCCATCTTCCCTATTGGCAAAATGCTGAAACCAGACCTGCGGTTAGTCGCGAAAAATGCTGGGATACATACCGCTGACAAAAAAGACAGTCAAGGATTATGTTTTATAGGTAAGGTTAGGCTGCCAGATTTCTTGCAGCAAAAACTAAGCGTTAAACCTGGGGATATTATTGAAGTCTCAAATGAGCACTCAACATTCAAATCATCTGAGAGAGCTGTAACTGATCCATATACGTTAACTCCTGAGATGGGATCTGTTGTAGGGCAGCATCAGGGAGCTCACTTTTTCACTGTAGGCCAAAGGAAAGGTCTCAACGTTGGAGGTAAACTTGAACCACTATATGTAATAGGAACTGATGTTACTACAAACACGGTATTTGTAGGACAGGGTGACAATCACATTGGGCTTATGAGAAGCGCCTTGCTCATAGCGAAAGAAGATGTTCACTGGGTGCTTCCATCTCACGAAATGAAAATAGGCGATACACGTAAATACCTTCTTAGATTTAGATATCGACAACCTCTTCAAACAGGAAACGTTAAGATGACTGAAGAAGGACTAACCCTATACTTTGACACACCACAAAAAGGGATTACCGCAGGACAGTTTGCAACACTTTATGAGGAGAATAAACTTGTAGCTTCAGGCCCTATAAAGGCCTAAAACCTCAATTTAGTTTATTTTTTCTGAAATTCTATATTTTGCTCTTTCGGGGCTATTTCGGGATACCATTTCTGCAATAAATCCTGCTAAAAACAACTGAGAACCTAAAATCATTCCTGTTAGGGCTACGTAAAACGCAGAAATTTCAGTAATGTTTTTCGCCTCCATATCTATGTTAATTGCATAGAGCTTATATCCTGCAATTGCAACAAAAAGCCCTGCACTTACTAAAAACGTTAAGAGCCCTAAAAATCCGAATAAATGCATGGGTTTACGTCCGAAACGCTGAACAAATGCAATCGTCAATAGATCCAGCATACCATTTGTAAACCTCTCAATACCAAACTTAGTAGCACCGTACTTTCTAGCTCTATGAGAAACTACATGTTCTCCAATTTTATCGAATCCAGCAGATTTTGCAAGAAGTGGAATATATCTGTGCATCTCGCCTTGTACTTCTATAGCCTTCACAACGTCATGCTTATAGCACTTTAACCCACAATTAAAATCGTTAAGGTAAATCCCACTCACCCTACGAGTCATCCAATTATAAAGTTTTGTTGGAATAGTTTTAGAAAGCGGGTCATGTCGCTCCTTTTTCCATCCACTTATTAGGTCAAAACCGCCATCTAGAAGAAGTTTCTCCATAACTAAAATCTCATCAGGGCTGTCCTGTAAGTCAGCATCCATAGTGAATATGACTGCACCTATAGATGCCTCGAAACCCTTTTGAAGTCCAGCACTCTTGCCGTAATTACGAGCGAACTTGATCCCTTTCACCTTTCCTGGGTAGTTGGTTTTCAAGTTTTCAATAACAGACCAAGAGTCATCCTTAGACCCGTCATCAACAAAGACAACTTCAAATTTTCTTTTTTCGAGGACCCTGTTAATCCACTCCATTAACTCAGGTAAACTCTCAGCTTCGTTGTAAAGCGGAATAACTATGGAAATATCCATTTGGCCTTAAAAATTAATCTTATTCTCGGGACTACGTTTAAAAATCGCAGCAACAATAAGAGCGATTAATCCCCAAAAAACTGAAGTGTATATTAGGCCAAGAATGGCGCCAGACAAAGTGTATCCCTTGCGAATCTCGATTTCTGTTTCAGATAAAGTTTGTTCGAGGAGATCATCTTCGAGGCCAAAAGATTCCATCATTCCCTCAACTCTTTCTAACGTAATGTCTGCAACCGTATCGATTAGCTCTGGATTGATCAAATTAAAAAGCACAAGGTTGAAAACTATGGAAGAAACTAGAAGACATGCCACAGCTATCATTATGTGACCAAATAGTCTAGAGAAATTTATAATCCCGCCCTCATCTGCACGAATTGTTCGGCTAACAACAATCATTGTGATGATAATTAGCAGAGATTGTGCTACGCCTAATGGCCATCCCACTAACGCTTCAACACCAATAATGTACGCTACTAAACTAAGTATGACAGAAATAAGGGCTGCCAATCCACCGTGTTGCCAAACTAATTGATTTATTTTCATGAGTGCAAGATACTACCTTATCTTTGCATCTGGGGCAAGTCTCTTACGACCAGCTCCCGCTTAATCCCCCAGGGTCGGAAGACAGCAAGGGTATGCGGTTGAGCGGTGCGATAAGAATCGCTTGCCCCTTTTTTTATGCCTTAGATTTAGAGTCTGAAATGGATGAACGAAGCATTTATACGATGAGCCTAATCAAAAAGAGATCTATTACAAAGATTTTAATTGCGAATAGAGGAGAAATTGCAATACGTATTATGAGAACTGCTCGTGAGATGGGTATTGCAACTGTCGCTGTGTATTCTGATGTAGATTCGGAAGCTCCACATGTAATGGTTGCGGACGAAGCCATTCTCATAGGCACAGCTCCTTCATCTGAAAGCTACCTGTTAATTGACAGAGTAATAGAAGCAGCTCTTAAAACTGGTGCAAACGGTATACATCCTGGATATGGATTTCTTTCGGAAAATGCTGAATTTGCTGAAGCAGTAGAAAATGCAGGGATAGCTTTTATCGGCCCTGAAACCGAGGCTATTAAAACTATGGGAGACAAATTAGCCGCTAAAGAAGCTGTGATGGCGAGAAACATCCCACTTGTACCTGGTACAGATGGAGCTATTTCCAACCCAGAGGAAGCTCTTATTGAAGCTGAGAAAATCGGAATGCCATTGCTTATTAAAGCAAGTGCTGGAGGTGGTGGAAAAGGGATGCGCTCAGTATTCAAACAAGAAGATGTAAAAGAGGAACTAGCTCGTGCTATATCAGAAGCAGAAAGGTCGTTTAGTGATGGATCTGTATTTATGGAGAGGCTAGTCCTTAAGCCAAGGCATATTGAAATTCAAATTTTAGCTGATTCTCATGGTAATGTTATTCACCTTTTCGAACGTGAGTGTAGCATACAAAGGCGTCACCAGAAAGTAATTGAAGAAGCTCCCTCTGTCCTATTAGATAAAAAACTACGTGAGGAAATGGGAGAATGCGCCAAGGAAGTCGCTCGGGCCTGCAACTATATTGGTGCTGGAACTGTGGAATTCCTAGTTGATGAGGACAGCAATTTCTTCTTCTTAGAAATGAACACTCGACTTCAAGTTGAGCATCCAGTAACTGAATTTATTACTGGAATTGATATTGTTAAAGAACAAATCCGCATAGCAGAAGGCAAACCGCTTTCATACTCTCAAGAGGATCTGTGTATTAATGGGCACTCAATAGAACTTCGTATATACGCCGAAGATGCCGCAGCGGGGTTCTTGCCAGGGACGGGAGTTTTAAAGAAATATTCTCCTCCAGTTGGGTCAGGAATTAGAGTTGATGATGGTGTATCTGAAGGTGGAGAAATAAGCATACATTACGACCCCATGCTTTCAAAACTTATTGTGCACGCTGCTACTCGAGAGGCTTGCATAGAGAAGATGATATTAGCTATAGACAATTACGAAATCAGGGGGGTAAAAACGACATTAGAATTCGGAAGATTCGCTGTTGATCATGAAGTGTTTAGATCTGGTATGTATGATACTGGATTTATTATGGAACACTTTTCACCTGAGAAATTAATTCGCGAACTTCCTGTTGGGGAAAACGTTTTTGCAAAATTAGTATCAGAGCTGTACGATAGGGTTTCAAAAGAGAAACGAGAATTATCTAACGATGCAGTTATTATAGAGAAAAAGTCTAACTGGAGAAACCGGGAGGAGAGATAAGTTGAAATTTTCGTGAGTAAGTATTTTCTATCGTTCATAAATGTAAGGAGGCAGAAACAATCATGGGATTATAAAAACGTACATTTACATGCGCATGTCAAAAAGGCAATTTATCATATACGATTTGGAGGCGACTTGTTGGAGAAGTCCTAAACCAAGGAAGGTTGAGATAATCGAGATTGGAGCGGTTAAGGTGAACGAAAATCTTGAAATTATTGATGAGTTTTGTGAATTTATTTTACCCGTTGTTCATCCTAAAATCGATAAGTTTTGCACTAAACTCACTAGCATCACACAAGAAGATGTTGACCCAGCCGACAACTTTAACGTTGTTGTAAAAAGATTCGAAGAGTGGATGAACCCTAACTTTACTCCAACAGCTCTTCTAAGTTGGGGAGAGTTCGACAAGAGACAGTTTGTTTCAGACGCTAAGCTTCATAAAATGGAGTTGAACTGGCTTAGATATTGGGCTTGTCTACAAAGGCATTACAGTAAGTTTAAAGGAGCTAAAAACCAAATTGGCTTAAAAAACGCATTAATACTTGAGGGACTGGAATTCAACGGAACCCAACATAGAGCAATAGAGGATGCAAGAAATATGGCGGAACTCTTTATTAAGGTTGCAAAACCTATGAACATCATTTAATGGATAGGGTGCGTGAGCGAGGTTTACTGGAAATATTAAAGTTTCTAGAGAAATCTCTCTTAATTTTTACAGGAATTATTTTCGTTGCGGTATTGATCATTTCAAGCTTCGAAGATTTTGGAGGGCGGTTGATCTTAGCACATGGGGTTTTACTTCTGTTAATTTCAGGTGTGATAACCGCTTTAGAGAATGGAGGGGATTATATTGTGAGACGTAACGTAATTGCGTTGTTAGCATCGGTTATATGTCTTGTGTTCGTATATCACTGGCACTCTTTCCAGCCACACGAATACTTATTAGCAGGAGTGCTTTTAGCTTCTCTTTTCTCAGCGATAATGTCGAGATGGCATGATGTATTAAGGCTGAGTGTGGCCATTATCGCTTGGGGGTATGCTTATACAAACATCTCAACAGAAATTATTTCTCACTCAAATCACAGACCCGAGCTGATACTTGAGTTGGGAGACACCGTTTCAATGGGGCCGTACTTCGCAAGTTTTATAGAAAATAACGACGAAGGGATTAAAGTTGAGTATTTCGATGTAGTTCCTCGACTGTATAAAAAAGGTAGTCACGTTAAAGTTGACGACATGATATTTAGATCTAGGTCAGATCACTATTCTGCGATGGATTTTTTTATAGACCTTGAAGAATACTGGACGATAGTTCCTTTTATCGATGAGGGGAAGAAATTGGAAGCTGAGGTTTGGTCGAACGGAACTGCTGGAAAAAAAGTATTTGAATTTACAAACTTGTATCATGAAGCTAGTAAAAGACGGACAATTGCATATGATGTGAAAAATGAGATATTGGGTGAATCGGCTGATGGTAAGATGATTGTCATCAGAGCAACCAAATTGCCATTAACAATCGTAATTTTACTCGGTGGCTTGATGTTCTTTATATGTCTAATTATTAGAATCTTCAAAACACTTTTAAAACAGTAGCATGAATCGTATCGACCCACTCAGGATCAGCATTATAGGCGCTGGCAAAGTAGCCAAAGCTCTTTGCAGAGCTCTTTCCTTAAGTGGGGTTGAGATAGTTGAGATTTACAACCGCACCAGAATTGAAGCGGATAAGCTTGCTGCGGAATTAGAGAACACTAAAGTGGTTGATAGAATTGAGGATTTCAACACAAATGTGGACGCCGTTGCTGTACTTGTAAAAGACGATGCTCTTGAAAGTGCAGCCAAGTTGATACCACCGAGTATTAAAAGATTTCATGCATCTGGTGTAACGGATAGAGAAGTGCTGGGGGAAGAGAATGGTGTGGTTTGGCCTATTAAAAGTTTTAATGCTGAATCAGCTAATGACAGTCTTTCTGGAGTACCGTTCGGAATAGATGCAAGCTCCGATGAGTTTAAAGAGATACTCGATAAAATCGTGAGTTGTGTGGGTGGTAGAGGATTTCACGCGCCTTCAGAGGTGAGAGATAAAGTACATTTAGCGGCTGTGTTTGCTGACAATTTCGCAAACCACTGCCTTGCTCTATCCCAACAAATACTTCAAGATTCTGGATTTTCCACAGACCTATTGCATACTCTAGCAGAAGGGTTATTAAGTGGAGCAACAACCGGAACTTCTTTCGATAGACAGACTGGCGTCGCTATAAGAGGCGATAAAGGCAGCCAGCAAAAACACCTGGAATTAATCAAGTCTTTCTCCAACTCTCAGGAATTGTCTGAATTTTACAGCCTCTTAAGTAAACACATTTCTGAAAGCCACAATACGCATTAAGCAATGAATTATAAGACTAAACTTGCCAATATCGAACTCTTTGTATTTGACTATGATGGAGTTTTCAATGATGGCACAATATTATTAATGCCTGACGGCAGTGAAGTCAGGCAGGCATCAACCCATGATGGATTTGCCGTTCAATGGGCGGTAAAACAGGGGTTAAAATTAGCTCTGCTGACTGGAGGAAGTGAAAAAGCAGTAGCTTCAAGAATGGTGAAATTGGGGGTCGAAGAGGTTCACCTCAGATGTGAGGATAAATTTGAGTCCCTAAAAGCACTTTGCGAAAAGCTTCAAGTCCCGCTCGACAAGGTAGCTTATATGGGTGATGACATTCCGGATATTGTGGCAATGAGAGAAGTGGGATTAGCTGCATGCCCCAAAGACGCTGTTGAAGAAGTTAGAAATATAGCTCACTACATTAGCCCAAAGAGAGGTGGTAAAGGTTGTGTCAGAGATTTATTGGAACAGGCGATGAGATTGAAAGGAGTTTGGTCTTCAGAAAAAGCTCACAAATGGTGATAAAACGCACCTTATGTAATTGCACTCTTAACTAACTTCGCGCCGCAATGGATAAAAACACAATTATCGGGTTTGTGCTCATGTTCACCCTATTAATGGGATACAACTGGTACACCGCTCCTACTAAGGAAGAATTAGCCCAAATGGAACTCGCTGAGGCTGAGGCAAACGCGGCTATTAAGGCTCAAGCTCTTCAAGTTGATAATCTTCAAGAGGAACGTCCAACCGAGGATTTGATTCCTGAAAACTCCATTAGAAATCTCGAGTTTGACTCTATTGGGGAGTTTGCTATTTCCGATGAATTTCGCGAGAAGTACGGTCCTCTATCCCTTGCCGTGTTTGGTCAGGATCAAGAATACAGGATGAAATCCTCTGTTCTCGATATAAAGTTAGATTCACGTGGAGGACTTCCAATATCGGCTATACTAACTGATGGCAATGTTCGCTCTAGGGATGGTGAAGCTATCGAGCTTTGGGATGCCAATAGGAGTTCTATGGATCTTTATTTCGACGTGCCTGGTACTGGTCGAATTAAGATGACAGATCTGAATTTCAATCCTAAATCTCAAACAGATAGCACAATTTACCTGACAGCAGAAACTAAAGCGGGTAAAATTGAGGTAAGTCACATTCTAGAAGGATATGAACTTAGCACGAAAATTACTTTTATAGGTCTTGATGGAATTGTGTTACCTAATCAGAGATTAGTTTGGTCTGCTACTGGGTTAAGGAATGAGAAAGGGCTGGAGTGGGAAAGGCAGCACACTTCAATCTTTTACAAGGAAGAAGGACGAGGACGTGACTACCTCTCAGAAGGGCGATCGGACGAAGAAACTATTGAGTACAACTTGGAGTGGATAGCCTTTAAACAAGACTTTTTCTCTGCTATTGTGTCTGTTGATGGAGGATTTGAGAAAGGTGCAATATTGTCGAATCAACTATTCGAAGAAGACACCACTTCTACCCTTCTGTTTTCTGCCGAACTTCCTATGGTGGCTCAGTCTTTAGGCGGTACTATGGAGCACAACTTAAGCTTCTACTTTGGTCCTAATGACCTTGAACTTATTAATGCTACCGGATTAACTGAAGTGGGTAAAATAATCGACTATGGTTGGTGGATTTTCGGTTGGGTAAACAGAAATTTCATCTTACCACTTTACGACTTCTTAAACGCCCGCTTTATGAGTGCGGGACTGATCATCCTAATAATTACTTTGATTATCAAAATGTTTCTCTTCCCTATTACTTGGAAGAACTTCGTGAGCTCGGCAAAAATGAAAATGCTTCGTCCTCAAATCGAGAAGATTAACGAGGAACACCCTGAGGATAAGATAGCTCGCCAACAGGCTACTATGGAACTTTACCGAAAGTCGGGAGTTAACCCCATGGCCGGTTGTCTACCCGCCTTACTTCAAATGCCTATTCTTTACGCTATGTTCCGCTTCTTCCCTGCGAACATAGACCTCAGGGGAAAGAGTTTTTTGTGGGCGGACGACCTTGCAGCATATGACAGTATCGTGGATCTACCCTTTGAAATACCTATGTATGGAGCTCATATAAGTGGATTCACTGTGCTTATGGCTATCTCGATTTTCTTCTACATGCGAATGACAACCGCTGGTCAGCCTCCGCAACCTAAGCAGGCCGGTATGCCTGACATGAAGATGATACAGAACTTTATCCCATTCACGATGTTGTTCTTCTTTAATAAATTTGCAGCTGGCTTGAGTCTATATTACTTAGCAGCTAACCTTGTTTCTATAGGCCAAATGCTAATCATCAAACGCTACTTTATAAACGAAGATAAAATCCTTGCTGAAATTGATGAAAACGTTAAGAATCCTAAGAAAAAATCAGCTTTCCAGGAACGTCTAGCAGAAATGCAGAAGGAACAACAGAAGAAAACTAAGGAACTAAAAGCCTCTAAGGGTAAAAAGAAAAAGTGAAGGTTTATGTAAAACATATCTCATTAATTGCTTTTGTTATAGCAATTTTAACAGGATGTTCTGGGAAAAAAGAAATCACAGAAAGAACTTCTTCTACATACGTGCCTCTGGAAATTTCCCTCGGACTTCAAAGAACGATGTGCTATGGTTCTTGCCCCTCTTTTGCTTTTGAAGTATTAAACGATGGACGAGCTTCTCTTACAGTGGGTCGATTCACTGAAGAAGTGATAGGACGTCATTTAGACGAAGGTGATTACAAGTGTACAATTTCTGTAATCGAGATAGATCAAATCACGGCTTATGCAGAAGCAAACGGATACCTTAAACTTAATGATACATATGATGACAAGAGAGTAATGGATTTACCTGTTGCAATATCTACAATAAATGGAAAAACTGTATTTAACAGATATAACGGCCCTAATCTCGATGATCTTTACTCTAAAATCGAAGAATTAATGAGCAAAGCAAATTGGATCGCTGAGCCTGGCACACAAAAATAATTATTATTAAAACCTACATAAAATGAAACGTATTTATTCAATCGCATTAATTGCTTTAGTATCTGTTTTCTTCGCGCCTGTTTTTCAGGCACAAGAAGGTATGTGGCTAATGCATACTCTTGAAGAAATCAATGAGGAGTCAATGCAAAACTCAGGATTTCGTCTTACTGCTGACGACATCTACGATATCAATAGCGCGTCTATTAAAGATGCTATCATCCGCCTTAACGGTGGGAGTTGTACTGCAGAAGTTATTTCTTCTCAAGGACTAGTTCTTACAAATCATCACTGTGCTTACGGTGCTATACAAGGTTTCAGCTCTCCTGAGAATGACTATCTAACAGATGGTTTTTTCGCTCTTAGTCACGATGAAGAAATGCACATAGACGGATTCGAAGTGAGTTTCCTTGTTCGCATTGATGACATCACTGACCGCGTTCTTGCAAACGTTACAAGTGATATGAGTGAAGATGAGCGTAACGAAGCAATCTCAGCTGCGAAAGGTGAAATCAACACTGAGTACTCTGATACAGATGCTCACGGTTACCAGTACGAAATCAAAGGATTCTACTACGACAATGAATTCTACATGTTTATATACAACACTTACAAAGATATTCGTCTTGTGGGTGCTCCACCTGAGAGTGTTGGTAAATACGGTGGTGACACTGACAACTGGATGTGGCCTCGTCATACTGGTGATTTCTCTATGCTAAGAATCTACGCAGATGAGGATAATAATCCAGCTGAATTTGCTGAGACCAACGTGCCTTACTCACCTAAGCGTCATCTTAACATAAGTATGGAAGGTGTAAACAACGGCGACTTCACAATGATAATGGGATACCCTGGATCTACAGACCGTTTCCTAAGTAGTTGGGGAATTGAACAAGCTCTCTCTCTTCACAATCCGAGCGTTGTTGACGTTCGAGATCTAAAGCTACGCACTATGAAGGAGCACATGGACGCTGACCCAGGTGTTCGCATCCAATATGCTGCTAAGTATGCCCAAACAGCGAACTACTGGAAATACTACATAGGTCAATCAAAAGGTCTTAAAGCTTTAGATGTACAATCTCAAAAGGAGGCTATCGAGCAGAGATTCTCTAACTGGGTGGCTACAAGCACAGACCTACAAGCAGAGTACGGTGAAGCTCTTCAGCTTATCGAAGATTATTACTCTGCTACAGATGCAACTGCTAAGGCAGACGCTTATGCTTTAGAAGCAGGACTTATCGGATCTGACATCACGTTATTTGCAGTCCGCTTTGGCCGTACGGCTCCAGGGCTATTCTCTGAAAATGCTGATCAAGTTGCTGCAACGAAAGCCCGTCTTTCTAACTTATGTGACGGGTTCTTCAAGGATTACGATATGTCAACTGACAGAGATCTTTTTACGAATCTTATGAATAAATATAAAACTGACATTGCTTCAGAACACCTTCCTTCATTCTTTGCAACTGTTGACTCTAAGTATAAAGGATCAATCGAGCGTTACGCTTCTAAGATGTACTCAAAGAGTTTCCTCGTGAATGAAGAATCTGCCCGTGCTTTCATCGAAAATCCATCCGAGAAAGCCTTAAACAAGGACCTCGCTGTATCTGCAGCGATGAGTATTCTCGAAACTTACTTCGGCTCTATGGAAAGCGATGCTCAAGCTAAGTTCGACAAAGGATATCGCCTTTTCGTTAAAGGACTTCGCGAGATGCGTCCTAACAAAGCTTTCTACCCAGATGCTAACTCAACGATGCGCTGTACGTATGGCCCAGTTGGTGACTACTCTCCTGCAGATGCCGTTCAATACGACTTTGTAACTACCTCAGATGGGATTCTCCAGAAAATGGACAATTCTGACCCAGAGTTTGTAGTTCCTGCGCGTTTAGAAGAACTATTAGTAGCTCGTGACTTCGGTGAATACGCTGATGAAAACGGTAATCTTAACATTTGCTTCCTTCATGGAACAGACATTACTGGAGGAAACTCTGGTTCACCAGTTATGAACGCCAACGGCGATCTCATCGGACTTGTATTCGACGGAAACTGGGAAGCTATGAGTGGAGACATCGCATTCGAGCCTGAACTACAGCGAACCATCTCTGTTGATATCCGATATGTACTTTGGATTGTCGATAAATTTGCTGGTGCAACTAACATCATCGAAGAGCTTGACCTTATTTACGAAACTCCAGAAGTTGTCGTCCCTACTGAGTCATTGGTCGACTAAATTAATACGACTTTAATTAGTAACCCCAGGTAGTCAAACAAGACTGTCTGGGGTTATTTATTTACCTTTACATCGTGAGAATAGATATACTGACAGTACTACCAGGACTTCTACATGGTCCATTTGCAGAAAGCATTGTAAAAAGGGGGATTGAAAAAGGCCTTGTCGAGGTCAACATTCATGATATCCGAGATTACACTACTAACAAGCATAAAAAGGTAGACGATACTCCCTTCGGTGGTGCTGCGGGAATGGTTCTGGCGATGCAACCCTTACACGATGCTATCGTTAAATTAAAGAGCGAGAGGAATTATAATGAGGTGATTTTTTTAACACCCGACGGTGAGAGACTTGCTCAAGGTCGAGTTAATCAGCTTTCACTTTGTGGTAACATTCTCATGATTTGTGGTCATTATAAAGGTATAGACCAAAGGTTAAGAGATAACTTAATTACCCTCGAGATATCTATCGGAGACTATGTACTTAGCGGTGGTGAATTGGCTGCTGCTGTATTAACCGATGCTCTTGTACGCCTTATTCCAGGAGTGATTGGCGATGAGATGAGTGCACTCTCAGACTCGTTCCAAGATGGATTATTAGCTCCTCCTGTTTACACCAGACCTGCAGAATATAACGGCTGGAAAGTGCCTGAAGTTTTACTCAGCGGAAATCACAAAAAGATCCGGGTTTGGGAAGAAGAGCAAGCCTTAAAAAGGACCAAAGAGAGGCGGCCTGATTTGCTTGATTGATAAAATAAAAAAACATGCAGATGATACTAGATTTATTCGTAATATTGCATCCCGAATTTAAGCGGATTTAAATATATCATTATGGAGCGTATTAAGGAGATTACAAATTTGATCGTTGAGTCACGTGAGTGGCCTGAGTTCGGAGCTGGAGACACCATCACTGTTACTGTTAAGATAACAGAGGGTAAGAAAGAACGTCTTCAATCATTCCAAGGTGTTGTATTACAGCGTCGTGGAGTCGGCATGAATGAGACTTTTACTATCCGTAAGATGTCAAGTGGAATAGGCGTAGAGCGGATAATACCTGTTAATAGTCCTCACATAGACAGTATTACAGTTAACAAAAGAGGAGTTGTGCGTCGTGCACGTGTATTCTACCTACGTGAACGTACTGGTAAGTCAGCTCGTATTAAGGAGCGTAGAGAATAATCAAATAATCATAATATTATTTAAAAAGCCGTTCTTTTATAAAGAGACGGCTTTTTTCTTAAAGAACTTTTTATAACTCGTCTTTTGTGTTTATTAATTATCTACCCAAGTAATTCGTCGACGCGAGCAAGAATAGCCTCCTCACGTGATTTAGTGCTGGAGACTAGCTCAGAACACCTAGCGAGCGTAGATGAGACGAATACATCGTCATTCAGGTCTACAGTATTTACGCGCGCGTTTAGGATCGCGCCAAGTACAGCTGTTCGAAGGCACATGGCTCCTACTCCAGCATCTGTAATAGAGTTAGGATTACCTAACTGAGCCATGGCTTCGGCTACTTCGAGGGCATTGTGCGCAATTTCTGCAACCTGCATCGGAATTTCAATAGCGTTTTTAGTGGCAGTCTGGATTGCATTAGAGCGAGCGAGCTTTTGATCTTCAGAGGATTTAGGGAGCCCGTAAGCCTCGATTATACTGTTGAAAGCGGCGGTGTCAGCGTCAACGAGGGCGAGCAGTTGGGAGTGATAGGCTTGGCCTTTATCAGCCCAATCGCTAAACTCTTCCCAACGATCATCCCAACCACGCTTATTTGCGCTCAGGTTAGCTACCATAGTAGACAAAGCCGTCCCTAAGGCACCAGAATAAGCCGCAATTGATCCCCCGCCGGGAGCAGGCGATTCGGAAGCCGTTTCGTTAGAAAACTCGCGAAGGTTTTTCTCAAGGAGAGGGAAAGATCCTGTTCCACCAATGAGGTACTCAATGATTCTCTCTTTAGGATTGAAGGGAGCGAGGTCATCTAGGCCAAGAGATTTAACAGCAATTTTAATTTTTTCTGTTTGAGAAATCCCTGTTGATCGGTGTTGTTTTCGAAGAAAATAATCTGCCGCTTCTGTCATAACTTTAAGTGGAACAAGCCCTACTAGTTCAGAGCCCGTGACACGAATCCCACGATCTTGAGCTTTAGAGCAGGCTTCATCAAATGCAATGTGGGTAGGCGTTACGCTTATATCGGTTAGATTTAGGGAAAGCTGTGCGATACCGTATTCTTCAATATACCAACCTATACCTTTAACTGACTTGAGAGTTCCTTCTTGACGAACTGGCTCGCCATTTTTATCTTTTATTACTTTACCGGAGATTAATCCGCCTTCTCTTTTAATTCTTCCAGCCTCACGTATATCGAAGGCGATAGCATTCGCTCTACGAGAAGAAGTAGTATTAAGATTGATGTTGTATGCAATTAGGAAATCGCGGGCCCCGATTGCCGTGGCACCTGTTGAACGTGCACGGGCATTGAATTCAGAGGGACCGAAATCTGGTCTGGCTTCTGGGGTAGATAGTTTTTCTAACCCCTCGTACTCACCTTTACGGCAAACGGCTAAGTTCTTACGCGCGGGAATGAGGGCTGCCGATTCGTAGTGGTAGCCCGGAATACCGAGCTCCGTTCCCACTCTTTTTCCGAGGTCATGTGCGACCTTGATACAGTCATCCATAGTGACTCCCGAGACTGGCACGAATGGACAAACGTCAGTTGCTCCCATGCGTGGATGCTCACCAGTTTGTTTAGACATATCAATAAGTTCAGCTGCTTTTTTTATTACGCGGAACGCCGCTTCTCCAACTGTTTCAGGTGGACCTACGAAAGTGATAACAGTACGGTTAGTACTCTTTCCAGGGTCGACATCTAAAAGACGACATCCTTCAACAGTTTCTACAACAGCTGCAACAGCATCAATGATTTCCGGGCGTCGGCCTTCAGAAATATTCGGTACGCACTCAATTAGTCTATGCATGAAACTAAATTACTTTATATGAAACCTAATTTTATTCTCTTAACCTACCCAAAGTTCACCATTTACATACACTTTTTCAACAACTACATCATTCAATCGGTAAGGTATTTCCTCAAGACCGCTCATCTCACGAGTAACAAAGAAATTAGCGAGTTTTCCTGGTGTAATCGTTCCAACTTCATCTTCTAGCTCCATAGCTGCGGCGCCATTCAATGTTGCGGCAGCAATAGCTTCGATCGGCTCTAGCCCCATCTTTAATGAACCTAGACGGACTACTTCAGTCATATCGCCTGAAGGAGAGGTGCCTGGGTTTTGGTCTGTGGCGAGGGCGAGAGGAAGCCCTGCATCTACGAGTTTTCTACCTGGGGTGTATGGCAAACCAAGGAAATGCGAGCAAAGTGGAAGAGCTACGGGAAAGGTCGGTGAGCCAGAAATGAGGGATTCTTTCAATGCTGCTATATCAGCGTCGTCAATTATTTCGAGATGATCTACACTGAGAGCTTCTCCATTAACGCATAACTTTACTCCACCTAATATATTAAACTGATTAACATGTACTTTACACTTTACTTTTAATTTACTAGCAGCTTCTAAAAGTCGGGCAACATCCTCTGTTGAGAAGTAGCCTGTTTCGCAGAAAGCATCGACGTAATCGACAAGACCCTCAGAAACGAACTGAGGTAACATATCGCTGATTACATGGTCTGTGTAGTCAGATGAGCTATTGAACTCAGCGGGCACTGCATGACATCCTAAGAAGGTGGCACGAATAGGGATAGGAGAAACTTGCTTAAGACGCTTTATCACACGGAGCATCTTCCTCTCTGCTTTGAGAGTTAATCCGTAACCTGACTTTATCTCTAAAGCGCCAACTCCTAACTTAACTATCTCGAGCAGGCGATCTAATGAGCGATCGAAAAGATCATCTTCGGGGAGTTTTTGCAAAGCGCGTGCGGAATTGAGAATCCCTCCTCCTTTAGCCGCTATCTCCTCGTATGACAACCCACGAAGGCGATCTAAGAACTCACCAGCTCTGTCATTAGCGTAAACTAAATGAGAGTGACTATCACACCAAGATGGAATGATGTAACGATTGGTGCATGAAATTATTTGGGTTTTACCTGAAGGGGCTTTAGGGCAAGTTGACATGGAACCAAACCCGATTATTTTCTCCCCCACAACTTCCATCCACGCATTTTCCAAGACCGGGAATTTTTTCATATTTTCACCCGCCACAAAATTGGGGGGATTTTCGTAACAACCTACCAGTCCTTTGATGTCTTTAAAGAGTGCTCGCATAGGCTGCAAGTTATATCTTGCAGCCCATGGCAGGAAACACTTTAGGCAAGGTATTTCAAATTACTACTTTCGGGGAGTCACATGGCGTGGCTATAGGCGGAATAATTGACGGCGTACCTGCCGGCTTAGAGCTTGACCCTGCTGGGATACAGAGCGATTTAGACAGACGCCGACCCGGCACTTCTGATATTACAACCCCTCGAAAAGAAGATGATAAAGTTGTGATATTATCTGGAGTTCTACCTGCTGAAGGCGGTCTATTTATCAGTACTGGGACTCCAATAGGGTTTCAACTGGCAAATAAGGACGCGAAAAGCGCAGATTATTCTCACCTTGAAAATACTTTTAGACCTTCCCACGCTGATTACACTTACGATGCTAAGTACGGGCTGCGAGATATCCGTGGCGGAGGCAGATCTTCTGCTAGAGAGACAGCCTGTAGGGTTGTAGGCGGTGCGATTGCAAGGCAACTCTTAAAGACAACGTATTCTGTTGAGATTAGTGCCTACGTAGAAAGAGTTCAGGACATTTCAGTGCCCTTCCCTCCCACATTCTTCTCGAGAGAAATGGTTGACTCTACTGCCGTAAGATGCCCTTCTGACGAAGTCGCCAGCAAAATGATACAGAGAATTGAGACGGTTAGAGATGAAGGAGACACCGTGGGCGGATCGATAGTCGTAGTGGCTAAGAACGTACCGGCTGGCTGGGGAGAGCCCGTATTCGATAAGCTCAATGCTGATTTAGCTAAAGCTTTGATGAGCATTCCTGCCGTCAAGGCTCTGGAGATAGGCTCAGGATTTAGCGGAACCTTAATGAGGGGCTCTGAGCACAACGATGAGTTTGTATCAGGGAAAAGCGATGGGGCTGTCATTGAAACCTCCTCGAACAGAAGCGGTGGTATTCAAGGCGGGATTTCCAATGGAGAAGAAATCGTTATACGAATAGGATTTAAACCAGTGGCTACAATAAAAAAGATACAAAACACTGTCAATCGTGATGGTGAAGAAATAACAGTTAGCGGGAAAGGTCGTCACGATCCATGTGTGCTACCGAGAGCAATTCCTATAGTGGAAGCTATGGTGGCCCTGGTATTAGCTGACCACTCTCTTAGACAAAGAACTTCAAGATTATGAGCAAAGAAAACAAGGGCTTAGCGATGCATTGGCAAGTCATTATAGGACTTCTTTTAGGAATTGTGTACGCATGGATGAGTATACAGTTTGGCTGGAATGAATTTACACTTAACTGGATTCAACCCTTCGGCGACATCTTCATAAACATACTTAAACTCATAGCAGTTCCACTTGTGCTATTCAGCATCATTAGTGGTGTTGCGAGCTTGGGCGATATGAGAAAGCTTGGGCGGATGGGGATTAAAACTCTTGCATTATATCTAACCACAACGATGTTCGCTGTTATTGTAGGGCTTACACTTGTGAATGTTTTTAAGCCTGGAGACCATGCAAGTGATACATTGAGGGAGGCTAACCGAATTCGTTACGAATTATGGCGTGACGCAAACGACATCGTGCTCTTAGATGAAATAAACTTCACCCAGAATCCAGAACTCGAGGAAATGGTCACCACTATAAAGAGTGAATCTATTGAGCACAATGAATGGGTAAACGACAAGCTTAATAAAGCTGATAAAACAAAGACTTCTGGACCACTACAACCTTTAGTTGACGTTGTTCCAAAGAACATATTTAAATCCCTAAGCGATATGCAGATGCTCCAAATTATCTTCTTCGCCATCTTCTTCGGCGTAGTTGTGACGGGGCTCAAGGATGAGCAAAAAGGCACGATTGTAAGAGCTGTGGACGCATTGAATGAGGTGTTCGTACAAATGGTTTGGGTCGTGATGAAGATTATGCCCCTCTTTGTTTTCGCTCTTATGGCAGGTCAAATAGTCAAAGCAGCCGGCACCGACCCCGAACATTTCCAACAACTTCTAACCTTCCTGCTCAGATACAGCCTCGTGGTAGTCTTGGGTCTTGCAATCATGGCTTTCCTCTTGTACCCGCTTATCATCTCTTTATTTGTTAAGAATATGACTTGGAAGCAGTTCACATCAGGAATGAGAGACGCCCAAATCACAGCCTTCTCAACTTCTTCTTCAGTTGCAACTTTGCCAGTAACAATGAATTGTGTTGAGAAAAATCTTAAAGTATCAGAACGCACTGCTAGCTTCGTCCTACCTATCGGAGCCACAGTAAATATGGACGGAACTAGCCTATACCAAGCCATTGCTGTAGTAGCTCTCGCACAGTTTCATATGATAGATCTCACTATGGCTCAACAGGCAATTATCGTTCTCACAGCTACCCTTGCCTCAATCGGAGCGGCAGCTATTCCGAGTGCAGGTCTTGTATTAATGATTATCGTATTAGAAAGCGTGGGTCTCAACCCAGCTTGGATCGCACTAATATTTCCTGTTGACAGGATACTTGACATGTGTAGAACCGTAGTCAATGTGACAGGTGACGGAACCGTTAGCACGCTGGTGGCTGCTAGTGAAGGTGAGATAGGAAACACTATAGAACCAAGGTCTTAATACAAGAAAATGACTCGACTCGCTTTATTTTCGATAGTACTGTCATTCACTTTTTTCTGCACCTTAAATCTATTAGCCCAAACCTGCCCTCCCCCCGAATACATCTCCTCTAGAACAATCAAACTCTTCGAAAAAGCCACGGAATCTAAAAAGAATCGCACTATTGAGGATAGGATAGAGATGCTGCGTGAAGTTGTTGATGAGCATGACGATTTCGGAGCGGCTTACGAAGCTCTCGCAAAGCTCTTATTCAAGAAGGCGAAAGGAGATCTAGAGTTTGCAAACGAATGTCAGGTCGCAATATCTAAATGGGGTGAGCTTTGTGAGAGTGATAACAATTTCGCTGAGGCTAACTATATGCTAGGGGCAATAGCGTACATTTCAGGGGTGTCAGATGTTGCACTGAGTGAATTTGAGCTGTTTATTTCTAAAACTGACAAAGGGTCGAAGAATGGAGAGTTAAAATCGAGCTTGGAACGGAGAAGGCGGGAGGTATTAAAATTAATGCCTGAAGTGAGATTTGAAGTTCAGTATTACACTAACCAGGGGAGCTATATTCCCGAGCCTCTACCTTCTATCAGCTTGCCCGAAGATGAGTACCTACCTGCCCTATCTCCTGATGGCGGCAGTCTTTTTTTTACTCGCGCAAGAATTATCAAAGCAAGGGGGGATGTGGTTACGAAGAGGGTTGAAGATTTTATCCAGGCAAGAAGAAGTACGGTTAAAGAAGGTTTCGACAGCGGGGAGTTACTCGACTACCCTTTTAACCAAGGGGATAATTATGGAGGGGTTAGCCTTTCAATTGACAATAGGCTTATCATTGTTGCCGCCTCCAACCCCACCACTAAAAACCCTGAAAACATAGACCTTTTCAAGACCACATACAATGTAGACGGAAAGGACGATAAAGGCGATTTCTTCTACTATTGGGGGGATTTAGAACTTTTAGGGCCTCAGATAAACACCCCTCAGGGATGGGAGTCTCAACCAACTTTGAGCGCCGACGGAAAAGAACTTTTCTTTGCTTCTGCGAGAGAGAGCTCCACTCTCGATGCGGATGGAAACCCTACTATGGATATCTACTCAAGCGTGAAAACTGAAAATGGAGTTTGGTCACAAGCGGAAAAATTACCGCCTCCTATATCTACTGGAGCACAGGAAAAAGCTCCCTTTTTACATCCTGATGGAAGCACCTTATATTTCTCGAGCAATAGAACTCCGAGTGGAGGAGGTTACGACCTTTGGGTAACACGAAGAGATTCTTTAGGAAGCTGGTCAAACCCAGTAAACTTAGGAGCCCCGGTAAATACAAATGGAGACGAACACGGCTTAGTAGTATCTACAAGCGGCACTGAAGCCTTTTTCGCCAGTCGCAGAAAAGGCACAAAAGGTCTTGATATTTTAAGCTTCCCCATACCGGAAGAATTGAGACCTGAGGCCGTTCAGGTCATTCATGGAGTAGTGAACCCCAATCCACCTACTGAAGACGTAAGACTCACCATAGAATATGTCCAAAGCCGTGAAGTACAAGAAATTGAACTTAACTATGATGATGGATCATTCGCTACTGTTATCAAAGTAAACCGAGGTGAAGATGTACTACTTCATGTCGAAGGAGATGAGCTTGCATTTGAAGCTGTGGTAGTCCATTTAGCTGAAAAAGAGGGGGCTATGCCTAATATAATTGAGGATATCACTCCTGTTATCGAGCTACGTGCTCAAAATGCAATCGTAGAAGATGCCTTTGAGCTTAAAGACGTTCAATTTGAGACTAATAAAAGTGAGATAACCTACACTACTAGACTCATCCTCAAAGCATTTACAGAATACCTAATTACTCACGAAAAATTCTCAATAAGCATAATTGGCCACGCTGACAACGTTGGTTCAGCTAAAGCCAACTTACAACTTAGCCGTGACAGAGCGGAGGCCGTTCTACAATGCTTAGTTGAATACGGTGTTGCAGCTTCAAGGTTAGAAGCCAATGGATATGGCGAATCAAACCCCAAAGCATCAAACAATGACGAGGCCGGAAGGGCTGTGAATCGAAGGACGGAGTTTAGGATTATGGATTAAGAGGGGGTATCTCTAACACGATTCACACACAAAAATTCGTTAAGAACATCAGAGGCGTAGCATCCATAAAACAATATGCAGGGGGTATTTTCGTATGATATAGAGCTACATAATTCCGCCATGCATAGCAAACTTATTACATCCCGTCAGATATACACACTCACATTAGCAATAGCATTGTGCTGTGGGGCAATTTTAGTTCCGGCTTTAGAAGTTAAATCTCAACTTACTCATGAGTTAGAGGTGAAAGAAAGGATTTGGTCTAAAGCAAATGACGCTTTCAAGAAAAAGCAATTTGCATTAGCCATGAAGAACTTCGGGGACTTTATGGAGTTCGAAGCCGACGTTAAATCAGAGAGGTTTGTGGAGGCTGCATACCTAGAATCTATCTGCGCATTAAACCTCTACCACAAGGATGCAGAGTTCAGGATTGACGAATTCATTACTGCATACCCAGAAAGTCCGTACGTGCTTGAAGCTTTATACTCGATAGCTGACCACCACTACAAACGCAGACATTACGGGAAGGCGGCGGAAGCATTTAATAAAGTAGATTTAAGACAACTCAGCACGGATAAGAAGCGTGAACTCCAGTTTAAAAGGGGGCACAGCTTCTTCGAGAAAGAAAATTTTGAAGCTGCTAGATACGATTTATTTGATGTGATGAAAAGTAAGGGTACATTCCACTCTGCTGCAACATACTACTTCAGTCATATAGCTTATTTGAATGATAACCCTAAGGTGGCACTGGATGGATTTTACAATATAGCTGACGATCCTGATTTTGTGAGCGTTGTTCCAATTTACATCGCTCAATCTTTACACGCCAGCTCTCAATTTACCGAGCTACAATCTTACGGGCCTCCCCTCCTCGATGAGTCAGCAGGTCTTGAGGATGAGGAAAGGGTAGAAATCGCCAGGCTTGTTGGTGATGCGTTTTACAAAGACCAAGATTTCACAAGTGCATCACCTTATTTGGAGATGGCTTGGGAAGGGACTCGGGGTCCAGGTCGCAAACCTGAATTCGCTTACGAAGTGGGTTACACTCGTTACCGAATGGGGGCTTGGAGAGATGCGCTGGATGTGCTGGCTTTAACTGCTCGCGAAGACAATAAACTTGGACAGAACGCTACGTATCACATGGCGGATTGTTATATCCAGTTAGGCCAAAAAGATAAAGCCCGAAGCGCCTTCGGCCGTGCCGCCTCCAAAGAATTCGATATTGAGATCATGGAGGACGCATTGTTTAGTTACGCTAAACTCGCCTTCGAATTATCGTACAATCCGTTAGATGACGCTATCACAGCATTCCAAAGATATCTCGATAAATATCCCAACTCTATTCGTAGAGATGAAGCTTATAGATTTCTTATAGAAGTTTATTTGGTAAGTAGAGATTACGACAGAGCGCTCGACGCGCTCGATAAAATTCGCGACAAAGACGCTACTATACAAAGTTCATATCAACTCCTTGCATATAATCGCGGAGTAGAACTTTACCAAAGAGGTAGGTACACAGACGCCGTTCCGTATTTCGACAAGGTTCGCACATACCCTATCGACGCTCAATTAGCTGCGGAGTCTTTTTATTGGCAAGGAGAATGTTATTTCGCTTCAAGAGATTACACAAACGCAACAATATCTTATTCAAAATTTTCTACCGCTCCAGGTGGATATTCGAGCGATTTCTACCCAGCTGCAGATTACGCCAGAGGTTACTCATTATTTAAGCGCAAGAAATATTCAGACGCTCTATCAGCATTCCGATCTTACCTCGAAGCTCATCCTGAAGATGCGCCTAAAAGAGTACTAGATGCTGAGCTTAGAACTGCTGACTGCTTTTACGCAAAGAAAGAATTCGACCGAGCAGTCACATATTATGATAAATGCCTTGTAAATAAACACGCTGTAAACATAGATTACATTTTATACCAAAGGGCGATGTCAATCAGTCTCAGTGACGACACTGACGCTCTCCCAACTCAAATACAAGTACTTGACAGACTACTCGAAGAATACCCTAACTCTCGTTTTGTTGTTGATGCCCTTTACGAAAGCGCCCGAACCCTAATCGAGCTAGATGAATTAGATGATGCTAACACACGACTTAACGAACTTCTTTCATCACACCCACGTAATCCACGAACAAAAGAAGCTCTTGTTGACCTATGCCTTATTGGTATAAAGCAAGATAGACCTGACGATGTACTTGCTACTTGGGATAAAATCCGCACGACCTACGGCAACGACCCTGTTGCAGCAGACGCCTACAACATAGTAGAGCCTTTGTTAATTGAGAGAGGTCTGTTAGACGACCTTCCCCCCGCTGTGGGATTGTCAGGAGAAGATATAGAGAGTCGACTCTACGAGGCTGCCGTGTCTCTTGCTCTAGAGGAAAACTACTCAAAAGCACTCCCTCGTTTAGAAGAGTACTTAAGGCAGTATGAAAATGGCAACCACATTGACGAGGCACATTTCTACCTTGCAGCTTGCTTAACGAATGCTGGAGATAAAACCGGAGCGCTACTTTCTTACGAGATGGTAATCGCCCTACCCCCGGGTGATTTTACTGAAGCAGCCGCAATCGCTGCAGCTACTCTAGCTTGGAATGAGGGGGATTACCCTCGAGCACTTAATCACTACCGTCTCTTAGCAGACATCTCAAGTATTCAATCGAATAAGTTAGAGTCTTCTATAGGCCAAATGAGATGCTACTACCTCCTTGATCAACCCGCTCAAGCATTCACATTTGCCAACTCTGTCTACACCGATCCGGGAACACCTGAGTCAATTAAGCGAACAGCTTCATTGTGGCTAGGTCGTATTCATTACGACTCTAACGAGCTTGAACAAGCCCTTGGATTTTTCGAATCAACAGTTAAGTTCGGAGGAGATGTGGGAGCTGAATCTCAGTTTATGATTTCTCGAATTTTATTCAACAAAGCTGAATACGAAAAAGCAGAGCAAAACATCTTTACCCTTGTCAGCGACTACTCCTCTTACGATGAGTGGAAATTCAAAGGTTTCTTGCTACTTGTTCGCACTTACATTGGCTTAGATGACCTTTTCCAAGCTCGAGCCACAGCAGAAAGTATATTAGAAAACGTAGATGAGGAGTGGGTCCAAAATGCATGTACCGATCTCATGCTTGAAATTGAGATACTCGAAGAAGGGGAACCTAATGGAACTGACCTAATCGAAACTGGCACCTTAATCGATAACGACGAGAAATAATGAATAAAATCTCAATCCAAACACTCTCATTAGTCATAATCACATCGACTTTATTAAGCACTGTCTCTTTTGCACAAGAATCTTCGGACTCTTTAAAAATGGACGTCACATTTGTGGGCGAAAGAGAAATGATTGTGAAGG
>Ga0206679_10000261_pt1 | contig 43547 bp, 40 predicted proteins | sample M110012015metaG_FD_155464 | JGI IMG/M metagenome (GOLD analysis project Ga0206679, IMG submission 155464) | Ammonia-oxidizing marine archaeal communities from Monterey Bay, California, United States - M1 100m 12015 | ecosystem: Environmental > Aquatic > Marine > Intertidal zone | place: USA...
AGGAAAAAAAGAGATGCAGCTCACGTTGACGGATTACACCCAGTCGGAAAACAAAAAGTCCGTAAACTAAAAGAACAACATGCGTTCATTATGGGAGTCCCCGTAACACTTTCTAGCAAAAAGGCCGCTCCTTTGGTGGTTTGGGAAGGAAGCCATAAAATCATTAAATATTATTTTGAAAAAGAACTTGCTGATATTGATCCTAAAGATTGGAAAAATGTAGACATTACCAAGTCTTACCATAAAGCAAGAGAAGAGATTTTTGGATCCTGCAAAAGAGCAGAAGTTCATGCTGAGCCGGGAGAGTCTTACATTATTCATCGGATGGCGTTACATGGCGTTGCTCCGTGGGACGGGAGGGCAAAAAGTGGAAAGGAAGGCAGAGTAATTATTTATTTTAGACCTGAAGCTGACTTAGGTCGATCAGGTTGGTTAGATAAGCCTTAAAGGTTTGAATAATCTCTTAAACGACCGTTTCTGCCTCCACGCCTTTTGAATAAAATTTTACCTCTACTTGGCAATTTTTCAATTATTAACTGTCTTTCCTTTGAAGAGTACTTTGGCCATTTTTGTATTTCGTCAGCTGAGCGATGACAACCAATACATATTTTAGCTTTAGAATGTAATACACACAGTTTTATGCACGGACTTTCAATTTCATCACGTTTCCAGATTTCATCAATCATTCTTTTGCCCTAATGTTTTGAATTCGATCTAAAGCTCCTTGTAAAATATAACCAGCTGCAACATGATCTATCACTTGATTGCGACGTTTTCGAGATGTATCGGCCTCAATTAAGACTCTTTCAGCAGCAACAGTTGAAAGTCTTTCATCCCAAAAAGAAATAGAAATTTGAATTAAACTATTTAGATTTCTGGCAAAAGCGCGTGTTGATTGACATCGTGGGCCCTCGGAACCATCCATATTTATAGGCAACCCCAAAACAATGCCTTCAATATCTCTCATCTCAATTATCTTTATTAGTTGAGCTGCATCATTCTTAAATTTGGTTCTTCTGATAGTTTCGAGTGGACTAGCCACAGACAGCAAAGTATCGCTAACAGCAACGCCAATAGTTTTTTCCCCAAGATCTAACCCAACTACAGCTTTTACTCTCGAAATACTTTCATAAAAATCTAAAAAATTCGGAAATATACTCATTAATTTTTTACCTTAATATTCATTTTTTAAAATTTTAATTCGCTGAGACTCTTTCGCTAGCACGATGACAGAGTATTTTTTGTTTGATATTTTATTAACCTTTTATGATATAGTTAATTGTTTCTAAGGCCAGATTTTATTGCCAAATCATTTATAGTTTTTTCTATTTCGTTATTCCAGGGATCATTATCATTACCACTTCTTAAAAGTTTATCCCAAATTTTATATGCTATGTCTGGTCTTTTAGTTTGCGCCATTAAAAGGCCAGTAAAATATAGCGCTCTGCGATCTTCTTTATCTAGTTTAAGAGCTCTTTTTAGGCTTTTTTCAGCTTCTGGCGAGACATAACCGTTTGCAGCATTTATCAATATTTGTACATGATCGGTGTGGTCGGTGGCTGTTGCTTTCGCTCCCAAAATTGCAATCAATTTTTTTTGCGCAATATGTGCTTTGGTAAAACGGTTAAGATCAATTTCATATTTTATTAATAGTTTAAGTCCAGGTATATCAAAATTGTTTCTTTCGATGGCATCCCTCAGTTTTTGTATTAATTGTAAGTATTCATCGTCGTATTTAGTTGTGGTTTTTGTGTTTTCAATTTTTGCTTCAACTAGTGCTTGTGATGGGCGATTGTCACGAAAAATCTGTATCGTATCTAACCTATTCTTAAGAGGAAGATCGGTTTGTCCAAAAGAACCTAATGATAAATACAACATTGAAGTACAAACAATAATAAATCCACTTATTAGAATAATTGATAAATAGCTAGTTTTATTAGATGTAGATAATAATTGTTCAGACTTATTTAAGTCATTTTCGAGAAGTCGTTTTTTTATTTCGAGACGTGATTGTTTGGCCTCTGGTTCACTGAGCACACCGCGTTCGATATCGTTGGATATTTCACTTAACTGCTGGCGGTATAAATTAAGCTCTAAGTTAAGATTATTATTGGTTGGCTCTTTTTTTAATATTATGAAAGTGCTTACAGCAACTGAAACTAAAACCAATAAAGATGAAAATAGTAAAAAATTTAACATATGTATACCTATTTACACCTCTAAAACAAATTGAGTAATATAGTACATTAATGAGTAATTATGTACGTCTATATGATGTGTTTGGGTAATAATCAAAGAGTTGTTTTAAGATTTGTCGTAATTTAGATGTAACAGGCCGATTTAACTATTGGAATTTGTAGATTTTAGGCGCATTTAATCCATTAATCAGACGTCTAATTTGTTCGTTTGAATTGTCACTGTGAGGAAAATGAAATTATGAAAAAATATTCAGTAGCGGCGATAGTTCGAGAAGCTTTCAGGTATCATAGTGGATGGGAAAGAGCTTGGCGCTCCCCGGAGCCAAAATCAGAATATGATGCAGTCATAATTGGTGCTGGTGGTCATGGCCTGGCAACAGCTTATTACTTAGGTAAAAACCATGGAATTAAAAATGTTGCGATAATTGAAAAAGGTTGGCTTGGAGGTGGAAACACGGGTCGTAACACTACCATCATTAGATCAAATTACCTACAAGACCCCTCAGCAGCAATTTACGAGAAAGCTAGATCATTATATGAGACGCTTTCTCAAGATTTGAATTATAATATCATGTTCTCACCAAGAGGTGTCATGATGTTGGCTCAAACAGAACATGAAATCCGTGGATATCGGCGCACGGCTCACGCTAATAATTTACAAGGGGTGGAAACAGAGTTCATTGCTCCACATACAGTAAAAAAACTTTGTCCAATTATTGAATTGTCTGGCCCTCGCTTTCCCGTTTTAGGTGCCTTATGGCAGCCTAGAGGTGGAACTGCGCGGCACGACGCGGTGGCATGGGGATATGCGAGAGCTTGCTCTGATATGGGGATGGATATCATTCAACAATGTGAAGTTACTGGAATAATACAATCTAAAGGACATGTGTCCGGAATAGAAACTACAAAAGGAAAGATCAAAACTAAAACTTTAGGAATGGTAGTAGCAGGTAACTCAAGCGTACTAGCTGACAAAGCTGGTTTTAGGCTCCCTATTGAAAGTGTCGCATTGCAAGCCTTGGTTTCAGAGCCGGTTAAGCCATGTATGGATGTCGTAGTAATGGCAAATACAGTTCACGGGTATATGAGCCAATCTGATAAAGGTGAAATGGTGATTGGTGGCGGAACAGACGGTTTTAATAATTATACCCAACGTGGTAGCTTCCATCATATAGAAGAAACAGTGAGGGCCTTAATCGAAACTTTTCCCATGATTTCTAGATTGAAGATGCTGCGACAATGGGGGGGTATTGTTGATGTGACTGGTGATAGGTCACCTATTATTTCTAAGACCCCTCTTTCTGGATGCTTTTTAAATTGTGGGTGGGGGACTGGAGGATTTAAAGCCATTCCTGGTTCTGGATGGGCCATGGCTGAAACAATGGCAACTGGAGCTCCAAGTATATTAGCATCAGCATTTAGTTTAGATAGATTTAAAGAAGGACGATTTATTGATGAAAGTGTTGCTGCTGGAGTTGCACATTGATCTATATTGTAGGCTAAAAAGTATTTTATAAGGATCTGTAAATGTTAATTATTAAATGCCCTTATTGTGGAGTTGAGGCAGAAGAAACTGAGTTGACTGCGGGTGGTGAAGCTCATCTAAAAAGATTTGGACCAGGTTCAACCGACGATGAGTTTGAAAGTTACCTATTTATGCGAAAAAACGTTAAAGGGGTAAATTTTGAAAGATGGCGTCATACTTATGGCTGTGGAAAATGGTTCCATGCAGCACGTTGCTCTGTAACACTTGAGGTGTTTGGAACATATTTAGCTCAAACATTTGAGCCGCCAAAGGAGCTTCTCTCAAAGATTATAAAAAAACGACCTGAATGGGATGCTTTTTGATGAGTACACGACTTGAAACTGGTGGTAGTCTTTTGGATAGAAGTTTGTCTAAAGAGTTTACGTTCAATGGAAAGAGATTGAAAGGTTTCAAGGGTGATACCCTTGCGTCTGCACTCTTAGCTAATAACCAAGTCCTTGTGGGTCGCTCTTTTAAGTATCATAGGCCACGCGGAATTGTGGCGGCAGGTCCGGAAGAACCAAATGCGTTATTTGAGACTGGATCTGGCTCAACATTTGAACCTAATCAAAGGGCAACCACAACAAAGTTAGTTGACGGCTTACAAGTTAAAAGCCAAAATCACTGGCCTACTTTAGAATTTGACATTGGTGTCATAAACTCTGTTCTGGCTCGCTTTTTGCCAGCAGGTTTTTATTACAAGACATTTATTCATCCAAGGTTTGCTTGGAAACATATTTTTGAACCAATTATTAGACGAGCTGCAGGGCTCGGTTCTGCCCCAACTGAAAAGGACTCTGAGTCCTATGAACATTTCTACGCTCATGTTGATCTATTGATTATTGGTGGTGGTATCGCTGGTATTACTGCTGCTAGAGCAGCGATGAAAAGTGGTTTAAAAGTTCTGATAGCTGAGCAAAACGATTATTGGGGTGGAAGAGCATCTATAGATAATGTTGATATTGAAAATGAATTATCACCAGATTGGATAAATGAGCAAATAAATAATTTTTCAAAATCAGACAATATTAAATTACGATTAAACACTATGGCTGCAGGTGTATATGATCATGGGTATGTTTTGTTACACGAAAATCTAACGGATGGTTCTCCGGGAGGTGGTGGCCTGCGGCAAAGATTGTGGAGAGTGCGTGCTAAACATATTATTACTGCTACAGGTGCTATCGAGCGACCCTTGTCTTTTGCTGGAAATGATCTGCCAGGAGTGATGTTAGCTGCTTCAGTTAGGGATTACGTTATAAATTTTGGTGTTTCTTGTGGTGATAAGACTGTTATCGTTACAAATAATGATGACGCTTATAGAACGGCAATAGTTATGAAAAATGCGGGATTAGAGGTCCCTTGTATTATTGACGCCCGAACGAGTGTAACAGGAGACCTGCCTGCGCAAGCCCGCAAACTTGGCATCAGAATAGAAACAGGTAAAGGCATATCCACGGTTAAAGGCTCAAAAAAAGTTGAAGGTGTTACTATATGCTCTCAGGCAGGTGGAGGAGAGGCTTTAGAAGAGATTAGTTGTGATTGTGTTGCAATGTCAGGAGGTTGGTCTCCGGTTGTGCATCTGTGGTCGCATTGTGGTGGTAAGTTAAATTGGGATGACCTTAACTGTATGTTTAAACCCGATGATGCTAATCCTCCTATTGGAGCAAATGGTGAGCAATTTGTAACTGTTGCTGGGACTGCCAATGGATATTTATTAATCGATGAGGTTCTTATGAACGCTCACGACGCTGCCATCAGGATTGTGAAAAAAATTACAGGTAGATCGCCCACGATTAAATGCCCTAAATCGATTTCAATTAAAGAAAATCAACTGGTTCCAGTTTGGTTTATGCCACATGGCGCAAGCCAAAAGTTAAAAATGAAAACTTGGTTAGATTTTCAAAATGATGTGAAGGTTACCGATGTTGAACTTTCCGCACAGGAAGGTTTTGAAAGTGTTGAGCATACAAAAAGATATACGACTTTGGGCATGGCGACCGATCAAGGAAAATTATCAAATATTAATGGTCTAGCCGTATTATCAAATAGTCTTAATCTTCCAATACCCGATGTTGGTACGACAACATTTCGCCCTCCTTATCATCCAATATCGTTGGGTTCAATTGGTGGTGATGCGCGTGGAGATTTATTTAAACCAATTAGAAAAACATCCATACATAAATGGATAAATGACAATGGAGCAGTATGGGAGCCAGTAGCAGACTGGCGGAGGCCGTATTGTTTCATACGTGGAAATGAAAATATTAAAGAAGCAGTTGAGCGAGAAATTTTGAATACAAGAAATAACTGTGGAATATTAGATGCCTCAACACTGGGAAAAATTCTTGTTAAAGGTCCAGATTCTGGGAAATTTTTGGATATGATTTACACAAATTTGATGTCTAATCTAAAAGTTGGTAAATGTCGTTATGGCTTGATGTGCAGTGAGAACGGCTTTTTATCAGATGATGGTGTTGTGGTGAAATTGTCAGAGGATGCTTATCTGTGTCATACTACCTCTGGGGGATCTGATCGAATACATGCCCACATGGAAGAATGGCTACAAACTGAATGGTGGGATTGGAAAGTTTATACTTTAAATTTGACTGAACAATATTCACAAATTGCTATTGTCGGTCCCAAAGCGCGGCAAGTGATTGAAAAGATGGGAGTCGAGGGCTTTGATATTAGTCCGGAAGGACTATCGTTCATGTCTTTTTCAGAAGGAAAAATTGCTGGAATAAATGCTAGAGTATTTAGGATTTCTTTTTCTGGTGAGCTTTCTTATGAAATATCAGTTCCTGCTGGGATGGGCCAAGAGTTTTGGAATTCTGCTTTAAGCGCTGGTGACGCGCACAATATTATGCCTTATGGTACAGAAGCTTTACATGTGATGCGTGCCGAAAAAGGCTTTATCATGATAGGAGACGAAACTGACGGAACTGTCATTCCCCAAGACCTAGGACTAGACTGGGCAATCTCCAAAAAGAAAGAAGACTTTATTGGCAAAAGAGCACAGCTTAGAGCTTTTTTACAGTCTGACGAAAGATGGAAATTAGTTGGTCTCAAAACAGTTGACCCCACTACTATTTTGCCTGATGGCAGTTATGCAGTTGATGGTGATTTAAATGAATATGGTCATAAGAGCATGATTGGTCGGGTAACTTCTAGTTACTATTCTCCTACACTCGAGCGATCAATTGCATTGGCTCTTGTTCAGAAAGGTTCAGAGAGAATGGATGAGGTGTTAGATTTTCCAAATTTAGATGGAACCGTAACAAAAGCTGTTATTTGTGATCCAGTATTTTACGACAAAGAAGGAAAGAGTCAAAATGCCTGACCTGAAAGTTAATTTTGGTGAATCAAGTTACAAGGGCGCCATAGATATATTTTTATCCAAATCCAGGGGCATGATATCCCTTAAGGGTGATTTTGAAAGTGAATCTTTTGAAAAAATTATAACTGAGAATCTGAATATTTCTTTACCAAAAGTTAGAAATATTTCAACTGCAAAGAATTTATCTATTATTTGGATGGCTCCAGATGAGCTTTTGTTATTGGTAGAGGATGATGAAGTTGAACAGTATATAAAATCTTTGGAGGAAAGCTTAAGCGGTTGGCATTACCTTCTAGCAAATGTATCTGACGCTAGGGTTATTTTCAATTTAAAAGGCAAAGGTGTTTGTGAGGTTCTTGCAAAAGGTACGCCAACTGATATGTCTGTTTTTGAAATTAATGAAGTGCGTCGATCAAGAATTGGTCAATTAGCTGCTGCTTTTTGGATGACCAAAAATGATGAGATTGAACTTATTTGTTTTAGATCTGTTTCAGATTATATGTTTGATTGGTTGAAAGTAGCATCGGCACCAAATAGTCTACCAGGATATTTTGAATAATTACTGCAAGTTAATCACTTTTTTAAGATTTAAATCATTGTCATCCACATATTAAGGTACCAAAAATGATTAGTATTAAACCTTACCCGACGGTTCGCCTTAGGAAGGCAAAATCATCTCCTCGACGAAAGGGTTATCCTTGGTATTATAATGATGAGATAGCACTTGATAGACGAGCAAAAAATATAAAGCCGGGCGAAATTATTAAGATTGAAGATTCAGACCTAGGGCCTATGGGTTTGTTTTCTTTCAATCCAAACTCTAAAATAAGTGCTCGGCTATTAGATTTAAATTGTGATGAAACAATAGATTTAACTTGGATAAAGAACCAATTAGAAATAGCTTTAGAATTAAGGGAAGTTTTATTTGAAACGCCCTTTTTTAGATTAGTGCATGGTGAAGCCGATGGCCTCCCCGGAATTGTCATTGATAGGTTTGGTGATAGTGCAGTTTTCCAACCCAATTCGTTTTGGGCTGATTGCTTTAAAGAAGAAATACTTAATAGTTTAGTTTCTCTAGGTATGAAAAATATTGTTTTAAATGGGATGAGTAGATCAAGAAAAATAGAAGGTTTAAATCAAATAACTGAAGTTGTTCGAGGAAATGTGACTAAACCGATAGTCGTTCCTATGAATGGTGCGCAATATTTTGCTGATATATTAAATGGTCAAAAAACGGGTCTCTTTTTTGATCAAAGAAACAATCAAAAATTTGTTGCTGGATTGTCAAAAAATAAGAAAGTATTAGATGTATTTTCTCATGTAGGTGGTTTTGGTTTAGCTGCATTAGTTGCAGGTGCTGATGCTGTAACTTGTGTTGATAGTTCAAAAAATGCTTTAGAACTTGCCCAAAAAGGTGCGGAAGAATCCGGCGTGAGTAAACAATTTACTAAAATCAAACTAGACGCTTTTGATGCAATGTCTGAAATGAATAAATCTGGAGAAAAGTTTGATGTAGTTATCTGTGATCCACCAGCCTTTTCACCAGCTAAACAGACGTTAAACTCTGGCTTAAGAGCATATGAACGTGTAGCCTTGTTATCTGCTAGATTAGTCAGCGCCAAGGGATATTTAATCTTGTGTTCGTGCAGTCACGCTGTTGACTTAACTAAGTTTCGAAATGCTTGTTTGAGAGGAATTACAAGAGCTGGGCGCCAGGCCCAAATTATTCATAGTGGAAGCGCTGGTCCTGATCATCCAGTAAATGCACAATTAACTGAAACTGGCTATTTAAAGGCTTTATTTTTTAGAATTAAATAATGATGTACGTACTAGATACATGTGTTCTTTTTCCAACAGTCGTTAGAAATATTTTGTTAAAATTAGCACTATCTGGCGAATTTCAACCAGTATGGTCACAAAACATCATTGAAGAATGGATATGGTCCAGCAAAAAAAATGGAATGATTAGTACAGAGTCAGCTAAAGTCGAAATAATGCAAACAAAGTTGATTTTTCCAAATTCTCTGTGGAATTTGGAGGAGATAAATAATATTGATTATTGGTTGCCTGACCTAGATGATATCCATGTGTTAGCTCTTGCAATTCAGTCAAAATCAAAAGGTATAATAACATTCAATAAAAAAGATTTTCCAAATTCAATTTTAGGTAAATATGATTTATTTAGTGTAACACCAGATCAGTTTATATTAGAAATCTTCAAAGTGGATTCAAATCTAGTATTTAAAATCTGCAATTCTGAACTTGATGATATTAACAAAACATTTGAAAAAAAATTCACTCTTAAAAGTTTGCTTAAAAAAGCTCATCTTCCTAAGTTAGCAAAGGTAATTAGTTAACTCTCTAGCACCTTTGCCAAGTTTTTTCTAAGACCTCAATGGCGTCTATTCTATTTTTTGTTTTTGGATGGCTCAATAACCAGGCTGGTACATTCCCAGCTCCAGTGGAAATTTTATCCAGTTTGATTAATAAATCCTTTTGTCCTTTTATTCCAATATCTGATTTCGTCAGTAGAGCACTGGCATAAGCATCGGCTTCATATTCGTCTTTACGTGACAGTTTAGCTGCCAATAAACTTGTTAAAAAATTTGCAATTAAGGCTCCTACACCTGGTATGAATCTATTTAAGATCATCATTAATGCAACTCTCATTGCATTTTGTCCAGAAAAGTCAATCATCCTTTTTCGAGAATGCCCGAGTGCAACGTGTCCAAGCTCATGTGCTATTACACTGACAAGTTCAGATGCGGTAATTTCATTATTGTAATATTTTTTTAAGAAACCTCTCGTAATGAATATGCGTCCGTCAGGCGCAGCAAGGCCGTTTACTGCTTCAATTTCATAAATATTCACTTTGATCTCAGCTAAATCTAAAGATTTTGCCATTTTGTCGGTCAATGCTTTAATGGGTTTATCAGCTAATAGCGTAGAGTTTTTATCCAAATTTGATTTGGTGCGCCAAACAGAGAACCTGTACATAATATAACCGTAAATTAGAGCAAGTAATATAGGTGCAAATTTGATCATCATATACTTATGAACCTTCAAAAATGATTCAGCAAGATTTAGTCCCACATGACATTCACAGCTAATGGGCCTCTAAATGCCCAACCTGTATATTCAATGAAATATTCTGGGTTTAATCTTAAGTTGGGCAACATATCAAAAATGAGTGGTAAAACAACCTCAGTGATTAATGCCTTTGATGCCCACGCTCCAGCACAAAAATGTGGGCCAGCGCCAAATGCAATGGAATCTTTACAATCTCTTGTTATGTTAAAATTTTCTGGATCTGTAAAAATATTAGGGTCCCGATTAGCTGCTCCAAACATGAGAAATACTCGATCATTTACTTCAAAATTAATATTTGAGTATGAATATTCCTTTGCAATTCGTCTTGGTGACATACCGATAGGTGACATCCACCGAGCGTACTCTTCAAAAACTTGCAACCAGGAACATTTCTTTTCAAAAACTAATTTGAGTTGTGTGGGATGCTTTAATATTGTGGCAATAGCACCCGAGATGGCATCTCTCGGTTCATTTTGACCACCTGAGATTGCTAATTTTATGTTAGCTCTCACTTGTGGCATGGATAACCCTGCTCTGGTTTGTACGGCTAGCAATGACAAATCGTCACCATTTAATCGATTTTTTAATTTATCTGTTATATGATGATCGATTGAATCGGTGCAGTTGTTACAATTTGCTGTTATTTTGGGATCACCACTATAATTAGAGCAGCCATCTATCATTCCTTGACTAGTTCTATCCATTTCTTCATCTGTCATATTAGTTAAACCGGTCATCACCTTCAACATATGCGCTGAGGCCGGCATGGCTATTTCTGTCATTAAATTTGCTTTTTTATTATTTTTTATTTTATTAATTATGTTCTTTGTGTTTTCTTCAAATTGTGTTTTCCAAACGTCTCGAACAGTTTTTGGAGAAACTGTTGGGAAAATCGCTTTTCTTTCTATCAAATGAGCTTGGCCATCTTTACGCATCATGTTCTCACCCATCAATTGTGTCATTAATCCATCGGGCTGAAGTGAAGAAAAGATATTAGTTTTCTTTTCATTTACAAATATGTCATTTCGTAAGGTGAGTAATGTTGCATCAAGTTCCGGGACATAACTAATTGGCGAAACGAGTTGCATTTGTTTTAAGTAAGGATATGGATCCTTGACAAAGGTTGCTAAATTAATGGAAAAGTTAGGCGCGTTGGACATATGTTTTTCAAGCGTAATTTTAAGTTTAATATTTTGTTAACATGTTAATTAATAATACAATGCTAGAATATCTTTTTTATTCTGTAAACTAGTTTGGTTTTTAAATATTAATTTAATTAGTATACTTCATATGAGTTCTGTTAGTTATTAAAAATTAAATTATTAACCATTTTTGCTACTCTAGCAATATTCTTATCTGAAATAGAATTACTTACCTAATTCTTTCATTCCACTTTCTATACCTTTCAAAGTCATTGGATACATGCGGTGTGAAAACAACTCTTGGATCATACCAACCGAATGAGTGTATTGCCAATATTTTTCAGATAGTGGATTAATCCATATACTTGCAGGCCATTGGTTAATTGCTCGATTTAACCAAACATCTCCAGCTTCAGGGTTCCAATGTTCTGATGCTCCTCCAGGATAAGCAACCTCATAAGGTGACATAGAGGCATCTCCAACAAAAATACATTTATAATCGTTTCCATATGTCCTTAAAATATCATAAGTAGACGTTTGTTCACTCCAGCGTCTTCGATTGTCTTTCCATACACCTTCATAAAGGCAATTATGGAAATAAAAATATTCCATATGTTTGAATTCAGTTTTTGCCGCGGAGAAAAGCTCTTCAACTATTTTTATATGCGGATCCATAGAACCACCAACATCAAGGAACAATAACACTTTAACAGCATTTCGTCTCTCTGGGCGCATTTGGACATCTAAGTAACCATTTTCAGCAGTTGATCTAATAGTTCCGTTTAGGTCTAACTCTTCTGTAGCGCTATCTCTCGCCCATCGGCGAACTCTTTTTAAAGCAACTTTTATATTTCTCGTTCCAAGTTCTACATTGTCGTCTAAATTTTTGAAGTCACGTTTATCCCAAACCTTTATTGCTTTTCCATGCCGGCCTTCTTTTTGACCAATACGGATGCCTTCAGGATTATATCCATACGCCCCAAATGGTGAAGTTCCCGCAGTCCCGATCCACTTATTTCCACCTTGATGTCGGCCCTTTTGTTCTTCTAGTCGTTCTTTTAAAGTTTCCATTAATTTTTCAAACCCACCTAAAGCTTCAATTTCTGCCATTTCGTCTTTTGATAAGTGTTTTTCGGTCATTTTGGTTAACCAATCTTCAGGCAAATTTACTGCTTCAAGAACATCTTCTACAGAAATGCTTTCTAATCCTTTAAAAGTAGATGAAAAAACTTGATCAAATTTATCCAGGTTCCTTTCATCTTTAACCATTGCTGTGCGTGCAAGAAAATAAAAACCTTCAATATCGTATAATACCATCCCAGTTTTAGTTGCTTCTAAAAAACTGAGATATTCCCTTAAGGATACTGGTATTTTAGCTGATCTTAAATTTTCGAAAAAGGGAATAAACATTTTGATCCTCTGATTACATCCACTCTATCGCTAATGTTGTAAAAATCCCGATAATTGTACCAATAATTAGAAATACTACAGAGTATTGGATTAGGTCTGATTTATTTCCACCATTTTTTCTAGCACTGAAAGCGCCAACCAGTGCACCCACTATTGCAAATGTAATAATAAGCAATTTTTTAAACCTTTAATATAAATTTAATATTTCTATTTCTAACGTTGTCCTCTCGCTAGAAATGCTAATCGTTCAAACATGTGTACATCTTGTTCATTCTTCAATAGTGCACCGTGCAATTTTGGAAGAGAATCCTTTCCGTCACGTTTTAAATCTTCTGGGGTTAAGTCTTCAGCAAGAAGTAGTTTCAACCAATCTAAAACTTCAGATGTTGACGGTTTTTTCTTTAATCCAGGTGTTTCCCTTATCTCATAGAATTGAGATAAGGCCTGTGTCACCAACTGAGATTTTATGTTTGGGAAGTGAACATCAATTATTTTGCGCATTACCTCATCTTCAGGAAATCTAATGTAGTGGAAAAAGCATCTTCGTAAAAAGGCATCAGGCAATTCTTTTTCATTGTTGGATGTAATTATAACTATCGGTCTATTGGATGCCTTGATTACCTCATTGGTTTCATAGACATGAAACTCCATTTTATCAATTTCTTGCAGCAAGTCATTTGGAAATTCGATATCAGCTTTGTCAATTTCGTCTATTAATAAAACCACTTTTTCTTTTGCTTCAAATGCTTCCCAGAGTTTCCCTTTTTTTATATAATTCTTAACATCTTTTACTCGTTCATCACCAAGTTGGCTATCACGCAACCTAGTAACTGCATCATATTCATAAAGCCCTTGTTGAGCTTTGGTGGTTGATTTTATGTTCCACTCTATCATTCTAAGATTAAGTGATTGTGATATCTGTCTTGCTAGTTCTGTTTTGCCAGTTCCAGGCTCACCCTTAACTAGTAAAGGTCGTTCTAAGGTTATCGAAGCATTTACTGCAATCGTTAAATCGTTGGTGGCCACATAGGCCTCAGTTCCAGAAAATTTCATTGTTCTTCCATATTTAAGGTGATTTATCATATAAGACATTAGCAGACCAAAATAAACCTGCAAGATCTGGAATCACGTGGGGTGACAAAGGGGCGCGATTACGATAAAGCTTCCGCGGAAATCTCAGTGTTTGTATGCGTGATTCTAGATTGGGGAAATTGATTATGCCAAAAAAAGTTTTAGCTAAAGATTATTTACCATCAGAAGAAGAGCCATTTATGAATGAGAAGCAGCGAAAATATTTTCGCAAAAAGCTGTTGGATTGGAAATCTGAGATTATGGATGGTACCCAAGATACAATTAAAGGAATGCAAAATGGAACTAGAAATATTCCTGATGCAGCAGATAGGGCTTCCGAGGAGACGGATAGGTCCCTAGAATTAAGGACACGGGACCGTCAAAGAAAATTAATTTCAAAAATAGATGGTGCTTTAAGAAGAATTGACAATGGCGAATATGGATATTGTGATGTTACAGGTGAACCTATTAGCCTAAAAAGATTAAATGCGCGTCCAATTGCAACCATGAGCTTGGAAGCTCAAGCAAAGCATGAAAGAAAAGAAAAGGTACATCGAGACGATTAAACAATAAGTCAGTTATTTATTGAAAATTAAGTTTCCATTAGTACAATTATAGAAATATGTCTTTAAAAAATCAAAGTGTAACTATTTTGGGGGCCGGTATTGGGGGCTTAACAGCTGCTGTTGCAATGTCTCAGCGTGGTGCAAGAGTTACCATCTTTGATCAAATGAAAAGACAAAGTAGTATTGGAGCAGGAATTCAAATTAGCCCTAATGGATTTGGGGTGATGGATACATTAGGTTTGGCGTCTCAGTTGCTTTCTAAAGGTAATATTCTGGAATTTATTAACGTACAAAATTATAAAAAACCATTGTTCTCAAGTAGGGTTGATTTAATGAGGGTAACACATGGAAACCCTAACCCTCATTTGGTAATTCATAGATCGGATTTAGTAGGTCTTTTAATAAAGAAAATTAAAAAATTAGGGGTCATTGTACACTTTGATAAAAAAGCCAAGTCTATTAATTATGATGATAAAGAGATTGAAATTTCTTTTGGTGACGAAACTGTACATAAAACAGATATGTTGGTTGGTGCAGATGGAATCCATTCGATTGTCAGAAAATCAATAGGATACAAAGCCGAACCTAAGTTCACTGGGAAAGTAGCGTGGCGTGCCATGATTAAAAGTAAGTTTATTCCTTTAAATGATTTGCCCAGTGAAGCTACTATAAGGTTTGGACCAAATCGACATCTAGTTACTTACCCTATTAGAGATGGTAATTTGGTAAATTTAGTTGCTGTTGAGAAGAGAGATGAATGGGTTGCAGAAGGTTGGAATCATTCAGACAAAAAAGAAAACCTTGAACGATCTTTTCAGCATTGGCCAACTGATATTTTGAAATTGCTTAGTGTGGCAGAAAAAGTGAAATTGTGGGGCCTTTTTTCTCATGATCTACCCAAGAAGTGGCATTCCTCTGGCATTGTTCTAATAGGTGACTCTTGCCACCCAATGGTACCGTTTCTAGGACAAGGTGCAAATATGGCGATAGAGGATGCTTGGGTTTTAGCAGAAGAATTGGACAGTTCTATTAACCTCGAGGAAGGTTTTAAAAAATATCAATTGCGCAGATATAATAGGATTAAGAAAGTTTCTATGGCGTCGTTATCAAATGGAGATATTTATCATGCTGTGGGCGTAAAGGCGAATATAATAGATTTAGGAATGAAAGCGTCTTATAAATTCAAGCCTAGTTTTATCCAAAGTAAATATGATTGGTTATATGGTGTAGATGTAAGTAGAGGTGACTAGATATCAAGTTCTACCCAAATTGGCACGTGATCTGATGGTTTTTCTCTTCCTCTCATATATCGATCTATCTGGCAGTCTTTCAACAAATCAGCAGAATTCGGATTGAGTAAAAAATGATCTATTCTGATGCCTTCATTTTTGTTCCAAGCTCCAGCCTGAAAATCCCAAAATGTATAATTCATGGGATGAGGATTAATGCAGCGAAACGCGTCAGTGAAACCAAGATTGACAATCTTTTGGAACGCGTTCCGGCTTTCAGGTAAAAATAATGCATCGGTTTCCCAATTTGCGGGGGTATTTACATCTTCTGATTGAGGAATGACGTTATAATCTCCTGCTATTAAAGCAGGTTCTTCGAGCATTAATAGATCATTCGCGCGCGAATACAGTCTTTTCATCCAGGAAATCTTATAGTCATACTTTGGTCCTGGAACAGGGTTTCCATTTGGAAGGTATAAACAGCAAACTTTTATTGGCACCTCTGCCATGACCGTTGCTTCTATCCAGCGAGCTTGTTCATCGGTATTATCCCCTGGTAAACCGCGCCTAATATCCTCAAGAGGAATTTTTGACAAAATTGCTACACCGTTAAATGACTTTTGTCCGTGGGTTTCGACGATGTATCCCTTGTTTTCAAAAATTGTTTTTGGAAAATTTTCATCAATTGATTTAATTTCTTGAAGCAACGCTACATCTGGCATTGTTTCGTCTAACCATTCTAAAATTCTTGGTAAACGAGCTTTGATTCCATTTATATTGTATGTAGCAATTTTCAATATTCTGCCTTCTATATTGTAATGGATTTTATTTTTTATAATGAGAATGATGTGCCGCAACCACAGCTTGATGTCGCATTTGGATTGTTAATTACAAATCTTGCACCAATAATTTCATCGCTGAAATCAATAACGGCATTTGCCAAAAATGGAAGTGATACGCTGTCTATCAAAACTTTCCCCCCAGCTTCCTCTAAAACCAAATCGTCATCCTTGGGCGTCCCAAGCTCAATCATATATTGGAAACCAGAACAGCCTCCACCTTCTACGGCTACTCTCAAAGCTTTTGGGCTCTTTAGATTTGCATTTATTTCAGCCAAGCGCTCAAATGCTCGTTTAGTGACGCGTGGTGGTAGTGATATTTCCATGGTAAGCCATTTCGGGTTTTGTTAACTCTACAATCATATTATAGTCATTAGTGACATCAACAGCAAGAACTGGTGCTAAATATGATTGCTAGATACGCGTGTGATCCAAAAAAATCTAATGGACGCCTTCATATAGAGGAAGAAAATGATTTCCGGACTTGTTTTCAACGGGACCGTGACCGAATTATACACTCATCGGCTTTTCGGCGCTTAAAGCATAAGACACAAGTCTTTGTGGCTCATGAAGGGGATTATTATCGAACTAGGTTGACGCATTCGATTGAAGTGGCTCAGGTTGCAAGAACAATCGCAAAAGTTTTAAAGTTAAATGATGAACTAACTGAAGCCATCGCTCTTGCTCATGATCTTGGCCATACGCCCTTTGGGCATACGGGAGAAGAGGCGCTTAATTGTTCAATGGGACCGTATGGTGGTTTTGATCACAATGCGCAGGCATTGAAAGTTGTTACATTTTTAGAACAACATTATGCAAGCTGGAATGGATTAAACTTAACCTGGGAAACATTGGAGGGGCTTGCAAAGCACAATGGGCCAGTGATTGATCCAATTCCTCCTGGATTGTTGGAGTACTCAAAGCTTCAAGATTTAGAGTTGCATACAAATGCTAGTGCGGAGGCTCAAGTAGCGGCAATATCGGATGATATTGCTTACAACAATCATGATTTGCATGATGGATTAAGAGCCAATTTGTTTACAGTTGTTGATTTACAAAAAATACCATTGTTAAAGAAATGTTTCAAAAGTGTTGATGACAAATACATTAATATCGAAGAATCGCGTAGAATTCATGAGGTTTTACGATTGTTATTTGGTAAAATGGTGGAAGATGTTATTGAAACTAGCATGACAAATTTATCTAATTGTTCTTTTAGTAATGTTGATGAGATCAGAACTAATGAAACGAAAGTTATAAAATTTTCTAACTCCATGTGGTCTGATTTGACTTTAATTAGAGAATTTTTGTTTAATAATATGTATCGGGCGCCTTCAGTAATGTTAAGGCGAAAAGAGGCGACAACGATTGTTGCTGCTTTATTTGAAACTTATTTGAACGACTCACAAAAAATGCCTGATGAGTGGAGTGCAGAAGTAAAAACTGCTGAAAGCAAAATAGAATTGGCGACAATAATATCAGATTATATCGCTGGTATGACAGACCGATTCGCGTATCAGGAAGCGGCGCGTCTAAACATTTTTGTTGATGATGGTCACCTAAAATTTGTCTAGGTCTTTGAAAATTCTCTGGTTACTTATTTTTGAAAAGATCAACTATTGTTGCAAAGAAAATAAACCAAAGTAACCGGGCCTTATTAAAAAACCCATTTTTTTGGCGAAGGATATGATATTTATCAATTCCGCACTGAGTTTTAATTGTTTTTGGATGTTCCATGTACTTCATATATGGCCAAATATTAATTAAGCAAGAAATTAGTGCCATTAGATGGCGGTGTTCACAGACATGCGAGATTAGGTATAGGCCGCACTTCGTTTTAATATCTTGCTCTTACCAAAACCCATCCTCGCCAAATGAGCTTCTGAGTAAAGGCTATAGATTCGCTGATATCAAGGCCTCAGCCGAAGCATCACACAAAACGCACGCCTGTATCGCACTGAAACAACGGAGTAATTCACGGAATTATGGGCTAGTGTGCTATCTGGGGAAGCAGATGGCGGACCGAGGAGGATTCGAACCCCCGACCCCCTGATTCGTAGTCAGGTACTCTATCCAGCTGAGCTATCGGTCCACTGCCGAGCGATTTAGCGGTGCTAGCATTATATTGCAACAATTAATGTATTAATTATAAATTATGATTATAATATATAATTATTTTTATCCATTTTGATTTTTGATAATACCCAATTTCTTTAAAATAATTGGAAGAAATGAAAGTAGACATAAGCCTAATATAGGCCCTATTATATATAGCTCAAAAATTATGCTAAAATTTGGCTCTTCATTTTGCTTAAAGATTTCACTTAGCCCAGAACCTAACCAGGTAAAAACGAGACCGCCAGGAATTATACCAAGATAGGTTGTGAAGAAAAAATTACGTAAGGACACCCCAAAAAGTGCAGGTACCAAATTAGCAACAGCAAAAGGAATGATTGGAATTAATCTAATCAGAAAAAGATAACTTATTTCATCTCTTTTTATGCCATCTCTTATTTTGCGAATAGAACCTTCTGACGCATCAATTCGCTGGGTTAATTTGTTTCCAAAACCGTTTTTGGCGGCTAAAAAAATTAATGTTGCTCCCGTTGCCGCGGCAGTAACGTTTAAGAAAGTTCCAAAAGTTAGTCCAAATAAAAACCCACCCGTTAAAGATGCAATTGGTGATCCTGGCAAGGCAAAGGTAACTAGGGTTACATAAGAAAAAATAAATATTACAACAGTTATCCAATAGTTTTCATTTTTGAACTTTATGAGGGATTCATGATTATCGCGAAGGGTTTCGTAAGAAAGATAATCTCTAAATAAAGTAAAACCCACAATGGCAATAATAATGATACCTAACGGTATGATATATTTTTTTATCTGCAATGTTTAAAACCTTTAGCTAGTTACTTCTCAAAATACCTTTTATCGGAACTCTAAGTTTTGCCCCTAATGAAATTCGTATAAAGTGTCCATCTATTGCTCAGCTTGTATGTAAAAAAGTTATCAATTACTAATAGAATATTACCAAATGAATTGACTTCGTTTGAAACTGAGCATAAGTAGGCGCTCTATAATAAGATGCGCTTCGGATTCAGTGTTCCAGTTGCGCTTTAGGAGAACAAAATGAAACGTACTTTTCAACCAAGTAATCTTGTCCGTAAACGAAGACATGGGTTTCGTTCTCGTATGGCTACTAAAGCAGGCCGCAAAATCCTGAATGCGCGCCGGTCACGTGGTCGTAAGTCACTTTCTGCATAATTTTAGAGAACACCTTTGGTTGGTCCATTGGGCATTGAAAAACAAAATAGCTTAGAAAAAAGTAAATTACGTTACTTTTCAGTTGAAAGATTGAAAGATAGAAGCGATTTTTTAAAAACTGCTAAAGGTAAGATAGTTCACAAAAAAGGTTTTGTTTTGCAGGGTCGTAAAAGATTCGATTCATTGAAAAATATACGGGTTGGTTTCACATGCTCAAAAAAAGTTGGAAATGCAGTTTTACGAAATTTAGCGAAACGACGGTTACGAGAAATTTCTCGTAATATTTTTCCCAAAAATGGATTTAATGGATGGGATTATGTTTTAGTTGGTAGAAAAGATCATACAGCTCAACTTAAATTGAATGTAATGGTCAAAGATTTACAAGAAGCGGTATCTCAATTGCATTCAAAAAATTAATAAATTTAATTGAGCTTTTCCTTAGGCCAGAAATATAAAAATAGTATTTAAACTGGTTCACGTGTTTAAAAGAAGTTATTAAATAAATATTATGACATTATTGGCTTATATCTTAGTAATTCCTATATATATTTATCGTGTTTTGGCGAGCCCTTGGGTTGGTCGTAATTGTCGTTTTCAACCTACCTGTTCTCAATATGCGTTGGATGCCATTAAAATTCATGGTGGTATGAAAGGATCTTGGCTAGCTGCTAAGCGTATAAGTAGATGCAATCCAATTAATGAGTATGGCTACGATCCAGTGCCTGAAAAGAAAAAAAATGTTAGATGAAAATAAAGAAATTCACCCATTATTTCAAAATGCACCAAATACCACTGAGTTTAAGAAACTAAGAAAGCGTTTAGTAAGGCAAGCGCGGGAAGCTATTGAGACCTATGGTATGATAGAGCGCGGGGCAAAATGGCTAGTGTGTTTATCAGGTGGAAAAGATAGTTATACCTTATTATCCGTGTTGTATGAATTGCAGTGGAGAGGATTATTACCAGTCAAATTACTCGCGTGTAATCTAGATCAAGGTCAACCAGGTTTTCCATCAACTGTGTTGCCAAAGTTTTTAGAAGACATGTCTGTGCCAAATAGGATCGAGTACCAAGACACATATTCGATAGTAAAATCTAAGGTTCCAACTGGTAAAACGTTTTGCTCTTTGTGTTCTCGCTTACGGCGAGGAATTTTGTATAGGATAGCCCGTGAAGAGGGCTGTTCATCGATCGTATTAGGTCATCATCGGGATGATATACTAGAAACGTTTTTTATGAATTTGTTTCATGGTGGGCGCTTAGCAACGATGCCCCCAAAGCTCTTGAATGAAGAAGGTGATTTATTTTTGTATAGACCATTGGCGTTTGTTTCTGAAATAGATTGTGAGAAATTTTCAAGCGCTTTGAAATTCCCTATAATACCTTGTGATTTATGTGGAAGCCAGGATGGTTTACAAAGACAACAAGTTAAAAAGATTTTGAATGAGTGGGAGAGCCGTTCTCCGGGTCGGCGACAAGTAATGTTTCGCAGCTTAATGAATGCAAGGCCAAGCCATCTTTTAGATAAAGATTTATTTGATTTTGCTAGTTTACAGATTGATAGTTAATTTTTTATACAAAGTATATTCACCAAAATTGGTAATTTGCATATTATTATATGTATAAAATAATGAAGTATTAAACTTATTTTAATGTATACTAATATAATTAAATGCCCTTGACCTTTAGGTCTTATAGATGTTGAACGCATTGAAGATTAAATTCAGTATAAGGTAACTCTATGGATGATCAGAATAAGAATCTTATTTTAGCAACAGTTTTAAGCTGCGTAGTATTGGTCGTATGGCTTTATATATTTCCACCAGCTTCGCAAGTTGAGAATTTTTCTGAGAGTGATGTAAGCACGCAAACTAGCGTAAATTCAACTTCAGCAGATTCAGGTTTGGTGTCTACCCCTTCCATTGAAGTGAGTGAAGAAGAAAGCCGTGAGATAGCTTTAGAAAAATCTGAGAGAATTATTATTGATACTCCGCGTTTAAGCGGTTCTATTTCTTTGACTGGTGGGCGAATTGATGATTTGCAGCTTTTAGACTATAATGTGAGACTTAACGATGAGAGTGAAAAAGTCACATTATTATCTCCTGCGGGTGCGCCGAATGCTTACTTCATAATGTATGGCTGGGCGCCTGCGGGCTCATTGGGTTTTGATGAGGTTCCGGGTGCCTCTACCAAGTGGAGTGTGGTAGGAAATAATGTTTTGACGGAATCTGCTCCAATTACCTTGGTTTGGAGCAACGAATCTGGCCTTACCTTCACAAGGGATATTTCGGTTGATGCAAATTATTTATTTTCAATAACTCAAACCGTTGATAATAAATCTGGTACCGCAGTTAGAATGCGTCCATATGGCATAATTGCAAGGAAAGGAGAACCTGATACGCGAGGGTTCTTTATTTTGCATGAAGGTATTGTCAGATTTCAAGATGGCGAGCTGGATGAGTTAGATTATTCTGATTTGGAAGATTTTGAATTTTCAGCAAATGAGGGTGCTAACGTTGAGGAAAAAAATGTTAAAGGAAGTGGTTGGATAGGATTTACTGACCATTATTGGATGACAACATTAGCGCCAAAACAAGGTGACGCTTTTCAGACTGCTGCCAAATACTCTGCTGAACGGGACACTTATCAGACAGAATTTAGGTATCCAGTCGTTAGTATTCAAAATAATGCTTTTTATTCTGTTGATACAAATTTATTTACTGGAGCTAAAGAATGGTCCGCTATTAATGATTATGAAAAATCGCAAAATATTGAAAAATTTGTAGATAGCATTGATTGGGGATGGTTTTTCTTTTTAACAAAGCCAATTTTTAGAGTTTTGTTTTGGTTAAATGGCATTATTGGAAATATGGGATGGTCAATTGTTGGTCTTACTTTGATAATAAAAGCAATTTTATTTCCTTTGGCTTACAAATCTCACGTTTCAATGGCGCGAATGAAAGAATTACAGCCAGAAATGGAGAAAATCAAAAAACGGACTGGAGATGATAAGTCTGCATTGCAAAAGGAGATGATGAAGCTTTATAAAGAAAAAAAAGTAAATCCAGCTGCTGGATGTTTACCAATATTATTACAAATACCAATATTTTTCTCACTATATAAAGTTATTTTTGTTACACTGGCTCTTCGTCACGAACCTTGGTTTGGTTGGATAAAAGATTTAAGTGCACCTGATCCCACTAGCTGGCTTAATTTGTTTGGCTTATTGCCTTGGGGCACACCTGATCCATTTTCGTTATTTGCTATTGTATCTATAGGCGTGTTCCCAATTCTGATGGGAGTAACCATGTGGTTGCAACAAAAACTTAACCCAGCGCCTACCGACGCAACGCAAGCAATGATTTTCGCATGGATGCCTTGGGTCTTTATGTTTATGCTGGGTAGCTTTGCCAGTGGTTTAGTAATTTACTGGGTGGCAAATAATACGATTACATTCATACAGCAGTATACAATAATGAGAACTCAGGGAGTAAAGCCTGATGTTCTGGGGAATATCCTTTCAAATCTTAAATTGGCTAAACGAGCAAAAAAATGAGTGGTGTACTAAAAGATATTTGGCGTCATCCATTAAAAAGCCACGGTAGAGAAAGGTTAGAAAATATTGATTTAAGTGTTGGAAATGCAATGCCTTGGGATAGACATTGGGCTGTCTCGCATGATTCAGCAAAAAAAAATATAGATAGTGATGGGTGGATGTCATGTTTAAATTTTTCAAGAGGTTCTAAAGCGCCTGAATTAATGGCAATAAATGCTTTTTTTGATGAAGGTTTGAAGGAATTAACTTTAAATCACCCAAAAATTGGTGAAATTAAATTCAAACCAGATGAGGCTAAAGACCAGAAAAAATTCTTGGATTGGGTAACTCCAATTTGCCCTCATGACAGAGCTTTGCCGTCTGCAATTCATGCCTTACCAAGAAGGGGATTTACTGACACACCGTATGCCTCTATTTCGTTAAATAATCATAGTAGTAATCGCGCTGTTGGACAAATTTTAGGCGTAGAGCTTAGCCCACTGAGATGGCGCGGAAACTTGTGGTTTGAAGGACTTGCTCCTTGGGAAGAGTTTGATTGGATAGGCAAGCATCTTCGTGTGGGATCGGTTGAATTTTATGTTAAAGAACGTATTAAACGTTGTCTGGCAACCACAGCAAACCCTATTTCAGGTACAAGAGATGCAGATACATTGAAAGCTTTAGATACACGTGGCCACCAAGATTTTGGAGTCTATGCTGTAGTAAAGAAGGCCGGTAATATATTTCTTGGCGATAAGGTGGAGATTTTATAATGTCTATTTCTTTTCCGTTTTGTGAAAAGATGGACAACACTTTAATCGAAAATGGACGTAAATTATTCTCTGCTGAATGTAAGTTTGTGAAGGGCGTGGTTGCGATGGATGGTTTGCCTAACCCAGATCGAATTGAAATTTGTTTTGCTGGTAGATCTAATGTTGGAAAATCTACCTTGATTAATGCACTTACAAACAGAAAAGGTCTTGCTCGATCTTCGAATACACCAGGTAGAACGCAGGAAATTAATTATTTTGATTTAGCCGGTAGTTTGTATTTGGTAGATTTGCCAGGGTATGGATATGCCAATGCACCGGTTAATATTGTGAGCAAATGGCAGAGGTTGTTAAAGGCATATTTATCTGGACGACAAAATTTACGTCGTGCGTTTGTATTGGTTGATGCACGCCATGGAATTAAATCTGTTGATAATGAAATCATGTCTCTTTTAGATAAAGCTGCTGTGACTTTTCAACTTATATTGACAAAATCAGACAAAGTTAAAGAAAAAGACTCCAAAAAAATATATGAACAAGTTAGGCAAAACTTATCTAAGCACGTTGCCGCTTATCCAGAAATACTAATTTCATCTTCTGAAATAGGTGAAGGCATACCAATCATAAGAAGTGTGATAGCTGATATAAATTAAGAGAATGTATCTAAAATATATTTACCTGTCATCAAATCTAGATGTGCTCCGCCACCATTCTTAAACAAAGTAATCTCTTGATCTGATTTTCTAGAGTATATCGTCCTATCATCATAAAAGTCTGCAATTATGTCGCTTTTCTTGATGACTCCATTAGCTATTGGAGTTTTTATTTCCCCTATATGCTCAATTGTGGTGTCCCGGCTATCAACAAATATTCTTGATCTCAATAAAGTCTTATCGTCAACTTCACGCATGTTGGATTTGTAAGCGCCAATTAAATCAATGTGTTGCCCAGGACGAAACCAAGAGCCATCAAATAGGGGTGTTTCGGTCATGGTGCTGCTTGCAATTATATCTGCTTTTGGCACTTCATTTTCTAAACTAGCACCAATATGAACATTGCAAGTCTCACTCATTATCTTGACCAATTTTTTTGCCCTTTCTTCGGTTCTATTACATATCGTAAAGACTGCATTTGGAAATAGGGCTCCATATGCTTCAATAAGAGATTTAGCAACGTTACCAGCACCATTGATTAAAATTTTGTTACTATTAGGTCGTGCTAATTTTGCCGCGCCAAGTAAGCTATCACCAGCGGTTTTCCATTTTGTCACTAACTTAAAATCAATTAATGCTTCGGGAATTCCATTGATGTGAGAGTATAATGTTAGCAAGCCATTTATATGACCATGTTTCTTATTTTTTGGAAAGATTGTTGCTGTTTTAACAGCAATACCTAAGCCTTCTATCCATGCATGTCTGGATAAGATATTGTTTTGGGCTTGGTTCATGAAAACATCGTGAACTTGTGCTTTTGGTAAGAGATGTCCAGAATCTAGAGTATTTACTAAATCTAACCAGTTTAATTTTGGATTCGCGTCAGCAAAGGTTATAAATGGTAAGGACATTTTTTCTCATTTTTTTTCATATTTTACCAATAATCTATTTGTTTTAAATTTACTAGATCGGAGCTCCCTTAATTGCTGGATAACCAGGTGTCAATTTATGCCTTAATAATGCTACTGGATGTGCGCGTAAGCTTAATTTAAGAGAAATATAATCCTCTACTATATTTTCCCCTAAAGTCATATCGGGTAAGCTTACCATTGCTTCATTTATAAATTCATTTTGCCAATGTTGTGAAAATAATGGGAGAACTTTTTTTCCACTGATTGCTTTAGCTTGCCATATGGCTTCACGGCGGGACATTTTTAAACTCAGAAAAACGTCAGCGTTTGCTAGAATATTTAATAAATATGGTTGGATACCAGCTCTTCTCCAAACATCTTCTATTGTCTGGTACCCATTGCCGCGTGTATTAGAAATAATTTCGCTCTCAGTTTGTTTCATAGAGCGGATTTGTCGAAAACCTAGTCTTAAAGCTAAGCCGTTGCTACCATCGGCTTCCATTACATTATTCCAAAAACTTGCATTTATATCTACAGGTTTTATTTTTACACCATGCTGTTTTGCATCATTTATAATTTGTGCAGGAGCATAAAATCCCATCGGTTGTGAGTTTAATAAAGCGCATGCAAATATTCCAGGATGATGGCATTTTAACCAAGCTGATGCATAAACCAAAAAGGCAAAGCTGGCTGCATGACTTTCTGGAAATCCGTATGATCCAAAGCCTTCAATCTGGTCAAAGCAGTTTTTAGCAAAATTATTATCGTAACCATTTTCCCGCATACCTTTAAGAAACCTTGTGCGGAATATTGAGATATTTCCATGTTTTTTGAAAGTAGCAAGTGAGCGGCGTAATCTATCTGCTTCATTAGGGCTAAAACTAGCGCCAATTATAGCAATTTGCATCGCTTGCTCTTGAAATAATGGTACACCTAGAGTCTTGTTTAATACTTTTCCTAAAGCGTTGGAGGGCAATGTTATTTTTTCTTTCCCATTTCTCCTTCTTATGTAGGGATGAACCATATCTCCTTGTATAGGTCCCGGTCTGACTATGGCTACTTCAATTACTAAATCATAAAAGCAACGTGGGCGCATACGTGGTAAAAAGTTCATTTGAGCTCGGCTTTCAACCTGAAATACTCCAACGCTGTCCGCCTTGCAGAGCATATCATAAACGAGTGGATCTTCTTGTGGTAAAGTGGATAAATTATAATTTATGTAATTGTGCTTGTTTATTAAATTAAATGCTTTCCTAATACACGTAAGCATACCAAGTGCTAAAATATCAATTTTTAATATACCAAGAGATTGAATATCGTCTTTATCCCAACAGATCACGGTTCTATCTCTCATTGTTGCATTTTCAATGGGGACAAGTTCATTAAGTGGGCTCTGTGTTATCACAAAGCCACCAACATGTTGTGACAAATGGCGAGGAAACCCTTGAATTTGATCGGAAAGTAGAAGAATTTTACTTAAAAACTTTTCATTCACATTAATTCTGAGTTTTAATAATTCTTTGTCTTTGGTGGAATTGCCACCCCAGCTCCAAATTTCTTTAGATAATATATTAATTGTTGCTTCATCGAGACCCATCACCTGGCCAACTTCTCTAATAGCGCGTTTACCACGATAATGTATAACTGTTGCGCAAATTCCTGCTCGGTTACGACCATAGTGCTCATATATGTATTGGATTACTTCTTCACGACGCTCATGTTCAAAATCTACATCAATATCTGGCGGTTCTTCACGTGCCTCAGACACAAACCTCTCAAATACCATTGTGCCAATTTCAGGTGAAACAGAGGTTATCCCTAATAGGTAGCAAACAACAGAATTTGCAGCTGATCCACGCCCTTGGCAGAGGATTCCTCGGCTTTTTGCAAAACTAACAATATTGTTTACTGTTAAGAAGTAAGGTTCATAATTTAATTTATTTATTAGATTTAACTCATAGTCCAAAAGGTCGAGAACTCTTTTTGATGCTCCTTTTGGGTAGCGGAGTTTTACTCCTTCAAGTGCTAAGCGGTTTAATTGTTTTTTAGCACTTTCTGTCTTTAGATTTTCACATGGATATTCGTATTTTAAGTCATCTAATGAGAAAGAGCATCTTTTAGTAATATCATTTACATGCTCAATAGCTTGTGGATATTTTCGAAATAAATATTGTATGGTTTTTGGATCCCGCATGCGCTGCTCTGCATTTGTTAGAGCACTTTTCCCTAAATTAACCACTTTCTTTTTAGTTCTTATGGCAGTTAACACGTCAGTTAATTGCCGCCTTTCGGCCTTATGCATAATTGGTGAAGCAGAAGCAGTAAAAGGTATTTTTAAAAATTTTGCTAATTTAGTTATTTCTAAAAAATATTCTGAATCCATACCATTATATTTTGGACTCATGATTAATGAAGTATATTTTGGAAAGTGATATGTTAATTTTTTTACTTGCTCTATCCATTTATAATGGTTTTTTCGCCTTTTATATAAGGTAGGTGGTTGTACTAAAAAATATATATTTTCAGTATTTTGTATAATATCAGTGAGATTAAGGTAACACTTTCCTTTTGGGGCTTTTAAATTTCCAAGAGACAAAAGTTTAGTTAATTCACTCCAGCCGTGTTTATTGAGAGGTAAGGCAGTAATGATAATTTTTTCCTTAAGTACTAAACGAGTAGCAGGCAGTAATTTGGGAATATTATATATTTGTGCTGATGGGCTCATTTTTGAATGTTGTTTAATTGGACCAATTCTTCCATATTCATGATCAATTTTTTTACGTTTATCTACTTGGTGATAAATCTCTTTTAATTCCGAATAAGCTCGTATTATCCCTGCCACAGAGTTTTCATCAGCAATCGCAATATTTTCCAACCCCATCAATGCAGCCAACTGTGCATATTCTTCTGGGCTTGACCCACCTTTCAAAAAGGTGAAGTTAGATGTGATATTTAATTCAGAGAATCTCATTTCAATACTATATTCACGTTTTGTTCTTTTGTGTAGATTTTATTCAAAATACCATTAATGAATATGTTTAGACTTGCGTGGTGCTTGTCTTAAGAGTAATTCAACACAATATTCTGGAAAGGTTTAATTGATGTCTAATCTCGTAACAATTTTTGGTGGTTCTGGATTTTTAGGGCGCTATATAGCATCTCGAATGGCCAAACAAGGTTGGAGAGTTAGGGTAGCTGTGCGGCATCCCAACGAAGCTTTATTTGTTCGTACTTATGGTGGGGTGGGGCAGGTTGAGCCAGTTTTGGCAAATATACGAGATGAAGAAAGTACTAAAAAAGCGATTAAAGGTGCTAAAGTAGTTATTAACTGTGTTGGAATACTGCTTGAAGGTAGGCGTCAAAAATTTCAAACAGTCCAAGTCCAAGGTGCTGAACGCATTGCGAACCTTTCATCAATTGAAGGAGTTGAACGTCTAGTACATATTTCCGCAATTGGTGCTGATACAAATTCTAAAAGTATCTCTGCGCGAACCAAAGGAGAGGGAGAGAAATCTATATTAAATGCTTTTCCAAATACAGTCATATTAAGGCCATCACTCGTTTTTGGTGTTGAGGATGGTTTTTTTAATCGTTTTGCTGCGATGTCTAGAATGTCTCCTGTTTTACCTTTGATTGGTGCTGAAACGTTTTTTCAACCTGTTTATGTTGATGATGTGGCTCTAGCGGCATCAAGTGCCGCCATTGGGGAGGTTTCAAATGGTATTTATGAGCTTGGGGGGCCAGACATAGAAACTTTTAGGAAATTGATTGAGAGAATGCTCAAGGTTGTTCGGCGAAAAAAATTGATCATTAATCAACCTATGATAGCTGCAAAGATTTTATCTTATAATCTGGATATGCTTCAAGTTATATCTTTTAACATTTTTAAAAATTTTATAGTAACTCGTGATCAAGTGAAGCAATTAGCTTTAGATAATGTGGTAACAAATAACGTAGGAACGTTTGTTGATTTTGGAATAACTCCAAAATCGATGGATGTTATTTTAGAAAGTTATTTATATCAGTACCGCCCGTACGGCCAATATACTAGTATACATGAAAGTGCAGGAGATAATTAATTATAGGCAATTGCCAATAATAGTATTCCTAATAATATTCGATAAATTACGTAGGGTGTAAAGTTTATTGAGTTCAATAATCGCATCATGATAGTTAGCGTTAAAAAAGCGAAGATAAAACTAAGGCTGATAACTACTATGGCGTCATTGAAATGACTAAAATCTGCTTTGTGCCATACATTGGCAATTTCTAAAGACCCCGAAGCTAAAATTGTTGGAATTGACATCAGCATTGCAATTCTTGCGGCGCTTTTTCGTTCATATCCAAGTATTCGAGCGGCAGTTATAGTAGCGCCAGATCTAGAGGTTCCAGGAATTAAAGCTGCAGATTGCCAAAGGCCCATTATAAAAGCATCTTTTATACTGTAATTTAAATTAATTTTCTCACTAAGACTAAAGTGATCAGCCAAGTATAGAAATATACCAAAGATTATCATTGTCCAACCTATAACTTTTATGCTCCTTAAAATATCAATAAGATCAGTTATTTTTAAAATTAAACCCAATACAATAACCGGTATAGTGGCCAAAGTAAGAAACTTTGTCAGTTGTGCCGGTCTGGAGTGTCTGTTTTCGGTCACTAGATCAGAAAAGCCTTTTAAGATTGATAAGCTGTCTCTCCAAAAATATATAACAACGGCTAGTAGTGTGCCCACATGCACTGAAACATCGATCAAAAGGCCTTGATCGGGAAAATTAGTAAAGCTTGGTAGCAGAATTAAATGGCCAGAAGACGATATGGGAAGAAACTCAGTAATTCCTTGGATTAATGCTAATGAAAATAAGTGATAAAAGGTCAATGATTTTGTATCCAACGATTCGTACGATAATAACATAACTTGATAATCTATCAAGCACTATATGTCAGTATTACTGTCTTATATTATATTGCTCACTTATAATATTTACTAAAAATTGAATATATCAATTATTTAGGTCAGTTACCATTCCATTTTTGTCTTTATTTTTCATTATTTATAGTATATTAGAAACCTTCAAATCAATAAAAGGTCCTGTATGTCTACTGATCCCATGCTAAAGTTTATCGATATTGCTTTAGAAACGCCCGTAAAACGGACTTCTAAAGGCAGAATGGGTGACTTTAATGAAATTTATCAAGAATATTCTGAAGAAAAAGTAAATGACCAAGCAAGTAGATGTAGTCAGTGTGGTGTACCTTATTGTCAGTCTCATTGCCCACTTCATAATAATATTCCCGATTGGCTTAGGTTAACTACTCAAGGAAGATTAAAAGAAGCGTATGAATTAAGTCAAAATACAAATGCATTTCCGGAAATTTGTGGTCGAATTTGTCCTCAAGATCGTCTATGCGAAGGAAATTGTGTTATAGAACAATCTGGCCATGGCACGGTGACAATAGGCTCAATTGAAAAATACATTACCGATACGGCTTGGAAAAAAGGTTGGGTGAAGCCAATAATACCAAATATTGAACGTTCTGAAACGGTTGCTATCATTGGGGCTGGACCTGGTGGATTATCAGCAGCGGCAATTTTGCGCCAAAGTGGGGTGCAAGTAACCATTTTTGATAGGTACGATAGAGCTGGTGGTTTGATGACTTATGGCATTCCGGGATTCAAGTTAGAAAAAGACGTAGTTACTCGAAGAGTAAATCAGTTAAAAGAGAGTGGTGTCAATTTTCAACTAAATTGTAATGTTGGTAATGATCTTTCTTTTGATCAAATTGAAAAAGACCATTATGCGACTATAATTGCTACAGGCGTTTATAAATCCCGTGAGCTTGGTGACATATCTACGAATATGGAAAATGTTGTTAAGGCAATAGATTATTTGTCAGCATCTAATCGTAAAGGATTTGGCGATGCTGCTATTGAATTTGATAATGGAAAATTAAATTTCAATGGAAAAAAAGTTGTCGTTATTGGTGGTGGAGATACTGCAATGGATTGTGTTAGAACTGCTGTTCGGCAAGGAGCAAGGTCGGTGAAATGTCTTTATCGACGAGACCGCAATAATATGCCAGGCTCCCAGCGAGAAGTGCAAAATGCTGAAGAAGAGGGCGTAGAATTTGTTTGGCTATCATCTCCAAAAGGGTTTGTAGGAGGTAAAGTTATGAAAGGCGTAAAGGTTTCGAACATGCGTCTTGGATTAGTAGATGCTACAGGAAGACAATTCCCAGAAGAGATTGAAGATTCAAGCTATATTGAGGATGCTGATGTTGTAATAAAAGCATTAGGATTTGATCCTGAAAATATCAAGGTCTTATGGAACTATCCTGAGATTGAAACTACTCGTTGGGGTACAATTAAAACTGATTTCCAAACTCATTCAACGAACTTAAAAAATGTTTATGCGATAGGAGATATTTCTAGAGGAGCATCATTAGTCGTATGGGCGATCAAAGACGGGCAAGAAGCAGCCGAAAATATAATTTCTAAGCTCAAAAAATCATTGAAATTTGCAGCCGAGTAACATTATGAAAAATAATATAAAAAACTGGGCGTCTGATCAAGAAGCGATGAGAAAATATGTATCTCATCATGGGATGTATAATGAAGAAGATGAGCACTCCTCATGTGGAGTTGGTTTGGTAGTTTCAATAAATGCCGAACCATCAAGAAAAGTTGTTGAAAATGGTATTGATGCTCTGAAAGCTGTTTGGCATCGTGGTGCGGTGGATGCAGATGGCAAAACAGGAGATGGTGCTGGCATCCATCTGCAAATTCCTGTTCCATTTTTTTATGATCAAATTCGTAGAACTGGGCATGAACCCAAGATGGATGAATTAGTAGCAGTTGGGATGGTTTTTTTACCAAGAGTTGATTTTGGTGCACAGGAAGCTTGCCGGACTATTATCGAATCTGAGATCTTAAAAATGGGTTACTCAATTTATGGTTGGCGCCATGTTCCTGTTAAAGTTTCCTGTCTTGGGGAAAAGGCAAATTTAACTCGTCCAGAAATTGAGCAAATCTTAATTTCTAATTCCAAAGGAGTAGATGAGGAGACATTCGAGCGAGAACTTTATGTAATTCGCCGACGTATTGAAAAGCAAGCACTTGGTATGAAAGACTTATATGTTGCTTCACTAAGTTGCAGATCAATAATCTATAAAGGGATGATGCTTGCGGAACAGGTTGCTGAATTCTATCCTGATCTTCAGGATGAACGGTTTCAAAGTACATTTGCCATATACCATCAGCGTTATTCAACTAATACTTTTCCACAGTGGTGGCTTGCGCAGCCATTTCGAATGCTTGCACATAATGGTGAAATTAATACGGTTAAAGGAAATCTAAACTGGATGAAAAGCCATGAAATTCGCATGGCTGGAGCAACATTTGGTAACTATGCGGCAGACATAAAACCTATTATTTCTGCAGGTTCTTCTGATTCTGCTGCTTTGGACGCAGTTTTCGAAATGATGGTAAGAGGTGGAAGAAGCGCACCAATGGCAAAGACTATGATGGTTCCAGAAAGTTGGTCCAATCTAACCGTTGAAATGCCCAAAAAATGGCAAAACATGTATGCCTATTGTAATTCTGTTATGGAACCATGGGACGGTCCAGCAGCTCTTGCAATGACTGATGGGCGCTGGGTAGCTGCTGGTCTTGATAGGAGTGGACTCAGACCAATGCGTTACGTTGTTACTGGAGATGGACTATTAATTGCCGGTTCAGAGGCAGGAATGGTTTCAGTTAATGAGAGTGAGGTCATTGAGAAGGGTGCATTAGGCCCTGGTGAGATGATTGCAGTAGATTTGGACAGAGGAATACTTTTGCATGATAAAGATCTGAAAAATGAATTAGCTAATTCTGCGCCTTTTGACGATTGGGCAAGTAAGATTATTGATTTGGAAAAAATAATCAAAGGTAAAGAATTTCAATGCTTTTCAGGTAAAGAATTGCGTAAACGTCAAGTTGCTGCTGGTTATTCTATTGAGGATCTTGAAACTATTCTTGCTCCAATGGCTGAAGATGGAAAAGAAACACTTGCTTCTATGGGTGATGATACTCCAGCAGCGGTACTTTCCAAACAATATCGCCCGTTGTCTCATTATTTCCGACAAAATTTTTCCCAAGTTACAAACCCTCCTATAGATAGTTTGAGAGAAAATCGGGTTATGAGTCTAAAAACTAGATTTGGAAATCTAAAGAATGTTTTAGATCAAGATAGTAGCCAAACCGAAATACTTGTTTTGGATAGCCCATTTGTGGGTAATGCAAAATTCTCAAAAATGATTAATATTTTTGGAAAGGACGCTACCACCATCGATTGCTCTTTTGATGTAGCTTTGGGGCTAACTGCTCTTTCTAAATCACTGGATCGTTTGAAAGCTGAGGCGGAGGATGCGATTCGCTCAGGAGCTGGGCATCTGATATTGACTGACAAAAAGCAAAGTACTAACAGAATTGCCGTTCCAATGATTTTAGCCACATCAGCTATTCATTCATGGTTAACAAAACAGGGATTAAGAACTTTTTGCTCGTTAAATGTGCAATCTGCTGAGTGCATTGACCCGCATTATTTTGCGGTTTTGATTGGCTCTGGAGCAACAACTGTTAACGCTTATTTAGCGCAAGATAGCATAGCTGATAGGGTGACGCGTAAATTACTCCAAGGTACTATTACAGCAAATGTTAAACGATATCAGGCTGCAATTGATCAAGGTTTATTGAAGATTATGGCAAAGATGGGCATTTCGGTAATTTCTTCATATCGAGGGGGATTAAATTTTGAGGCTGTTGGTTTGTCTCGATCCATGGTGGCAGAGTATTTTCCCGGAATGCAGAGTAGAATTTCAGGGATTGGGATTACAGGTGTACAGAAGAAAGTTGTTGAAATTCATACAAAAGGCTGGAGTTTGGAACAAGATATATTACCTATTGGTGGATTTTACAAATCACGCCAAAGTGGTGAAAAACACGCTTGGGAAGCTCAAACGATGCATTTAATGCAGGCGGCATGTCAAAAAGGGTCTTTTGATTTGTGGAAGCAATATTCAAAAAAAATGCAATCAAACCCGCCTATTCATTTAAGGGATTTGTTAGATATAAAATCTCTGAGAAATTTAATTCCATTGGACGCTGTGGAAAGTATAACATCTATTCGAAAGCGTTTTGTTACGCCGGGGATGTCGTTGGGCGCTCTTTCACCAGAAGCTCATAAAACCTTAAATATAGCAATGAATAGGATTGGAGCTAAATCCGATAGTGGTGAAGGTGGTGAAGACCCACAGCATTTTCACCCCGATCCAAATGGGGACAATCCTTCTGCTAAAATAAAACAAGTTGCATCTGGTCGCTTTGGTGTGACGGCAGAATATTTAAATCAATGTGAAGAATTGGAAATAAAAGTAGCGCAAGGAGCCAAGCCAGGTGAGGGTGGGCAACTTCCTGGGATAAAAGTCACTGAACTCATAGCTAGGTTAAGGCATAGCACAAGAGGTGTAACATTGATTTCTCCTCCCCCGCATCATGATATTTATTCTATAGAAGATTTGGCTCAGCTCATTTATGATCTCAAGCAGATTAATCCAGTATGCAAAGTTACAGTAAAGTTGGTAGCAGCGAGTGGGGTTGGCACTATTGCAGCGGGTGTTGCTAAAGCAAAAGCTGATATAATATTAATATCTGGACATAATGGTGGAACTGGTGCCTCGCCGGCAACATCAATTAAATATGCCGGGTTACCATGGGAAATGGGATTAACTGAAGCGCATCAAGTGTTATCAATGAATAATCTGCGTGAACGGATAACTTTAAGAACAGACGGTGGCTTACGAACAGGTCGTGATATTGTAATTGCCGCGATGATGGGAGCGGAAGAGTTTGGTATTGGAACAGCTGCTTTAATTGCGATGGGCTGTATAATGGTTCGCCAATGTCAATCAAACACCTGTCCAGTTGGTGTTTGCACGCAGGATGAAAAGCTTAGAGATAAGTTTTCCGGTTCGGCAGAAAAAGTAGTAAATTTAATAACTTTTTATGCCCAGGAAGTTCAAGAAATACTCTCCAGGATAGGAGCATATTCGTTAGATGAAGTGGTGGGGCGGGTAGATTTATTGCACCAGGTAAGTAGAGGCTCTGCTCATTTGGATGATTTAGATTTAAATCCGATGTTAATCATGGTCGATGGTGCAAAAGAAGCTCAATTAAACCGATTACGAAATAGAACAGAAGTTGATGATACTTTAGATGTTCAAATTATCAATGATGCTGTTAGATTTTTTCAATATGGTGAAAAAATGCAATTATCTTATGCAGTAAAAAATACAGATCGAACAATAGGCACAAGAGCTTCTAGTCACGTGGTTAATAAATTTGGAATGAATAATGAACTTCAGTCTAATCAATTGACTCTCAAATTAACAGGATCTGCAGGCCAATCATTAGGAGCATTTCTCGTATCTGGTATAAAAATTGAAGTTATTGGTGAATCAAATGATTATGTAGGGAAAGGACTTTCTGGTGGGGTCATTACAATTAAGCCTCATGTGTCATCTTTATTAGTTCCCCATGAAAATACTATAATTGGAAATACTGTTTTGTATGGTGCGACTGATGGAAAATTATTTGCTGCTGGTCGTGCTGGTGAACGATTTGCTGTCAGAAATTCTGGAGCAAACGTAGTTGTTGAAGGGTGTGGTACTAACGGCTGTGAATACATGACTGGCGGAGTCGCGGCAATTCTTGGTTCTATTGGTTCTAATTTTGGAGCTGGTATGACTGGTGGAATGGCTTATATTTATGATCCTCACAAAATAGCAAAAATGCAGATTAATTTAGAAACTTTAGTTATAACGAATCAATTGTTGGATTATTGGGTCGATCAATTAAAGGTTTTAATCGAAGAACATGTTAGAGAAACTGGTAGTGTGAAAGGCAAAAACATTCTAGACAACTGGGAAATTGAAAAACTGTCTTTTTTACAAATATGCCCAAAGGAAATGTTAACGCATATACCTTTCCCAATCGCACTAAATGTGGCCCAATTAAACGTTGGGGCATAGGAATTTTTGCAAATGACTTTTGCATAATTAGATTTTGAATAATTTGTATTTTCAGGATTGATTTTCATAACATACGAAGGCTAAATTCACTTAAATAATTTAGGATTTAATTAATGTTTCGTTTTTATCATACACCCTTGTCTCCATTTTGTAGAAAGGTCAGGCTGGTGTTATCTGAAAAAAAATTAGAATTTGAATTGATAGAAGAGAAGTATTGGGAAAAAAGAAGTGATTTTCTTATTTTGAATCCAGCTGGCCAAGTTCCTGTCCTACAAAATAAAAATATCATTTTAGCAGAGTCTTTCGCAATATGCGAATATCTGAATGAAAAGTACCCAATTCCTGAATTGCTTCCGATTGATCCCGAAAGGCGCGCTGAGGCAAGAAGATTAATGTTTTGGTTTGATGACAAATTCAATAGGGAAGTGACACGGAAATTAGTTTATGAGCGTATAACGAAAAAAATTATTGGAGGAGGTTTTCCAGAGGCAAAAAAGGTGAAATTGGGAATGCTTAATATTAAATTTCATATAGATTACATGTCAAAATTGCTTGAAAACAGAAAATGGTTGGCTGGAAATGATATGAGTTTAGCTGATTTTACAGCTGCGGCACATTTTTCTGTTCTTGATTATAGCTGTGATGTGGATTGGGATAGGAGTTTATTAGTTAAGGATTGGTACGCAAAAATAAAATCGCGACCAGCTTTTAGATCATTACTAACTGATCATTTACCTGGATTTCCTCAGCCTATCCATTATGCGGATCTTGATTTTTGAATTCTCTTAAAGAAAAATTAGTACAAAAGTCGTTAAAAGAAGGATTTGATATCTGTCGAGTTTGTTCACCTGACGCTATCCCTGATGCTTCCGAAAAGCTAACTGATTTTTTACAAAATGATTATCACGGTCAGATGGATTGGCTTTTTTCAAGACAGTCGTGGCGATCAGACCCCAAAGTTTTATGGCCTAAGACACAATCGATCATCATGTTCGCTCACCGTTATACTCCTGATATGGATCCATTAAAGCTTTTAGCGCAAAAAGACAAAGGGTATATATCAGTTTATGCGCGCAATCGCGATTACCATAATATTGTAAAAAAGCGGTTAAAATCAATTGGCCGCTGGTTAATCAATGAAGTGGCTGGATCAGAAATAAAAGTTTTTGTTGATACGGCTCCAGTAATGGAGAAACCACTAGGGCAATCTGCCGGTCTAGGCTGGCAAGGAAAACATACCAATTTAGTTAGCCGTGAAATAGGAAATTGGTTTTTCTTGGGATCAATATTTACTACAGTTATCTTGCCAAATGACTCTCCAGAAATTGATCATTGTGGTAGTTGCAGCAGTTGTTTAGACATTTGCCCCACAAGCGCATTCCCAGCACCTTATAAGTTGGATGCAAGACGTTGCATATCATATCTGACCATTGAGCACGACGGGCCAATTGATATTGAGTATCGATCTTTAATTGGCAATAGAATTTATGGGTGCGATGATTGTTTGGCGGCGTGCCCATGGAACAAATTTGCAAAGACAGCTAATGAGATCGGATATCTCCCACGAGACGAGTTAATTGGGCCAGAATTAAAGCAATTAGTAAAGTTATCTGAAAAAGAATTTAGATCGTTTTTTAGTAAATCTCCAATTAAAAGGATTGGAAGAGATAGGTTCATTAGAAATGTAATTTATGCTATCGGAAACTCAAATGACCCTTCATTAATTCCATATTTAGAACCTTATCTTATCGATACAAATTACGTATTAATGGATGCAGCCAAATGGGCGGTTGAAAGATTAAACGAGTTATGAATTATAAATTACTAAGTTTCGGACATGGTTACTCGGCACACGCCCTTGAGAAACTGTTATCTCTTGGTGAGTGGAAAATTTCTGCAACAGCGAGAAGTTCAGAAAAAGCTAAGGTAATTAATGATCGCAAAATGTCAGCTTTTATTTGGCCAGGCGCAGATTTGTCAACCGAAATTGAAAATGCAACTCATATCTTATTATCTATTCCTCCTAATACGAATGGAGATCCAATTTTTTTGGAATATGGCGTGGTTATAGCGAATTCTAAGAATTTAGAGTGGATAGGATATTTATCCACCACTGCTGTTTATGGAGATCACAAGGGTGGATGGGTAGATGAAAACACTCCTTTAAAACCAACGACAGAACGAGGAAATAGGAGAGTTTTAGCTGAGAGACAATGGTTAGAATTAGCAAAAGAAAATGCGCTTCCTTTAAATATATTTAGATTAGCTGGGATTTATGGACTTGGACGTGGGCCATTTTCTAAAGTTTTAGCTGGTACGGCAAAAAGAATAATAAAGAAGGACCAAGTCTTTAGTAGAATACATGTAGATGATATTGCTAGAGTTCTGTTAGCTTCGATAGCTAAACCAAACTCAGGAGCTATTTATAATGTTTGTGACGACTTGGCAGCGCCTCCGCAAGATGTCTTGAGCTATGCTGCAAAACTACTAAGTAAAGAGAAACTTCCTGAATTTGATTTTTTGGATGCTGAAATGTCTGAAATGGCACGAAGTTTTTACGCGGATTCCAAAAGAGTTGATAACAAAAAAATTAAGGCTGAACTAGGCGTAATTTTAAAGTATCCCAATTATAAAGTTGGTTTGGAAGCACTATTGGATCAGGAGTTTAGCTGAAGCCAGACTAATTTTAGAATAGTTTGATTTATTTAAAGAGCTACTTTAGATCATAGCTCCTTAAATTTTTTAGACTCTTAACCGCTTGCAGCAACCCCAAGCAAAACCATCATTAAAATAAGTAAAGCTGAGCCACCAGATGACGAAGAGGCTGCAACCACTGGTTCTTCCATTGTAGGTGTTGCCATTGAACCAGCGGATAATGATGTCGCTGCTATTGAAAATACTGCTGCTAATAATATCTTTCTCATGTTATTCTCCAATTTAACCATTTGATGTGGCTTTTGCCATGGTGTTATAATTCTTTGCTCGATGCCTAATTTAACCAGTAATATTAACGTTTGGCAATGCTGGTTCAACATTTACTACTAACAAATAGAAAAAGCTAGTTAAATTAATAATACTTGTGTCCCTATTTTTGATAATAAAAATAATTCTTTTATGTGTTCATTATATAGGCCAATACAACCATTTGATGATCTACGGCCAATTTTTCTTGTGTCATGCGTACCGTGTATACGATAATATTTCCAACTCAGATACATTGCATGTGTACCAAGTGGATTATCTGGTCCAGGTGGAACAAACTCTGGCCACTCCGGGTTGTTTTTTAACATTGAAGGCGTTGGTCGCCAACTAGGCCCTACCACTTTTTTAACAATCTTTGTTCGCCCGAGTTTTGTTAATTCGTCCGAAATGGGAACACTTGTTGGGTAAATTTTATATATGGTTTTATCTTCTGACCAAAAATGTATGGCTCGACTAGTAGTGTCCGCTAAAATTGCACCATTCTTTAAATCATCAAAGTAAGTAGCCCAATTTCTAGCTTGAAAACTGGATATATTTCTTACAACCCCTTCTCCCAATTCACTATCCTCAATAATAGATTGAGCGAAAATTGATTTTGACAGGGCTGCTGTCATTGAGCTAGTGAGTATCGCTTTACCAAATATTCGTCGAGAAATCAGTGTTTTATTTTTTGTCATGTTAAAGTTCCTTAATACAATTAAATTGTATGGTCATTATGAGTGAATAACAATCGGTGCAACAAAAATAATTTCTATAGTTAATCAAGTGTTTGATTGATGCCACATTTAGAGTTAAAGCTATATTTATCAACAAAAGGATTATGGTTCGTATGTTTCGTTCAGCTTTATTATTGATAATTGGTTTAGCATTGTCTGGCTGCTTGGATGCCGTTGAACTTGTCAATAATTCCTCGAGCACTTATTGGATTTCTAAATCTAAAGCAGCAAAGATTCATACTAATGTGTTAGATGCAGTAAATGAACTTAGAGTTGAGAATGATTTATACAAAATATCTTTAAGTGAAGAGTTGAATTTAATAGCAAAAGCACATTCAAAGGACATGTATGAGCAAGATAGGGCATGGCACTTTGGATCAGATGGTTCATCTCCTTTAGATAGGGTGGTTAGAACAGGTTTTTCTGGACAATTATTGGGTGAAAACATTTCTGAAACTTATGAAAGTGAGTTGGAAACTTTAAATGCTTGGATGCAAAGGTCAGACACTAGATCAATAATTTTACATGAAAAAGCGCGTTATATGGGTTTGAGTTGGTATCAAGCGGGGGATGGAAAAATTTGGTGGACACAAGTTTTAACAAGGTAAGTTTTATGGCAAAATATCTACCACTGTTCCAATTCTAACCAATCTGTACATTTCTTCGATATTTGAGTTTGAAACTGAAATACACCCCCAGGTCCAATCTTTCTTTGGGCGGCGCCCAAAGAATCCAACTCGCCCGTGTATAAAAATATCTTTGCCAGCTGATTTGCCCATTTTTTTTGCTTCTGCTTTATCGGTTTTGTTTGGATAAGAAATCCCTAAAGATAAATGGTACGCGCTTTTGGGATTTTTGCGGTTTACGTAATATCGACCTTCAGGAGTTTTTCCATCACCCTCTATTTTTTTATCTCCAATTGGGGCAAAGCCGAGGTCAATATTGTAGCTTTTGACAGCTTTATTCTTATTATAAAGATACAACTTTCTAGAACTTTTAAATACTACTATCCGAGTTATAGTCTCTATTTCGTTCTTTTTGAACCAAGATGAGCATGAGGAGATTGTTGTTGCCAAAAGTCCTAGGATTAAAACTCGTCTTATTATTATTTTTTTATTTTTCTTCAATTTCGACCTGTTGTTTAAAATGATAATTGTTCGTTAATGAGTTCGTTTGCTATCTGTGTCTTTGATTTTCTAGCTCTTTCGGTTTCTGATTTTAATTGTCCACAGGCAGCCATTATATCTTCTCCTCTAGGTTTCCTGATTGGGCTAGAATAACCAGCGTTATGTATTATATCTGCAAAAGCGCGAATTCTGTTATTGCTAGAACGTTTGTATGGAGCACCTGGCCATTCATTAAAAGGGATCAAATTTATTTTGGCGGGAATACCCTTTATTAATGCTATCAAACGTTTTGCGTCTTCATCGCTATCGTTAACTTTATCAAGCATTACATATTCAAAAGTTATTCTTTCAGAGTTGGAAAGCCTTGGATAATCTCGCAAAGCTTGGAGCAATTGGTTAATATTCCATCGCTTATTTATTGGGACAAGTTTATTTCGAACTTCATCTGTTGTGGCATGGAATGAAATTGCTAGCATGCAGCCGATTTCGTCACCAACCTTCCTAATTTCTGGAACTACTCCACTTGTTGATAGAGTAATTCTGCGTCTAGATAGCGCGATTCCTGCGGGATCCATTGCTATATTCATGGCATCTCGGACAGCGTCAAAATTGTATAGGGGTTCTCCCATTCCCATTAAAACAATATTACTTAATTTGCGTGGCTGACCTACTCGATTATCTTTTACAGTTGGCCACTCGTTCAAATCTTCACGAGCTATTAAAACCTGACCAATCATTTCTGATGGATTCAAGTTCCTTACTAATTTTTGGGTTCCAGTATGACAAAAAGAGCAGGTCAGTGTACATCCTACTTGACTTGAAATGCATAAAGTACCTCGGTCAGTTTCTGGGATAAACACTGTCTCAATCTCATGCCCTCCAGAAAGTTTGAGTAAATATTTTTTAGTACCATCTGTAGAAATCTCTTTTTTAACTACTATAGGTAAATTGATACTAAAGTATTTTGACAATAAGCTTTTTACATCTTTTGATATATTATCCATTTTTGAAAAGTCATTGATGCCTTTTTGATAAAGCCAACCCCATATTTGACTCTGCCGCATGTTCAAGTGCTTTTGTTCAATACCTGCTTTTAATAAATGTTCTGAAAGTGACTGCTTGGTCAGGCCTATAATATTTACTTTTGGATCAATGAGTTCATTGCGAGGAATTGTGATCACGTCATTTATTATAGGAGGTGATGTTGTCAACAAGTTATCCTTTAATGTAAAATAATTTACTTATTTAATTAGTTGAAGAAGTACTTACGTTCCACAAAGCTTTTGGGCTTCTGCAAATGCTGCAGAAAAGCCCAAAAGACTAAATGTGTCCTTAGTCCTGGTGCCTTTAGAAGAAACACCTGACACCAATGCTTTTACGCCGCGCCTCAAAGACTTTAATAACTCTTCGTTCTGTTCTGGAGACTTTGGCCATGCCCATTCTCCATCTGTCTGCGATAATATGTGTTCTGAAGAACCTATTGATATTTTTACCGTTGATCCATTTTTAAATGGGTAACCACTTGTAAAGGAAATTTGGCCAAAAATGCTTTGTGAAGGCTCAAAAAGCGCAAATAATTGAATTTCAGAGCGCGTTACTTTGACTGTTTTTCCGTTTCGCGTTGCTTTTGTTCTACTTGGCGCTGAAACAATCCAACATTGCGAAGGATTGTTTTCCATGAAAACTGACCAGTCTTGTTTAGAATCAACTCGGTTTGTGGAGAATGTTTTAGATATTGCTGGCGTGCCAAAAAGAACAGTTATCAAGGATAATATAATAAGATGTTTTTTCATAAATAATGCCTGCCTTATCTTTGTTTACTGCAAAATATAATTACTCTATGTCAGTTATTAAGAACTATTTCCTAATTTTTTGTACTTTAACTCAATTTTAATTAGTAATTCTAGTCCTAGAATGTTTTATTGAGATAAAAATAACATTTAAGGATTTCTGATGTCAAAGGCTGTACCAATGGTCAAAATTCTACGTGGTGACTTTGAGGAGTCGGTTCATGTTGGTCATGCAGTTGTTTCAAATTCAAAAGGTGACATTATCGAAGCTTGGGGTGATCCTGATAGGATAACTTTACCAAGATCCTCTTCAAAAATCTTG
>Ga0206679_10000269_pt1 | contig 43152 bp, 29 predicted proteins | sample M110012015metaG_FD_155464 | JGI IMG/M metagenome (GOLD analysis project Ga0206679, IMG submission 155464) | Ammonia-oxidizing marine archaeal communities from Monterey Bay, California, United States - M1 100m 12015 | ecosystem: Environmental > Aquatic > Marine > Intertidal zone | place: USA...
GCTATTAACGAAAGTACTGATCGTAATGAAGCTATTGAGAACAATGAAAGAGCTGATAGAAATGAGACCATAGAGAATAATGTAAGCACTGATAGAAATGATGGCAATGAAAACAGTGAAAGAGCTAATTCTAATACTGATTCAAATTCTCAACCTGAGTCAACGTCAAATTCAGAAAACCGAGAAGAAATAGCACGTGAAAACACCAATCTTATTCACTCTACAAGAGATTTAGCTGAGGTTTCAGAGCAGCACGGGAATAAAGTGGTGAAAGGAATAGGAGTACCTGGTTTGTTCTACACGGTTCAGGTAGGAGCCTACAGAAGAAAAATTCGGGGAACTGAATTGTCAGAAATTAATGAGCTAAATTACTATGAATCTTCTGGACTATTTCGCTATTCTTCTGGGAAATTTGATTCCATTCAAAAAGCACGTGACCGAAGGATTGAAGTTGTAGAAAAAGGAATATCTGATGCATTCATTGTAGCTTTCTATAATGGAGAGAGAATTTCAATTCGTAAGGCAAGCGCTCTATTAGAGGCTCAAGGAAATTCTATTTTATACACTGAACAGCCAGTAATTCATTCAAGCTCAGAACCGAGTACAGCTAGTTACGAATCAAATTCTGTATTGCCTTCCACAAGAACAAGAGTAAGGATACCTGTTAGACCTGTTGAAATCCCTATTATTGAGACTAAAACAGAAATAAATCCATCGGAAAAGGTGTCTTTTTCACTGAAGGTGGATTCATATGAGCATAATACAATGGAAAGACTTAATAGAGTAGGGGTATTTAAATATAATGGAAGTACAGGGACGATTGAATCTCAAATTATTGATAAATCTGCAATAACTCCAATTATGTCTTTGTATGTCACGGGCATGGAGGAGCAAGGATTTAAACAGGATAGCTTTATTGAACATACTGTAGAAATCGGAAATAAAATCTCTGGAAAATTTGCGAACTGGTTGCTAAGATCTAACAAGCTATTTAGTTTTATGGTGATTAACGGAATAGAAAATGTAATCTTTTATTTGGAAAATGAAAATGAAAAGCAGCAGTTGAAGACTGAACTGAATGAAATAATAAAGTGATGGATATGAACTCGAATACAGAAACGAACGAGAAAATTAAAAGCAAGAAACGAACTTCAAATAAATATTCTCTGGTTCTATATAATGACGATGTAAATACATTTGACCACGTCATAAACTGTCTTATTCGTATTTGTCAGCACGATTTAATTCAGGCAGAACAATGCGCTTGGCTGGTTCATAATAGAGGCAAATGCGCAATTAAAAGCGGTTCCCTTTCCAATCTAAAAAAAATGCTTAATTCCCTTACAGATAATGGCCTTTCAGCACAAATTGAATAGCTTATTCATTCCTGCTCTTTTGAATGTCATAGAATGTTTTCTCAATTGTTTCGTATAAGCCATTGGGATTTGGACCCAAGGCAGGCATTCTCACAATCTGTTGTTTGCTGTTTGCTAATATATAATACGGGAATGAACCTATGTTTAAAGCGTCCCATATTGCATGTTCATATTTCAATGCGTAGACATTCCATGTGATTACATCCAATACCCGTTCAGCTAAAGGACTTAATATAGAGGTTTGATCCAGGTATATAGAAATGAAGAAAATAGAGCTTTTATATTTATCATATAATCTTCTAAGAGCTGAAATTTCTGATAAACTGCTAGGATTATTTGGGTTAAAAAAATGAATATACAGGTATTTGTTTTTTGGTGACTCGAGCTTTATGTCCTTTGTAAGCTGGATTTTGGGGATTGGATCACCTTCAATAATGGTATAAAACTCCTCAATAAGATTATACGCGATTTTTCTGTTCTCGAAGCTCAGACTATTGTCTTCAATTTGACGGGTAATATGGATTAAATTGTTTTTTGGGAGGTTGCTGTGTTTATATTCTTCCTGGATGATTTTTAATGCAATTAATTCGGCAAATTCCTCGTTTGGAACTAAGCTGTCATAGCTTAGAGCTCTGATCATATTCTGGGAGTTTTGTGTGTAAATTGATTCCATAACTGGCCCTCTTAGGTTTTTAGCCATCCGATAGATGTAACTATCGTAGAAGTCGCACACAAATTCCATGTATGCAGGGTTATGATACTGTATTTTTTCGTTTTTAATAAAAAAGTCAAATTTACTTTCATTGCTTGGTGCTCCAAAATAATGGATGTTATCTACATTTTTTCCCAGAGAATATTTTATGTACGATTTGAAAAATTCGGAAGTATCATTTCTGTATTCCTTTTGTACATCTGCTTTAAATTGCAGGATTCCCTGGATGAATTTAACGGGTTCCACTTCTTTAAGAATGTATAAATCTGCAAGTTCATCATCCATCCACGCTTCAAATCCCAAAATTTTATAATTAATATCTGTGCTGTCAAGTCTAAAAAATAAAATTTCCGTTTCATTTCCAGAAAAATAAGGAATAACATCAATAGACTCTTCGGGAAATTCAATAAAATAAGTAGCCTCATTTTGAATATACAATTTAGCATAAGAATTGTTTATTCTGATAACTATATTACGAGTTCCTTCATCTTCAAGCTCAATATAAAACTGATCATTTTCAATTACGGAAGTGGAATAAATCAATGTTTCGGCATTGGTAATATAATCGTCTATAGTAAATACATGTACGAACTGTCCATATCCATTAATTGCAGAACCATAAATTTTTGTATTAGAGAAGCCATAATGGCTGAGGAATATAAAACAAAGAATGACTAATCTCATATGTTTAATTGTGCACATATAATGCCAGTTTTTAAACAAGGATTTCTGGTTTCGTTACAAACAGAGAAATGTCACCTTGATTTTTGTAAATTTCTCTAACAATAGAAGAATTTATTGAGCTTAAACTTTCCTTGGTAAGTAAAAAAACAGTTTCTATACCGGAAAGAGATTTGTTCATTTGCGCAATCGATTTTTCATACTCGTAGTCTTGGCTATTGCGAATTCCTCTCACAATATGAGATGCTTTAATTTCTTCACAAAAAGTAACTGTGAGCCCTTCGTATATCTGTACTTGAACATTTGGATGATCCGAATATAAATGGGTGACATGAGCCAGTCTTTTTTCCATATCAAATAAGTACTTTTTTTCAGAGTTCACACCTATTCCAATAGTGATTTCATCAAATATCTCCAGGGATTTATTCAGGATGTATTCATGTCCTTTTGTATAAGGATCAAATGAGCCGGGAAACAATGCCTTATTTTTCATCTTCTTCAAAGTTAAAAAAACTAAAACAGACATTTCCAAATGTTTGTGATTTTTGGAAGCCCTCCAAATGCCCTAAATCTATTTTTTTGTAATGCTCAATAATCAAAACGCCGTTTTTATTGACTAGTTTTCTACGTTTAGAGACACTGGTTATCACGGAATAATCTGTATAATCAAAAGGCGGGTCTGCAAAGATGACATCGAAGGTGTCTTCAGTTTTAAGCAAGAACTTTTGTACATCAGCTTTAATAATTTGATGATTATGCCTCGAGATATTCAATTCTTTGCTTGTTTCTTTAATAAATCTATATGCCTTATGATTTAATTCCACTGAATACACGACACTCGAGCCTCTTGAGATAAATTCAAAGGACATATTCCCAGTTCCGGAAAAAGCATCCAGAACTTTGGTATTTTCCAGCTCGTACCTATGTTCTAAGACATTAAATAAGCCTTCTTTTGCAAAATCTGTGGTAGGTCTTGAATGAAATCCCTTCAAATTTTTGATTCTAATTCCTTTTAAGTACCCTCGGACTATTCTCACTTTATAAATTGAAGGAATTCAGTATGTGGCTTGAACACAATATTGGTTTCATTGAGGGTTAGGATTTTATTTTTGATTTTTTCCAGCTCTTTAATTTGTATTTCAGACCCAAATACCTGAATTGCAATATCTTTTGTATCCAATTTATTCAGATGAGCAATCAAGAAATACACAATATCAGTCATTGTGGAATACTCAATAACATTAAAGGACAATAAGGTTTTATCCTGGAGCTTAATTAAATCAAAGGTGCTTTCTTTTATCACTAAATGCATATTTCCCGAATCTTTTTGTGCTAATATCTTCCTCAAAAAGCTGGTAGTACTGTTTGAAATAGAAATTGGTCCAAGATGTTCATGTACAAAATCATGGAACCATTTTTTACAGGAATAAATCATTGTGGCATTAATTGATGAGATCTCCTCTTCCAGCAGGATTTTACCTGCATCAATTTTCGAATAATTTAAGGTATAAAAAGCTTCTTTTTTTTGTGAATTATATATATCACTAGGGACTAAAATCCCATCTACTGAGTCGGTTATAACAGCGCTAATATCAGCGTTATTATTAATTACTTTGGATTTGATGAAATCGAGAAGCCGTTCCGCAACAAATCTATTATATGTATCTATTTTAAATGAATTGCTTAGTTCTGAATTCGAATTCTTATCCAGAATAAAAATTTTCTTGTCATTAAAGAAGATTACGGCTTCGGACATATAATGAATTTACTTCAAAAGAATATCATAAAAAATAATCAACAGGCGAATTCTGAAAAAACTAATATTCTCTTATTTGTTTTCGCTACTCATCTCCTCAGCTTTAGTCGCAGTAGGCTGAAGTTCATCTGTTTCCTGCTTTTTCTCTGGCGCAGGCTTATTTTTTCTATTGAGTATTTTGGATTTAGGTAATTGAAGTTTATATTGAATACTCTCTTCTTCCCAGCTTCCTGAAAAATCATTTTTTAAGATATTTCCTAAACACATGACTTCTTTAGTTTGCATGCCTTCTATTTCCTGAATAGGAAGAACTCCTTCAATTCTAAATGTCATAATGGTGTCCAGAACCTTTGTAACCTCAACCGAATCATCATCCACTAATTCTCTTGATTTCTGTGTAATAACAATCATTGCGGTATCGATATTCCAAATTTTCTTCTTTTTTGTAAAAGGGATATATTGCAAATCCTTGGCTACGAAATTCCCGAACTCATTGTCTTTTCTTTCTTTCATGTAGCTTCTGTTTTTTGTAAAAGTGGTCTCAATAAAAGAAACGTTTATAGTATCTCTTCTAAAGGACATAAGATCCGGAGGGCATATATCGGACTTTGACAGATAATAGGCTTCTATAGGTTTCATGTTGTCATCAATTGCCTGTCCTTTTTTATACAGTCCGAACGGAATGAGATAATCTCTTTCTTGTTCTGTAATTTTTCTGTTAGGTACTGTTCCTTGAGGATCTACCTTAGATATACTATCAGTTTCAATGAAGTGTATAATCGTTTTCCAGTTATGTGCATATTCACCGTATTTATTATAAAATGCTTTTTGAGTGGTTTGAACATCTCTAAGGTTTCTAATGGATATGTTCTTCATAAATTCATAATCCACATTGTGTGTTACGGTCTTTGATACAGAACTTATGGTGATGAATATTACAACACCTGCAACGGATAAGGAAAGGAATCCTATGATTTTTGTAATCTTATTTGAAATAATACCAGAGACATTTAAAAATGACAAAATCGAACTCAGTAATATTACTATTGAAGCAAAAATGAATTCCATTGACTGGTCAGTTCTAATGCCTTGAATAAATAATAGTATACCAACTAAGCCAAAAAGAGTTGGAACTGAATACTTTTTAATGAGTAAAGCAATATTTAGCATAACATTTATTGTTTTTTTTGACAATTACAAATCTACAATATTTAATTTTATAGAAGTCTAAGGCTTTATTTTTTTTAATCTTAAATGCTGATGTATTGAAGAAATTTAATTCTATACATTTTGATGAATTGATATCTACATTCGAAATGTCACCTGATCAGCAGCGGGCACTTCAGGTATTTGAACACTTTGTAAATTCCTCAAAACAGCGAAAGACCTTTGTCTTAAGCGGTTATGCGGGCTCCGGGAAATCAAGTGTCACGGCTATATTTAATTCAGGAATGAAGAAATGTGGCTACCAAACCCGATTACTGGCTCCTACGGGCAGGGCAGCTAAAGTATTGGCACAATACTGTAATCAAAAAGCCCAGACAATTCACAAGGAAATTTATTTTGGTGGAAACCAGCTTGAAGGCAACAGTAAATTGACTGTTGTGAAGAACAACCATAAGGATACCTTGTTTTTTGTAGATGAAGCATCTATGATTGCTTCAGGCCAGGGAATTGAAGATGATTTGCTCATTGATTTATTCGCTTATGTGTACAATGGTATGAATTGTAGCCTTGTATTAATTGGAGATTCTGGACAGCTGCCTCCAGTTGGTCAGGAGAATTCCCCAGCACTCCATCTCGAACAGTTAAAATTCAATTTCCCTGAAATCGAGATATTCAGCTTTCACCTGAAAGAGTCTTTTCGAACACAGAAATCATCTTCCATTTTAAAAAATGCCACATTTATTCGTTCCAAGGATGGATTTATTCCACCATTTATTTGCAGTCTTGATGAAAATACCTTGTCAATTAAAGGACATGAAGTACAGGAATCGTTGGAGCATTCTATTCAAACAAAGGGAATTGACAATGTGGTGGTATTGACTCTTTCAAATAAACAGGCTAATGACTGGAATCTTGGGATCCGGTCTCGTATTTTTTTTAGAGAAGAGAGAATGGAGTCGGGTGAATCTTTGCTTGTTATTAAAAACAATTATTATTGGATTAATCGTGAGACCACACTTGGATTTTTGGCTAATGGGGAGATAATACGTGTGGATAAGATCATTAAAGAGGAATCTCTTTACGGATTTGAATTTATGACCGTCAACATTTCCTTTCCCTTATATGCAGATGAGCCGTTTAGGGAGGTCATTCTGTTATTAGACACATTACTCATTGAATCGTCTTCTTTAGGTCGGGAAAGAATGAAAGCTCTTTTTTACGAAGTAGAAAAGGACTACGCACACATCAATAACAAACAAAAAAGATACAGCGAAGTGTTAAACAATCCATATTTCAATGCAATTCACGTGAAATATGGAAATGCCCTTACCGTACACAAAGCACAGGGAGGACAGTGGTCGGATGTGTATATAGATGGGTCATTTATTCCGGAAAAGATGAAGGAAACTTCTTATTTGAGATGGCTATATACGGCAGTAACAAGGTCTAAAGAGCAATTGTATCTTGTAAATTTTCCAGATGTGTTTTTTGATAAACAGATCGAAATGATGTAAGCAGTGTACTATTTGATGACGGTTAATGAACTAATCATAAGAACAATAGCAATAGTCAATACGATAATTGAATGAAAAGCATAATTTTGAGGCTTTAATATGAAATTCTTTAAGGAAAATATTTTTTCAAAATGGTCAAAGATCACTGCGGTCATATTGATTGTACTCACGGTCTTTTTCGGCTATGAAATAAATCATCTCCAGTTTGATTATGATTTTGAAAAATTCTTCCCCGCCGAAGATGAAGATGCGGATTTCTTTTATGCCCACAGACAACAATTCGAATTTGACAACAACTTTATTTTAATAGGACTTGAAAACAAAAAGGGTGTATTTGAGTCAGAATTTCTTTTGCGTCTGGATTCTTTAACAAAAGATCTTCAGAAAGGCGTCCCGTATGTAACTACTGTCCGTTCTATTGCGAATCAGGATGAAGTATTTCTATATGGAGTTAATGGAAGCTCTTCAGTTCCATATTTGAATTTTTCGAGATGGAAAGAGAATCCGGATTCTTTGAGGAGCTTCATCAAGAGAGATTCTGCTAGAATATTTAATTGTAAGGAATTGGTAAATACCTTAGTCGCCAAGGATGCGAAATCGGTCTGTATTTTTTTAAAGCATGACAATGATCTGTCTCGTGATAAGAGCGATGAAATTGTTCAGGCAGTTAAATTAAAAGTCAGTAAATACAGCTTTGACGATGTGCATTTTGCAGGAACAACTGTAGGTCAGCAATATTATATTCAAAAAATGAATGAAGAATTGGTGCTCTTTATGGCTCTTAGTGCTGTTTTAGTTATTCTGTTTCTTTTCATTGCTTTTAGATCGGGTTGGGGTATTGTACTTCCTCAGCTGGTTATTTTCTCTTCTCTTGTTTGGCTTCTCGGTGGAATGGGGTTTTTTAACAGCCCTATGAATATTTTGCTGACCACACTTCCTTCTATCATGTTTGTGGTCGGAATGTCCGACGTAATTCACCTGGTATCAAGATATATAGATGCATTGCGAGATGAGCTGTCAAAGTTTGAAGCCATAAAGACAACTATTCGAGAAGTTGGTTTTTCTACATTCTTGACATCTGTCACTACTTCAGTAGGTTTCTTCTCTCTTTACTTTATCAATGTACAACCTGTCAAAATGTTTGGTTTGATTATTGGAATTGGTGTCCTTCTGGCATTCTTTCTATCGATTTTGATGCTTCCCATATTGTTTTATTTTTTTCCTTCTCCAAAAATTGTATTAAAACACAAGCAATCTATCTGGTATAAGGTGCTGCCTAAGTTTTATGACTGGATACTGGCTCATAAGAGAGCCGTGTGGATTGGTTCAGGGGTGTTCATTCTTTTGTCTATTTACGGAATGACCTTATTGAAATCTGATAATTTGATTATGGATGATATTAAACAATCCGATCCGATAAAGCAGGATTTTGGTTACTTCGACACACATTATGGAGGGTATAGACCCTTTGAGCTGGCAGTTACTTTAAATGACACCGCGACAAATGTTTGGGATTTACAGGTGTTGTCTGAGATTGAGGAGGTGGAAGATTACCTGGAAAACACCTTTGGCGTAGAGCTCAAAACTTCACTGGTGCAATCCATTAAAGTGCTAAATCGTTCTTCACATGCTGGGGATTCAGCTTATTTTAAGCTGCCAAAAAAACGTAAACAACTGAGAAGATATCGGAGGTTTTTAAAAATATCAAATCAGGGAAAGTTGATAAAGCTCTTTATTGATTCAACAGAAAAAACAACAAGAATTCAGGGAACTATTCCCGATAAGGGAAACAATTATGTTACGGCGAAAACAGATCGCTTTAAGCGCTTTATCGAGAAAAGAAATTTTGAACATATAAAAGTAAGGGTAACGGGTTCAGCATACCTATTAGACAAAAATATCAGGTATTTATCCAGCAGCTTAATATATGGATTATTGGTGTCAATAGGGGTGGTTTCTATTATCATGGGCTTGGTGTTTAAGTCCTTTAGAATGGTGCTAATCAGCCTCGTTCCAAATACGATTCCTCTCATCTTTATAGCAGCCATAATGGGGTATTTGGGTATCGAGATAAAGGTAAGCACCTCGATTATTTTTACCATTGCTTTCGGTATAGCTGTTGATGACACCATTCATCTGCTGGGGAAATTCAAGTTTGAACTAATGAAAGGGAAAACTGTGGAGGAAGCATTGAAGCATGCTTTTGTTGTTACCGGTAAGGCTATGATATTAACCACTCTGGTATTGTGTTCCGGCTTTTTATTGCTTCTGTTTTCGACCTTTATGGGGACCTATAATATGGGCTTACTACTCGGTATGACTTTGTTTGTAGCTATGATCTTAGATTTAACCCTGCTTCCCTTATTAATTCTCGCTTTTTATAAATCTGACGTACAAGCCCATGAATGACGAGCTTTCAATTCTTTGTTGCTAGGATCTGATTTCGATTTGATCTTAATTTTTTGATAAAATGTTCTATTCACTGTAGGAATTTTTTTATCGAGGATCATCTGCTTCCTGGAAATAGTCAGAATTATATTTGCTGAATCGAGATAATGAAGCCATTTGTCCAGGTTTTGGTCTATTTGTATTTGATTTACTCCGAGTATTTCGTCACCTATGCATAATCCACCCATATCAGCAGGGCTTCCAGGGAATAGGTCTGTAATAACGGTTTTACTGTTGTTTTGCTGCGTTTTGATTCCTAAAATGGACTGTGAATAAGAGGAAGAAGGAGTCTGAATCATTTCCAAACCAAAGTAATGTAATGCTTTAATGAGAATCCCCTCATAAGAATGGGTTCCATTGATATAATTATCAAACAGGGATTGAAAGGAAACAGAAGAAGAGTTCTCCAGGATTTCTTTATAGATTTCTTCATCGTATCCTTTGTCCGCGATCTCAGGATGATAATACATCCGTTTTATTACCCCTTCAAGTCCCACTTTGTCTTTCGTGGCATTCCTCAGCATGTAGTCACATACAAAGGCCAAAAGACATCCTTCCACATAAATGGAAACCTTTCTTCCAGGAGTTCCCTTGACGTACCCATCAAGCCATGTGTCGAATGATGATTCTCCCACTGAATGATTAAATCTTCCTGGATTGTCAAAATGTTTTTGGAATTGTTTCTCCAGCTCTTTCAAATAATCATCCAAAGAAAACACACCACTTTTGAGCAGGTATAAATCACCCATATAGGTAGTGACTCCTTCATATACATATCCCAGCTTCGAATAATTTTCATTCCCAAAGTCATATGGTTTCATTGCCTTGGGCCGAATGGACTTTACATTCCAGACATGATATAATTCATGTGAAGAGACGCCAAGTAATTCTTTATAAAGCTTACCAAAAACGTCATATTTTGGTCCTAAAGCGATAACCGTGCTTTTGAGATGCTCTACTCCATGATATACTGAATAGGGAGGGGTATGGATTAAGAACTGAAATTCCTCTACTGGAAATTCTCCGAAGTCTTCAATTTGTTTTCTGCTGAATTTTTCAAAATCTTTTAATAGTCTGCTCCAATTGATATGATCGAGATCATTAAACCAAACTGTGAACTTAATATCATCAATTTCATAAGATTCATGCTTCAGATCAGCTGAACATATGAATGGGGAATCAAAGAGCTCTTCGAAGGAAGAAGCATACAAAGATCCCTTCTTGATTTTAAGACTGCAGGCAATTTTCCAGTCAGCAGGCAAATTGAAATTGACCTGAACTGAATTTTCAAAGCTGTCCTTGGCATACATCAGACAATTCACAGGATTCACATATAACATACTTTCACTGACATAGGTGGATCCAGCATTTAATTCAGCTGCGTAAAACTGGTATTGAATTCGAAGTGATTTTGAGGAATTGGATGCAAGTAGCCAGGTGTGTTTGGATGTTTTATCATAGGACACAGCTTGGTTATTCTCATTATATACCTTAACTGCTTTGATCTGCTTGGCAAAGTTTGCTTCCTCGTATCTGCCCGGCCTCCATGTGGGTAAACAGAGCTCTACATCTCCTGAAACATCATGTAAGAGCATTTCAATATGCACAAATTGCTGATGTGGATTAGGAATAGATAGGTTAAATACTGTTTCACTCATTTTCAGGCATACATTTCTTCTCTTAAATTCGATATTTTAATATCCTTGAGGTATTCGTCATAGGTCATTAATTTATCGATTATTCCTTTAGGAGTAATTTCGATAATCCTGTTCGCTACTGTGTTCACAAGTTGCTGGTCATGAGAAGTAAATAACAGAGTTCCCCTGTAATCGACCATGGCATTATTTAAGGCCGTAATGGATTCCAGATCCAAATGGTTGGTTGGTTCATCCATAAACAATAAATTTCCTTTGGCCAGCATCATTTTGGAAAGCATACATCTGACTTTTTCTCCTCCCGAAAGAACACTTGCAGATTTTAAGGCTTCTTCACCTGTAAAAAGCATCCTGCCAAGAAATGTTCTTAAATAAACATCTTCGCGTTCTTCTTCTGTTTCAGTATATTTTCTGAGCCAGTCGATGAGTGTCTCCTTACTTGTAAAAAAACCAGAATTATCATTTGGCAAGTAAGCTGATTTAATTGTCGTTCCAACAGACACCTCTCCATTATCAGCATTTGCATTCCCGGTGAGAATTTCAAATAAAGAGGTTAAAGCAATACTGTTTTTAGACACAAAGGCAATTTTATCTCCTTTATTGACTATGAGGTTTATGTTTTCAAATAAATCGCCTTCAGTTACTGATTTTTTTAAATTGGAAATAGATAGAACTTGATTCCCTGCATCTCTCTCCTGATGAAATGTGATTCCCGGGTATTTTCTTGAAGATGGTTTAATTTCTTCCAGATCCAGGTTGTCAAGCATTTTTCTTCGGCTTGTTGCCTGTTTTGATTTTGCCGCATTTGCTGAAAACCTGGCAATAAACGCCAAAAGCTCTTTCTTTTTCTCCTCCGCCTTTTTGTTTTTATCTGATCTTTGCTTTAGCACAAGCTGTGATGACTGGTACCAGAAGGAATAATTTCCTGTAAAAATATTTATTTTAGAAAAGTCAATATCGCATATATGTGTACAAACTGTATCTAAGAAATGCCTGTCGTGAGAAACGACAATGACCGTATTTTTAAATTCAAGGAGAAAGTCTTCGAGCCATGAAATGGTTCTAATATCAAGGTCATTGGTAGGTTCGTCAAGAATGAGAACATCCGGATTACCGAAAAGAGCCTGAGCCAGTAATACTCTTACTTTTAGATCGCTGGATAAGTTTTCCATATTCAGGTAATGCTTGGATTCATCAATACCTAAATTGCTCAATAAGGAGGCAGCATCTGTTTCTGCATTCCATCCTTCCAGATCGGCAAATTCAGCTTCTAGCTCACCAGTTCTCATACCATCTTCTTCATTGAAATCTGGCTTCGCATAAATCGCATCCTTCTCAACCATAATTTCATGCAGTCTCTTATGTCCCATAATTACGGTTTGCAAAACTGGTTCTTTGTCAAATTCGAAATGATTTTGCTTCAACACAGCCATACGCTTACCTGGCTCTAAATCTATAAATCCTGTTGTAGGATCTTGATCTCCCGTGAGTATGTTGAGAAAAGTTGATTTACCCGCACCATTCGCACCGATTACGCCATAGCAGTTGCCATTGACAAATTTTAGATTGACCTCATCGAAAAGAATTCTTTTACCGAATTGTAATGATAGATTTTGAACATTGAGCATGAGCGAAAATTTTTGCGAAGATAGGGATTTATCCTATTTTTTTAACACTTATGTTCAAATGCTGGGATAAAATTAGAAAGTAAGCATGAATCAGCTGTTTTTTATCTTCCTCTATCTGCAAGGTGTTTTCAGGATCTTAGTAATTGCCAATAAACTGATTATTGTGTATTATCCCTACTACTTTACCAAGATTAGTTTCATTTTTGAATGGGGAGTAGATGACCTCTTCTTTTCTTTTAATAGAATGTATATCAAATTTCTCTTTTGGATCAAAAATGGTCAAATCCGCTTTTTTACCCATTTCAATACTACATTGGGGTAAACCAACAAAGCTTCGTGGTTTTTCAGCTAGTATTTCCACCAGCTTTTCAGTAGAAATTTTGTTTTTCGAATTAAGCGCACTGTATAGTGTTCTCAGCTGAGGTGCTCCGAAAGAAGCGTGTTCGAATTCCAATTCCTTTTCTTCTTTTATTGCTGGCCGATGGTCGGAAACAACAAAATCAATAGATCCATCCTTTACGGCTTTCCACAGGCTGTCTACATTCTTTTGATTTCGTAGCACCGGGAGTGTTTTAAATGCTGTATCAAAGTCTATCACTCGTTCCTCATTGAAACAAAGATTCATAAGGTGGACATCCGAAGTAATCTTCATTCCTTTCTTTTTCGCCTCTTTGATAAGCTCAGCTCCTTCTTTTGTAGAGACTCCACTTAAATGTAATTGACCACCCGTATACTCAATCATACGAATGTTTTTCTCTATTTCTATTATTTCAGAAATTTCCGCATTGGCTTTTAACCCTGTTTTTAATGAGGCCATTCCTTCGTTTACCTGGGCTTGCTGGGACAAGGAGTCATTACCTAAGCTGACAGAAATACTTGTGTCGAAATCAGTCGAGTAGAGTAAGGCATTCATTAAAATCTGTGTCTGGGGAGTTTTGGTGTCATCTGAGAACATAATTGCACCAGCACTTCGTAAATCAAACATCTCCGACAATTCTTTTCCTTCCATTTGTTTAGTCATGCATGCAATAGGAAGTACTGACACCGCATGTTCTTCAGATTTTTTTAGCATATACTCCACAAGGGACTTATGATCAATCACAGGGCTGGTAGATGGTAAGACAGCTACATGCGTAAAGCCTCCGCCTGCAGCGCTATCCAACCCACTTGATAATGTTTCTTTGTGTTCTTCTCCTGGATCACAGAAATGGGCTTTTAAATCTACCCAGCCTTGTGAAACATGTAAATCATCAGAGTTTACTGTTAAAAGGTCTTTATCGTTGTTTTCAATGTTTGAGGAAATTTCTTTAATGACACCATCAATAATTAGTATATCTTTTCTCTTCTTATGGAACTTCGATGTAGTATCAATTATTTTCGCTTGTTTAAGTAGTGTTTTCATAAACTAGTTTTTCCAAAATTTGGATATTAATATTTCCGAAATGATGCTCATAATCGCAATAAATATACAAATCCGCCAATATTCTTTGGGTAGATTTAAGTTAATTTTTGTCACATCAAAGCTTTTTGAAAATTTGTTGGCCTGCACATTCGTAATGTTCTTGTTCTTGAATGCCCTAAGGATTTCTTCTTGAGACATCAAGTGTACAGATGATTCTTTTCTATTCACGTTTAAGGATAAGTTTCCTATGATTTCATCAGTCATAATACTATAATTGCCGTCTTTAAGCCTTTCAATAACTTCTGGTCCTGATAAGTCGATAAACCTGTAGGAGCCATTTTGAATTATTCTTGGGATAAATTCTGTTTCGCTGTTCTTTAGCTTGATGGGTTGCTCAGCATTATAATTGGTGTTTAATGGAATGAGCTGGTTTTGACCAATGTCAGAATATAGTGAATTGGCCCTTTTTGCCAGCTCTGCTATACGTATACATAATACAGGAAAAAGCGTGTTGTTGACCAAATCATTGGATTCCGGGCTCAAATCCGAGTACAAGGCAAATGAGTTCTTAAAGGTTTTGAAAAGTACTGGGCTTTCATCTCTAAGAAAGAGTAGGGGGATTGCAGTTGAATTTGTAAATCTTGATGAATAAATTTTAGTGAAGTAAGGCAAATTAAGCGACTCGTCAGTTTTTTCAAAAACATGTGCAAAGAAAGGGTCTTTCGAAGCAAGTCGATTAACTTTAAGATTAACCACTCGCTGACGTTCTATTATTGGAAGGTCCAATTTTTCCAGAAGGACATTAATGCTTCCTTTATTTAGATTCTCACCGGGGATAATAAACAAAGTGCCACCCATATTACAAAATGAGATGATATCAGAAGTTAAACCTGTAGAGATATCTGAAATTCCGTTAAGTACTATAAGGTTCTTGTTTTTAAATAGATTTCTGTTCACTGCATTTTGATTCACTTCTTCAATCTTAAAAAATGGTTCAGTGTCATATGCCTTGGATACATTATTGTTGTTGTCTTTGCCATTGATAATCAGGATTTCATTAGATGGCTCTATATTGTAGCTGAAATAAAAGACATCGTCCCAGTACATCATTAAATCTCTGATTTCTATTTTTCCAAATACGGGACCTTCCTTTTCATTTCGTATGGGAACAGAGCTGGTAATTTTTTTCCCTTTAGGGACATCAATAAACAAATCCTTTGAATAATTCCCTGCCTGTACGTTTACTTCCAGGTTTACTATATTCTCATTAGCCAGGTTTACCACCCTGAAATGCAGCTCATTTTCTTCATTTATCCTATGTACAGGCGACTCAAACCAAACAGAATCCACAAAGCAATTTGATTTGTTTTGAGGGGCAAACTGGATCATATTGTACAGCGACTTATTGTCTTTTTTTACATTCTTTAGCGTAAAAAAATTTCGTTGAAAGTCACTTAAAAAAATATAGGTGAATTTTGAAAGTTTATTATTGATTTTTGTTTCTTTTTCGGACACTTCCCTTTGCCAGTTAACTACCGTATTTAAATTTCTTTGTATGGGGGAATAGCTGATTTTATCAATTTCAAAAAGTGCATCTTTTTGATTTAGTATTTTTTCCTGTATTCCACTCAGCTCATTAGATGAAACAATGTACTTCTGACCAGGAGGGAATTTGGAGATAATTTTTTTGGCATTTTCTTTTGCAGAAGAGAGCAATTCACCCGTAGATCCTTTTGCGCTCATGGAATTCGAATTGTCAATATACAAGAAGATCAAGGCATCATCGCCACCTATGGAATTGCTCATATTTCCAGTGTAAGGTTGAGAAAATGCAAGAACAAGAAAAAGTACAGCGAGTAGTCGACAGCAAAGAATTAAAATGTTTTTGATTTTCTTCAGGGATTTCTTTTCCTTTTGAAGTGACTGCATGAACTTTAGAGAAGAAAAGAACAGCTTTTTATGTCTTCTGAAGTGAAATAGATGAATAATAATGGGGATGGAGAGCAGAAATAAAAACCAAAGTATATTTGGATATAAAAAATTCATCGACGACAAAAGTAGTGAAAGTTAAAGGTCCTAAAAAATCTTTTGCCAAAAAATGCCCTCTCGGGCATTTAATCTAGTTTTTAAGCTTGTCGTACCACTCTTTGAATTTCTCTTCGTTACCACTTGCTCTATAAGCCTGAGCCAGATTCCTAATAACGGATTTGTTGTCCGGAAATTCAACAGCCATGATTTCAAGACTGGGAATAGCTTTTATTAAGCATTCTTTCTTTTTGTTTTCCAATTCTGTTACACGAGGGTCTCTATAGTCCAGCTCTTTTGCCTCGTCAGCCAGATCAAGACTCCATTCCATGTATAAAGCTGCCAGATTGGAATGGGCATTGACGTATCCAGGGTCAATTTTTATGGCCTTCATCAAATTGGCTTCGGCCTTCTCATTTTCTTTAAGATCAATGTATGAAGTGCCAAGAATATAGTATAGCTCCTTGTTGTTTGGGTCCACTTCCAGTGCCTGATTGATGTATTTTTCCGATTTTTCCTTGTCCCCCTGCTTAAGGGCTATATTGATATATGTAGTCAATACACTCATGTCTCCTGGAAAACATTCATTTGCAGCGTTTGCAAGATCCTCTGCTTTGTTTAGGTTTCCTTCAGTGATTAAAGAATCACTTACATAGTTAAAGGTGGCCATGGCATTGACTTTCGCATCTTCATACTCTTTCCCTAAGAATGTATTTACTTGATAAGAAACAAGAAACATCATGAAAGCCATTTCATAATTTTTCTGATTGTAAAAACTTAATCCCATATTAAAATACTGACTGACACGCTGTCCTATGAATTGTTCTGCTTCAGGAGCGTATTTCCCTTTAGGATCATTGATGACTTTAGAAAAGCTTTCTTTTGAAATTTTTTCATATTCCGTTAATGCCTCTTGAGTTGCAAGGTCTGGTAGTTTACCCTGCATAGCGTCAGCTTGAGTTAATTCAATTAAGGCAAAATATACCATCCCACGGTACAGATGCATTTTCATACTTTCTGAAGTCTCGGCATGTACAGCAGCCTTATCAATGAATTCTTTGGCTTCTGTAGCCATTTTCTTTGCTTTTACAGCATCGCCCATTGGATTGTATTTTTTCATCCGCATAGCAGCGTCAGTAATATTTCCTTTTTGTGAAAAGGAACTAAACCCTATGAACAATGAGCATAGAATTACAATAATCGATTTTGTATTTTTCATTTTGTTTAAATTATGATATAGTTCATTTCAAATCTTGTGCCAAGAATTGATATGACAGTCTATTTATTCTTCACCCTCAGATTCTTCTTGTGAATCATTTGTTTCCAATTCGTCAGAATCCAGTGTTTCTTCGTCTTCGTCACCTCTCGGAACTCTCGCAATTGCAGCAATTTCCGAAGTTCCTTTTAAATTGATTAAGCGCACCCCTTGAGCGGCTCTTCCCATGGTTCGAATACTATCCACATTCATTCTTATAGCTACTCCGCTTTTGGTGATAATCATTAAATCATCTTCGTCCACGACGTTTTTGATGGAAAGAAGCTTTCCTGTTTTCGTAGTAATATTTATTGTTTTAACTCCTTTACCACCTCGATTAGTAATCCGATACACTGGATCGTGATCTTCCGGATCATTTAAATAGGTTCGCTTACCGTATCCTCTCTTAGAAACCACCAGTATTGTAGAATACACATCCTCAACACAAATCATACCTACTACCTCTTCTGTGGTTTGGTCAATTTTAATTCCACGTACTCCTGAAGCGTTTCGTCCCATTGGACGAACTTTTTCTTCATTAAATCGAATGGCTCGACCAGAGCTTGATGCCAAAACGATTTCATTTTTACCATTAGTTAATTTTGCTTCAAGAAGCTCATCGTTATCCCGAATGGTAATGGCATTGATGCCATTTGTTCTTGGTCTGGAATACGCCTCTAATGACGTTTTCTTAATGACACCTGATTTGGTGCACATGACAATGAAATTGGAATTGATGTACTCTGAATCCGTTATATCCTGAACTTTCACGTACGCCTTTACTTTATCGTCCTGGGGAATGTTGATCAGGTTTTGAATCGCTCTTCCTTTTGCAATTTTGTTTCCTTCTGGAATCTCAAATACACGCATCCAGAAGCAACGACCTTTTTCTGTAAATATCAATAGATAGTTATGATTTGTTGCTATAAACAAATGCTCCAAAAAGTCTTTTTCTCTGGTCGTTGAGCCTTTAGAGCCCATTCCACCTCTGTTTTGTACCTTGTATTCCGCAAGGTTTGTTCGTTTGATATAACCAGCGTGAGAAATAGTAACCACTACCTCTTCATCTGCAATCAGGTCTTCAATTCTCATCTCACTGGCACTATATTCGATGGTAGACCTTCTTTCATCACCATATTTTTCTTTGACACCTAGCAGTTCTTCAGTGATTATAGCCATTCTTCGCTCTTCTTTGTCCAGAATATCTTTGAGATCAGCTATTAACTTCATTAAATCATCGTATTCCGAACGCAATTTGTCTTGTTCAAGACCTGTGAGCTGACGAAGCCGCATGTCGACAATAGCCCTTGTCTGTATTTCACTTAGTCCAAATCGTTCACTTAGTTTTGCTCTGGCTTCATCTGGATTAGAAGATGCTTTGATGATTTCAATCACTTCATCAATATTATCAGAAGCAATAATTAAGCCCTCCAGAATATGTGCTCTTTCTTCGGCTTTCTTTAATTCAAATTTTGTTCTTCTAACGACCACTTCGTGTCTGAAGTCGACGAAGTTCGATATCAGGCTTTTTAAGTTTAACATTTCTGGCCTGCCCTTAACTAGGCAGATGTTATTTACTGAAAATGAACTTTGTAAGGCAGTGTACTTATATAGTTTATTTAATACAACATTCGCGATAGCATCTCTTTTTATTTCAAACACTATTCGCATTCCGTTCCTATCTGATTCATCTCTGAGATCCGAAATTCCTTCAATTTTTTTATCGTTGACGAGATCGGCTGTTTTTCGAATTAAATCTGACTTATTGACCTGATAAGGGATTTCTGTAACGATGATAGACTCTTTACCGTTTACATCCTCAATTTCAGCTTTACCTCTCATTACAACACGTCCTTTTCCAGTCAATAAAGCATCTCTGACTCCCTCATATCCATAAATTATACCTCCAGTTGGAAAATCTGGAGCTTTCACATAATTCAACAATTCTTCAACCTCAATATCCTTATTCTTCACATAAGCAATAGCTCCATCGATAACTTCTGATAAATTATGAGGTGCCATATTGGTTGCCATACCTACAGCAATACCCGATGCGCCATTTACAAGCAGGTTAGGGATTTTTGTAGGAAGTACAGAGGGTTCGTTTAGGCTATCATCAAAATTCGGCCTAAAATCAACAGTATCCTTATCCAGGTCATTGAGCATTTCCTCAGAAACCTTCTTTAATCTAGCTTCTGTATACCTCATTGCGGCGGGACTATCTCCATCTATCGAACCAAAGTTTCCTTGACCGTCTACCAACGGATATCTCAAAGACCACGGCTGAGCCATTCTGACCATAGTGTCATAAACTGAGCTATCTCCATGCGGATGGTATTTACCAAGTACCTCACCCACAATTCTTGCGGATTTTTTGTATGGTTTATTTGAATATACTCCCAAATCCTGCATGCCGTATAACACACGTCTGTGCACAGGCTTGAAACCGTCACGTACATCCGGAAGTGCTCTAGAAACGATTACTGACATCGAATAATCGATGTAAGCAGATTTCATTTCATCTTCAATATTTATCTGAATAATTTTTTCTCCCTCAGCCATATTTTTTAACTAACTATTTATTTTTCTATTCCTCTTTTCTCAAAGAGTACCAAATTTAACTATTTACACTATTTTAAATCGTTATATTTTACGGATTTTACTAACAATGTTTGGGGATAAATTGTGGATAAATACAAGCATAAGGCAAAATTTTCATGTTATATTTGTATATCACTTCATATGAATTGAAATAATGGAAGCTAAATTTTCACCTCGGGTTAAGGATTTGATGTCTCATAGTCGTCAGGAAGCATTTCGTTTACGTAATGAATTTGTTAGTGCCGAACATTTGCTATTGGGCTTAATTAAGCTCAATGAGGGGACAGCAGTAAATATTATTCAAGAGTTCCAGCTTGATTTAAAGCAGATTAAAACTGAAGTTGATACATTGCTTGGCAAATCTTCAGTATCCAACATTGAAAACACAAACCTCCCTTTATTGAAACAGACAGAAAATATTATTAAACAATCTTATCTTGAGGCGAAACAGTTTAAATCTTCCATTATTGGAACAGAACATATACTGCTTACAATTTTACGTTATGAAGATTGTGCAGCATGCAAAATATTGAACAAATACGGAATTATGTACGAACAGGCAAGAGATGAATACGAGATATTGTTAGAGGAAAGAAAAGAACCAAAATCAGAATTTCCAGGTAGCAGTAGTGAGGAGGAAGAACCATTTTCATCTTCATCGTCGAAAAAACCAGCTGATTCGAAATCAAAAACACCGGTACTGGATAATTTTGGACGCGACCTGACCAAAATGGCTGAGCTCGGTAAACTGGATCCAATAGTAGGTAGGGAAAAAGAAATTGAACGAGTGAGTCAAATTCTTTCAAGGAGAAAGAAAAATAATCCAATATTAATCGGAGAGCCTGGTGTAGGTAAGAGTGCAATAGCCGAAGGGCTTGCATTGCGAATCGTACAAAGAGAGGTATCGAGAGTTCTTTTTAATAAAAGAATATTGTCTCTTGATTTGGCTTCTCTGGTTGCGGGCACCAAATATCGTGGGCAGTTTGAAGAGAGAATGAAAGCTGTAATTCAGGAGATCGAAAAAAATCCTGATATCATTTTGTTTATTGATGAAATACATACCATCATTGGAGCCGGTGGGGCAAGTGGATCTCTCGATGCCTCAAACATGTTCAAACCAGCATTGGCAAGAGGAGAGCTTCAAGCAATTGGAGCAACTACTTTGGACGAATACAGACAGCACATTGAAAAAGACGGAGCTCTTGAAAGACGATTTCAAAAGGTAATTATTGAGCCCACCAATAATGCGGAAACAGTTCAGATTTTAATGAATATAAAAGAACGCTATGAAGACCACCATTCTGTTAAATACACGGATGATGCTATTCTGGCCTGTGTCAAGCTGACCGAACGATATATTACGGACAGACACCTTCCTGATAAAGCAATAGATGCTTTGGATGAGGTTGGGTCAAGAGTTCATATTACTAATGTGAATGTTCCAAAAGAGATTACGGATATTGAAAATCAGGTGGAAGAGCTCAAGGATCAAAAGGCTGAAGTTATTCGCTCTCAGCAATATGAGAAAGCAGCTGAGCTTCGAGATAGTGAACGAAAGCTACTTGAACGTCTGGAAAAGGCAAAGGTAAAATGGGAGGAAGAATCCAAGAGCAACAAAATTACTGTTACTGAAGAGCATGTAGCCGAAGTTGTTTCCATGATGTGTGGAATCCCGGTTACCAAGGTATCTCAATCTGAGACTGGGAAGCTTGTGGTGATGTCTGATGCTATTCGTGAAAATGTAATAGGCCAGGATGAAGCCATTGAAAAAGTAGTTAAAGCTATTCAAAGAAATAGAGCAGGTCTCAAGGATCCCGATAAGCCGATAGGTTCATTTTTCTTCTTAGGACCAACAGGAGTAGGAAAAACACAGCTTGCCAAGGTGTTAGCTAAAAATTTATTCGATACTGAAGAAGCCCTTATACGAATTGATATGTCTGAGTACATGGAGAAATTTTCAATTTCTCGCCTTGTGGGAGCACCTCCGGGATACGTGGGCTATGAAGAGGGAGGACAGCTTACGGAAAAGGTGAGAAGAAAACCTTATGCCATCGTTTTACTGGATGAAATAGAAAAGGCTCATCCCGATATTTTTAATTTGCTTTTACAGGTCTTGGATGATGGTCATATGACGGATGGTTTGGGAAGAAAAATAGATTTTAAGAATACCATTTTGATTATGACTTCAAATATTGGAGCGCGTCAATTGGCCGATTTTGGTACAGGTGTTGGATTTGGAACCCAGGCGCAGCAAGAATCTAAAGACGACAATGTGAAGTCAATTATTCAAAAGGCTTTGCGCAAGGCATTTTCTCCTGAGTTTTTAAACAGAATTGATGATATGATTATGTTTAAATCGTTGGGAAGAAAGGAAATTCATTTAATTATTGATATTGAGCTTAAAAAATTATATGACCGAATTTTAGCTTTAGGATTTCATGTCGTTTTATCTCAAAAGGCGAAAGACTTTATTGTAGATAAAGGATACGATGAAAAATTTGGAGCAAGACCCTTAAAGCGTGCCATTCAAAAATACATCGAGGATCCGCTTGCAGAAGAGATTATTAAATCGAATTTCAAGGAGGGTGAAAAAATTACTTTAGAGGTTAATTCTGCAAAAGACGGTTTGCAGGTTATCCACGAAAAGAAAACAAAAGCCAAAAAGCCAAGTACGAAAAAGAAAGAAGAGTAAAGCTGTTTTAGACTACATTTTGTGAACAAGCTCTTCATACGGAACCCGATATCTTGGTCCCCACACCCCTTTTTCTGTTCCTTTTCCAACGGAAACGATCATATTAATTTCAGCGCCGTAAGGCAGATTAAGTTTCTTTTTTACCCGTTTCTTATCAAACCCTTCCATTGGACACGAGTGATAACCTTCAGCAGATATGGAAAGCATGAATGTTTGTGCTGCAAGAGCACAGGACTTATGAACTACAATGCGCTGGTCATGTATGCCACCCAGACGATAAAAGGGCTTTGTTAATCCTCCAAAAAAGCTTACTGTTCGTCTAAAAAATGTCACAATATGCAATGGGTCATTGAGATAGATAAAAGGGATTAGTTTTTTGTAATAGTCAAGACCTCTTTTCTGTAGAGTATTCGGAGAACCATTTATTGTGCCGTTTATTTTCTCATAATTCCATTTGGCTCGTGACCTCCATAAATCTCTCCGAGTAACAAAAACCACCATATGCTTAGCTGTTTTGGCTGCGGATTGGTCCAGGCACAAAGGGACTAGTGCATTCAGCTCTTCGCTTGATTTAATCCAATAAAATTCCCATAGCTGCATATTGCTGCTATTTGGAGCTAATATCCCACGTTTAATACTTTTTTCAATGACTTCATCAGGTATGTCAACCGCAGGGTCAAAGCTTCTGTTACTTCTCCTAAATTCAACTATATTTTGAAATTCTTCTGAATACATGTAAATAATAAGATTAAATTATTTTGATACTAAGTTATTTTCTGACACTTTTGCGCACAATTTAGGGAAATATATGACAGCATGTCTTAAAATCAATTATGGCAGGTTCTTTGTCATTAGAAAAACGAATAAATAATGAGATTATGGCAGTTAAAGATAACAAAGGAAAAGTAAAAGAATCAAATAATAAAGTAGAGGATCAAACAGAAGAATCTTCGAGCTCTATGCAAGCTGATTCTAAGGAAGCTGATGAAGCCAAATCTGAGCTGTCTGCTGAAGATAAATACAGTGAGCTCAATAATCGATTTTTGAGACTTTATGCGGAGTTTGAAAATTTTCGAAAAAGAACGAATAAGGAACGATTAGATATCATTACAAATGCGAATGCTGAATTATTAAAGGATTTAATTCCTGTAATTGATGATTTTGAAAGAGCGATTGCGAACAACAAAGATTCAGAAGACGTTGTTGCAATAAAGGAAGGATTTTCCTTGATTTATAATAAATACAAAGGGATTCTGGAATCAAAAGGATTAGAGCCCATGGAATCTGAGGGAAAGGTATTTGATTCTGAAATTCATGAAGCTGTTGCGAACCTGCCTACGGATGATAAGAAACTAAAAGGCAAGGTAATTGAAGCCATAGAAAAGGGATACCTATTGAATGAACAGGTATTGCGTTATGCCAAAGTTGTGGTAGGACAATAATATATAATTAGATGAGTCAGAAAAGAGATTATTATGAAGTTTTAGGCGTATCCAAGGGTGCATCCGATTCAGAAATAAAAAAGGCTTATAGGAAATTAGCATTAAAGTATCATCCAGATAAAAATCCTGGGGATTCTGAGGCAGAGGAGAATTTTAAGCAGGCAGCTGAGGCATATGAGGTATTGAGTAATACTGAAAAGAAATCTCGTTATGACCAGTTCGGACATGCTGGAATGGGGCAGGGATTTAGTGGAGGAGGTATGAATATGGAAGACATATTTTCTCAATTTGGAGATATTTTTGGTGGTGCTTTTGGCGGTAGTTTTGGTGGTAGCAGAGGAGGAAGCAGGGTTGTAAAAGGATCAAACTTGAGAGTTAAAATGAAGCTGACTCTCGAGGATATAGCAAACGGGGTTAAAAAGAAAATAAAGGTCAATAAATTAGTCAATGCAGAAGGAGTTACCTTTAAAAGCTGCTCAAACTGTAATGGTACAGGAAGAATTACCAGAATGGCCCAGACATTTATTGGTGCAATGCAAACCCAGTCTGCATGTAATGTTTGTCATGGTGCTGGTAAAATGATTGATAAAAAGCCTGCAGGTGCAGATCAAAATGGGTTAAAAAGAAAAGAGGAGGTCATTGAAATTGAAATTCCGGCAGGTGTGGAAGAAGGGATGCAGCTAAATGTGAGGGGAAAAGGAAATGCTGGGCCCTTTAATGGCGTACCTGGAGACTTAATGGTGGTCATTGAAGAAATTGAGCATCCTGAGCTAAAAAGAGACGGCGATAACATTCATTATGAAGCGATAGTGAGCTTCATGGATGCGGTTCTTGGTGCAAGTGTCGAAATACCCACGATAAGCGGTAAAGTAAAGATAAAGGTCGATCAAGGAACCCAAAGTGGAAAAGTTCTGCGTCTGAGAGGCAAAGGGCTGGCAAATGTACAGGGCTATGGTTCTGGAGACATGTTTGTTCATATTAATGTCTGGACACCAACCAAATTAACAAAAAAGGAAAAAGAAATTATTGAGCAATTGCGCTCTTCTGAGAATTTCAATCCCAGTCCAGAAAACAGGGACAAAGGGTTTTTTACCAAAATGCGGGATATTTTTTCATAATGAGGTTTATTGATCAGGCTAAGACTGGTAAAAATGGAACATTACCATATGTCCTTACCGTAACTCTAATAGTTCTCAGCTACATCATAGGAGGTACAGGTCTGATTTTTGATTATAGCCTGCATGCTGAGATTGTTCGCGGATCTGAAATATCTATGAATAATTTCACCTCAGTATTAGGACAAAATCGAGTTTTGTTTTGGTTAATGATACCATTTGTTTGCGTATTCGTCGCATTTCTTTTATCGATAAAACACCTCCATAAGCGTAAGCTGAAATCTATATTTACGGGAAGATCAACATTTGACTGGAGACGAGTTTTTGTGAGTTTCGGAATGATTATCTTATTCCTGGTGTTGACCACCTGTATCGAAATTCAGTACAATGATTCCTATCAATGGAATTTTGATGCATCTAAGTTTTACCTTCTTTTGATTATTGCCGTTTTGTTGATACCAATTCAAACGACAATAGAAGAGCTGGTGTTTAGAGGGTATTTGATGCAGGGATTAAAACTGAGAACAGGATCAAATAAGCATGCGGTAATTCTGTCTGGAATTATGTTTGGATTAATGCATTTTGGAAATCCTGAAATTGAAGCTATTGGAAACCATGTGATTATCTATTATGTCGTTACGGGAATCTTTTTAGGGAGCCTGGCTTTATTTGATAATGGATTAGAGCTTTCGATAGGCTATCATGCGGCCAATAATGTGTTTATGGCTCTTATTATTTCTAATGACTGGCAGGTATTTCAAACAAATGCATTGTATCTCAATACCTCCGAACCTGGGTTAGGCTGGATGGAGCTGCTACTTTCTTTAAGTATTTTCCCCGTCTTGTTTCTTATTTACAAGAAAATATTCAAATGGTCCTCGTTGAAAGAAACTTGGAATGAGCAGGATTAACTAATCAAGTTTTTTGTATTATTACACTGCTATGATTGAAATTTTTGAGGTTTCAAAATCTTATCAGCGTAATCTTGTTCTGAACAATGTGTCTACGCGCATTCCGCAGGGTGAAATCACGGGGTTACTTGGTCCGAATGGAGCGGGAAAAACAACACTCATACGCATCATAAATCAAATGCTGGAACCGAATTCCGGTTACGTCAAATTTGATGGTCAGCTATTAAATCATTCTCATTTGAGGCATATGGGGTATCTGCCTGAGGAAAGGGGCTTGTATGGATCGATGACGGTGAAAAATCAGCTTTTGTTTTTGTGCAGATTGAGAGGAATGACCAAAATAAATTCCATGAAGAATATTGAATTTTGGTTAAATAAATTTGAGATTTCTACATGGAGAGATCACAAGATACATTCTCTTTCAAAAGGAATGGCTCAAAAAATCCAATTCATATCAACCATTGTTCATAATCCCGAGTTTATTGTCATGGATGAGCCTCTGAGTGGATTTGACCCAATAAATGTCGAACTCATTATGAAGGAGCTTCAGGAATTAAAGGATGCAGGGAAGACTATTTTGCTTAGCACACATAATATGCAGAATGTACAGGATATGTGCTCGAATATATTACTTCTGAATGAAGGGAATAAAATTGCCGATGCAAGTTTTACAGCTATTTGCTCAGCTCACACATCCAAAGAATTTATTGTGAAGTTTCGAGGAACAAAAATAGGATTTGCCAATGCCTTATGGACTGACTTTGAGTTATTAAACCAGAAAGAACATGAAGACGGGTGCTTTGAAGCGAGACTGCTTATGCGTGGTGAAAAATCTGTAGATGATCTGATTAACAATATTCGAGGTCATGTGCAGATATTGTCTGTGAAAAGAAGAGAACCAAACATGCATGAAATATTCATGAATTTAGTCCATAAAAACAGAGAGGAGTTATGAAACAAAGCTGGCTTATAGCGCTTCGTGAAATCAAGGAACGGGTATGGAATCGTTCTTTTATTATCATGCTTTTTATAGGGCCGTTTATCGTGCTGTCTTTATTGTATTTTCTGGTCAAAGCCAATGATCAGGGTAAAAAGAAGCTTACGGTATTAATTGCTGATCCAGGTGATATTATGAATGGAGTTATATCATCAAAGGAAAACCCCAATATCGATTATTATTTTGTAAATGACTATCTCAAGCTCAAAGAATTTAATAAGGGAAAGAAGTATCAGAAGTTTGATGCATTTATAGAAGTCAATGAAAAAGTACTGAATAATAAGAAAGTATTTGTTTTTTATCGTGATGTACTGACCAACCCCATGCAAAACAGCATAAAATTCAATGTGGAAAGGAGAATTGAAGAGGTAATGGTCAATCAATTTACAGAGCTCACAGTAGATGAGTTCAGACAAATAAAGCAGCCTCTGAATATGGACTTTAGAAATATTGACGACCCTATGAGTTTGAAGTCTAAAAAGGAAGGATGGGCAGGTTTGTTTTTCGGTTCTGTTATCGTTCTTTTTATCATCCTGTTTGGCTTTGCTATACTTAGGGGAACAGCAAAAGAAAAATCAAATAGAATTTCAGAAGTCCTGGTTTCGATAGTGAAACCCAGGTTTTTGATGATGGGTAAAATAATTGGTATTGGTATTACTGCACTCATACAGCTCGTCATCTGGTGCGGGTTTATCGGAGCGGGGATATGGCTTTTACAGACATTTGTTTTTACGGAATTTTTTATATCTGATGAATACATCAGCTTACAGCTAAACGAAGGAGCGGATCAGCTTAATAGTCAAATGAACAACGTGCATCAAAATGAAATCATTGAGCTGATTTATAATCGATTGAATCTCCTCGTTATTTTACCACTATTTTTCATCACATTCGTTCTTTCTTATGTTTTTTATGGCACCTTTTTTAGTCTTATTGGGGCCGGACTGGGCTCTGAAAGTGATGGTCAGCAGTTTTCTATTCCTTTACTTTTTATATTGATATTTTCCCTGTATTCCGGTTATTTTACGGTGATTTACCCAGAATCAGGTTTTTCAAACCTTTGTCAGTTTATTCCTTTTACCTCACCGGTTGTAGTTATGGTAAAGTTATGTCAGGGATATCCAGAGGGGAGCGCTTACTTACTTGTACTTTCTTTACTTATTTTATTTATATCTTCCATTGTAATGCTGCTTTTGGCGAATAGAGTGTATAAGAAAGGAATACTCGAATTTGGTCATTCCCTGAGTACGTTTAAGATTTTTTCATGGATGAAGGGAGATTAATGCGTAAAGCCGTAGTTGACATAGGAACAAATACATTTAATCTTTTAATAGCAGATTGCCAGAATGATTCTATAGAGGTCATACATTCTGAGAAGCGCGGTGTTTCTATTGGAATGGGAGGGATTAACGAAGGACGCATTACTGAGGACGCTATGACTCGAGCTTTAAAGGCATTAAAAGAGTTTGAAAGTGCCATACAGCATTATAAAGTGGAAAATGTAAAGCTTATTGCCACTTCGGCAGTTAGGGATGCAGATAATTCAGCCTTTTTTAAAGAAAGAGTCAAATCAGAAATAGGTCGAGATCTTGTGGTTATTGACGGAGTAGAGGAGGCAAATTTTATATTTAAGGGAGTTTCTTTATGCTGTCCATTTGAGAAAAAATCTATGATTATGGATATTGGAGGAGGAAGCACAGAGTTCATATTGGCCGATTCTTCAGGGATAATAGAGCTTGAATCTATGGATATTGGTGTTTCCAGGTTATTTCAGATGTTCCAATGCTCGGACCCCTTTACAGAAGAGGACATTCGGGAGATAGAAGCATTCATTGAAAATAAATCTGACGGATTTTTTGAAGATAAGGAGGTCGAAATTTTGATTGGTTCTTCAGGAACTTTCGAGACGTTTTACGAATTAATTTATAAACGCCCGTTTCCTCATGAGGATCAAACAATAGAATTGGAGCTTGAACCATTTCTACAATCATTAGATGAGCTTATATTCTCCACTCTTGAGGAAAGAAATCAAAACGATTTTATTATACCAATTCGAAAGAAAATGGCTCCTTTTGCCGCAGTTAAAACAAGATGGGTGATTCGTCAATTGAATGTGCGAAAGGCACTTATTTCTCCCTTTTCACTTAAAGAAGGAGCCCTCCAATAGCAGCTTCTAGAATGAAATTAATTTCATTCTTTTAGATTCTTTATTTAGCTGTATTTCAATTATATATGTTCCTTTTCCTAAATCTTTAATATCAATAATTTCTTCTGGAGAAACCAGCTGAGATTTTTGAACTTTTCCTTTAAGGTCATATATCACAATATGCGCCTTTTCTTTTAGCTTTCCGATTTTAAATTCACCTTGATTAGGATTGGGACTTATTGTTAATGCCAGATCATCCTGTGCTTCAAGCAGGTTCAAGGAATTGCTTTCTGTAATGGATCCGAGTTTGTTAATGATCCAGTTATTAGGGTCAATGCTTATTGATGATGAAATCGCTCCAAAATTGGATAAGGTATAGATGTTGGAATTATTAGTAATCTCAAACCTTACTATGGTATCACCAATACCAGGTCTGACAAATCTGACATCCAGATCATTCGTGAATGTAGGAGTTACATTGGGTTTTGAGGTCGTGTGGCTGATTTCGACTATGAGGTCATTTCCCATTTGCTGCCATGCCAGCGAATAAGTGGGATATCCCTCACCGAAGTACCATTCTTCAAATAAGGTGTTATAATCCTCTCCAGAAGCGCTTTCCATGGCACTTTTAAAATCAACACCATAGGCTGTGCCATTTCCGTGGTTTGTGAGAAAATCTTTGAGCATCTGAAAGAATTGTACGTCATCATTAATCATATATCGCATGGTATGAATAATCGCAGCACCCTTATTGTAGGTGAGTCTGCCATTAAATATCCTGTTTTCATTAAGACTATCCAATACCCAAACACTTCCACCGTTCTGATTCATCACATTGTCATGTACATCGGACATATGCCCATTGGCTTCATTTGGATACAGGTTTTCCAGCATTAAATACTCACTATAGGAAGCAAAGCCCTCATTGATCCAAATGTCGCACCATGAGGCACAGGTAACGTGGTCTCCCCACCACTGGTGACCTAATTCATGTGCAGTGAGTCCTTTGTTAAAAAATCCTTGTGTTGTCATAGTCTGATGCTCCATACCTCCGGAGAATGGGGCCATGCAATGACCATATTTCTCATCTTCGAAGGGATAAGGTCCATACAAATCGTAAAACAATTCTATGAAGTCCACTGTTTCATCTATATCGTCCTGAAAATAGGGCAGGGTCTGTGGATTGTCATAAATGTAATTCTGAATTAAAATAGGGTTGGGGGCTCCCGCTGGATTGGCGTACACATTGTATTCCACATAGCTTGCAACAGACACGGAGATTAAATAATAATCAATTGAATGTCTGTGTTTCCATTCGTAACGGCTAAATCCATTGCCCAGATCGATTACGTTCTCAAGTATTCCGTTAGACCCTGCTTTTAGGTTTGACGGAATGGTAATAAAGAAATAGCTGCTGTCAGCCTTATCAGTGAGGCTTTGCTTACACGGAAACCATTCATATGCAGAAAAAGGTTCAGAAAGGGACCAAACCACATCATTCCCCCAGGTTGGTGAATCGTCCTGAGACATCCCCGCTCCTCCAAGTGGATTAGTTGCTGCTGTTGGGGGGGTACCATCGTATACTGTTTCAATAATAAACGATTCTCCGATTTGAGCATCTACAGGTACTTTAATGGCAGAATTTACTCTGGAATAGTTTACAGGCTGTCCGTTTACCTTTATTTCACTGATGTTAAAGGTTGAAAACAGTTCATAAAGAGCCGAATCCAGTGGTTCATTGGCTGTGGCATGCATGGCTACCATTCCGGATAAATCGGTACTTGTGTTGGTCATATTCAAATTCAAATGATAGAAAGTGACGTCGTACTTTTCGGTTTCGGCAATTTGGGAGAGATTTAAAGAATTGCTTTTGTAATTGTTTCCCTTATCTCGTTTGAAACAGGTGGGGTTTTTACTCTGTCCAAAAATGATTGAGCTTGTCAAGATGAAGTAGGAGAGGAGTTGAATTTTTTTCATGGAGTTTTTGAGCTTTTACATGTAATGTATGAACGAAATAATTAGTCAATTGTTATATCAATGCAAAGTAGATTTTTAATAACGGACAATTTTCTCTAAAAGGGTAGCGGTATTGTCGGATACCCGAACAAAATAGACCCCTTTGTTCAATTCAGAAAAGGGCAGTCTGAAGGTGTGAATACCTGCTTCGAGGTCTTCAGTCTGTTTTTCATTAAGCACCACTCTTCCGCGCTGATCAATCAATTCAATGTGGACTGTTGAAGTTTCCGTTAGAAGTATAGACAGAGTTATATCTTCTTCGGTGGGGTTTGGATAAATAGGCAGCACAACCAATCCAGAGCCTTCAATATTTTTACAGGCCGTATTATTACTGAAATCTATATCTACATACCCCAATGAATTTATTCCATTGCCTTCCACACAAATAAAGCGTTCTGTTTCATCCTGAGTTGAGGTATAGGATGGGGGATGAGCGTTGAAGATATAGATTTCACTTTCGTTTTGTGCCAGAAATCCTGTCCAGTTTTCCAAAATAGGGCTGTTTTCAGGCGTTTTAAGGTACAATTCTGCATTTTCCAGTGGTACTGAGCCTAAATTTTGTATTTCAGCTCCCACAGTCAAAAATCCATTGATATCCTGAACGAATATAGTCTGTACCGCCAAATCGAAAAATGCTTCTTTCAATTCGTAGGATTGAGCAGAGGTATCTCTACATCCTAAATTATTCACAATAACCAGAGAAACATCTATGCTCGAACCATTTAATGAGCTGTCATAGGTTATCTCATTTATGCTGTTCGTATTGTAAAGTACGCCGTTCCCATCTCCGAAATCCCAGAATGACGAATCCATACCTATACTTTGATTTGAAAAGAGTATGGGTGTACCAGTGGTTAATGCACTGGGAGTAGCAAGAAAATCTGCTTTTAATTCATCTGCCACATCTATGGTAAATGTAGTATCCACAGCACACCCTTGGTCACTTGTTGATTGTAAAGCTACCAGCTGAATGCCTGTGGTAGGAAAATTGAAGGCAGTACTTGATTGATTATCTGAGTATTGAAGGTTAATTAACCAGTTGGTTTCAGCCAAGGAACCCATAGGAATCACAGATAAATCGGTCAATGCTGTCCAGGTGCCCATACAGGCAGGCCCTACTGCATAATCCACAATGGGATTAGGATGAACTGTAATATTTTGTTCAATAGAATCCACGCATCCATTATTGGCAATCAAAGCAAGCTGAACGGTATATTCTCCATACAGCTCATAGAATTTATCCTCTACCGGATTAACAGCACTGGTATTGTCCCCATAATCCCAGGAATACGTTACGATAGAGAAGGTATCCGAGATGCTGCTGTTGTCTGTAATTTCAAGTGCTGAAAGCTCACACGGGTTTAAAATCGAAATATCCGCTATTGGTGCCGGTTGAATGTACACGCTCTGAGTTACGGTATCACTGCAATTATTTGTATCTATGGCAATAAGCTGTACATCGTAGTTTCCGCTTGTTCCATATACGTAGTTTGGATTAGAGTCAGTGCTGGTGGAACCTCCCTGTCCTAAATCCCAATTATATGAGCCCAAAGGGACAGCATAGCTGTTTGATGGTGTAAAACCAATTTCTTCATAGGGGCAGTAGTTTTCCGTTTCAAAGCTGACTATTGGTTTTGGAAATACTGTAATAATAAATTCATCTTTGCTCTTACATCCTTCTAGTGTAAATACTTCCAGAGAAGCATTAAATGCACCGGAATCCACATAGACATGGATACCAGAGCTGACAACAGAGCTGTCGCTGTCTCCAAAGTCCCATATTAAACCTGATATATTATTACCTGGAGGCACCGTACTGCTTTCGGAATAGCTAAGCTCACTTCCTTGACAGATTTCAGTCGGAATAGAGTAGGATAGAGCAGGAGCGTCACCAATAATGGTAACTTCAATGGTGTCATTTCCTATGCAGCCATTATCATTTGTTGCTTGAATTGAATAAAGACCACTTGTATTGATTACAATTGATTGAGTATTTTCTGAAGTTGACCATACAAATGATTCAGATTCATTATAGCCATTTAAAAAGGAAATTTCGTTTCCGGAACATAGAGAGGTATCATTACCTAGAGATACTTGTGAAGGAAAAATGTCTTCACTGAAAGTATAAGATGGTGTAGTATATTGACATCCATTTGTATCAGAAATAGTGACAAAGTAGTCCCCTGCTAATCCAATCTGATTAATCTGATTAGTCGTGCCATCACTCCAGTTGAATAGGTAATCATTTGCAGATAATGCTTCCCATGTTACAGTTCCATTGGGGCAAAATACGGTATTAACAGGAGGAGTGTATTCAGGATAACTTACTTCTATAGTGTCTCGTGAAACTATCCCAAAACGATCGGTACATTCCACCCAATACACTCCTGGTGCTGAAACAACTAATGAATCAATTACGGATCCATTGGACCACAGCTGATTTTCAAACGATGTATTTAATCGTATGGTGGTATCGCAAAATCCATAAGGAACATGTATGTTTTGTCCTAAATTTACAGGTGGTGCGAATTTACATCTCAAATAATCTTCTATTAGAATTTTATCTGATTCGCTCAATACAGTAGAGTAACCAATGTTTTCCATCATCAAACCAATAATTCTATTATAACCTGAATGGGCTGGGGAAAAACTGAACGTCGCAAAATTTTGTGTATTTGCTCTAACAGATGAAACCAAAAGCCAAATATTTGATGGAACTGTACTTGTAACTGTTTGATTTACTCTAAAATTTGTAAAAGCAGAAGAATAAGTAGCAAGAACCTGTCCTGTGCTACCTAAACTTAGAGCAAATCTAGGATTGGCAACGGGAGAAATCAAGCCGCTATGGATCGTGAGACCAGTGTTATTATGCATAAAAACTGAAAATACTGAGCCCAATGCCACAGAGCCACCATTCAGCTGATCAGTGCCATCAAAAGAAACTCCGGATTTCCCATTAATCACATCATTGAGTAATATTGGTTGCATTGAGGATGTCGCTTGATTCACCTCATATAGATTGGTGCTATTACTCACCCATGAGCTAATCGCATTACTTCCATCAACCTGAACACCGAATTCAGGATCAAACCAATACTCCAAGGATCCTAAACTATTCAAGTCTATCAAAGTAAACGATCGTATCTCTGAAGTCCATAAAATTTCTGCGTTGCTATTTATACCTGATATTCTCCAAAAATAGACTCCTTCATTCAATACAATAGAGGTGTCGGTTGAACTGACATTGTAAGTGGTCGGTAATGTAAATGCAGAATCTGAAGAAAGCTGTAATTCAAAACTGTTACAGGAAGTACAGTCATTCCAGGAGAAATAGATAGGATCAGAATATTTTTGAACCCAATTATTAGCAGGACTTACCAATCTTGATTGAGCAAAAATATTCCCTGTCAGAACGAAAATAAATAATATGGAAATCCTCCACATTTTATCAAGAAGATAAAAACGATATATAGATATTTGGGACATTAAGACACCTCTAATATTTGTTTATAAATAGCTATTTTATCCATTTGATACTATTTTACTTATAGAATCATTATTATAATAACGTAAATTTCGTCGATTGGTTGTACTCAAATCTATAATTCTAGCAAGAATGACTAAAGTAGTATTTTTGAATATTAATCATCAAAATTTAATGATAACTTATGTTTCATAAAGTTAGTTATGAAACATAAATTAAGCTAAAATTGCTCAAAATATTTGTTATGTCAAGCCAAATTAGATTCGTAGGTTATGGCAATTGGGGAAAAACGTAGTTAGGAATATCAACAATTTCGAGACTTGTATTGTTAAATATGTGTGTGAAAAAGTCGAATAAAATGCAGGTTTCACGGTAATAGCAACTCACCTAGGCTCTATTTATCCTTTAAGATATACCTTTTCATATTGATATGATTCACTCAAATTAATAGGCTTAATCCTATAAAAAAAACCGGGTGAGTAAAGCATTAGCTATATTTCATTTAATACATGCTCTTTATCATATAAAGAAATTATTCAAGACTGAAGGAAAAACTTGAAATCTGCATATAGAAAGAATTAAATGGGTAAATAACAAATTCTAATGAGAGATTTTATTGCTAGAAATCATCTTGTTAATTTCTGCTGCAAAAATCTTAGTTTGATTTTTTCTCGAGTAAAAGTTACCAAAGCTGGTATTTCTTTTATAATTGAGGTTGTAATTTTCCCGAACTGAATTTATGAAATTTTCAAATTCGAGGTAATTGGAACAGGCAGTTCCAGAGTTTGAATTAATAATAAACTCTTCCATAACATCTTTATCGGAGGGGTATAATAATATTGGATGACTGTTTTGATAATAGTCGAATAGTTTTACGGGTAACCAGCCTTTATTTTCTTCGTAAGATGTCAAATATAAAACATCATATTTCTGGTATAATTTATTTAATTCTTGTTTTTTTATTTTTGGGAGAATATGAAAAGAATTATCATCTTTGATCATTTTTTTTAATTGATTAAATTCAACTGGATTTGATGATACGCCTATGTAGCTTACTTCAATTTTATAATCATTTGAGGCAAGATTAAACTTTTTCACAGAATCTATTAAAAGGCCAATATTCTGATAAGAATACAGCGTTCCTGCATATAGTATTTTTAGTTTATTCGATAAAGGAGTCCTTTTAATATTAGTTCGTATTCCTTCTTCAAATCCGTTTAAAACTAGTATGCCTTTTTTGTTGAATTTCCTTTCAATTCTATTTTTAATGTTTTCAGAAGTTGTGACAAAAAAGGAGGATGTTGAAATCCATTTTTTTTCATTGACTTTATCAAATGAGAATAGTAATTTTTTTAAAAATGACAATTTAGGTTTCGGATATATAGTTGTCCATTCATCACGATAATCGGCTATCCAATTTATTTTATTCTTCACGGACAAAAGAGACGCTGCTTTAAACAAAAAAAACGGCCTCCCACTGGCAATTATAATTTTAACATCTGGGTTATTTCTCAGATATTCCCTTGAATAAGAATAGAATAAATAATTTTTTGATAACCTAAAAAATATGGTCTCTGCCAGCAATCCTAAAAAACTTAGGGATTTTCTAATAATTGGAAATCTAGTTGAAGATGCCAATTTATCCCTCATTGAGTTTGTATAGGGTAAACGATGCACTTCATAATCAATGTAGTTATCTATGGAGAGCTTGTTGTGTTTTATTGGGTCAATTATATCGGTTTGTCCTTCATTCCATTGTCGTGTAACAATAATTGGATATATATCATTTTCTTTAAAATCTTTTGCCCAAGATTGAATCCTTTCACAGGCTACAAAATTTGCTGGATTGCAATAATACGAAAGCACTAAAACTTTATTCATTAATAATCTCAAAAATTTTATACTCTTGTTTTTCCCAGTTATAATTGTCGATTGCTCGAGTCATTTCATCTTCAAACACGTGCTTTTTCTTTTTAGATAATTCTGAGATAGAATTTTTAATGGATGTTTTATTGTTTTCGGTTAGTACACCAATTTCATAATCCTGTATAACTTTAGAATTTTCTATTGTATTTGAACAGATTACTGGTATTCTCGCATGAATGTATTCAAATAGTTTGTTAGGTGAAGCGAGTTTTTTACTCAGATTAAAATCTTCGAGTAAGTTAATTCCAATATCCGCTCCTTGTGTATAGTATAATAATTGACTAATTGGTACGCTATTTATAAACTCTATTTGGTTCTTTTTGCTTTTTACGTTAGATAGATCTATTAATTGCTGTTTCAATGGCCCATTTCCTAAAACAACCAATTTAAATTCATCGTTTAATTCTTCCATTACATCAATTAATAAGACTAAACCGCGTCCTTCGTTCAATGCTCCTTGGTAAATAAGTATTTTTGAATCTTCTCCCCAGTTGAATTTATGTCTATAATCAATACAATCCGTTGCTTTCTCTGATTGTTTTAATTCAGGAACATTCATTATTATTTCACTTTTTTGGATAGGATATTTACGAATGAAATATTCACGTAATGATTCATTGACGGTAATGAATGTATGCACTTTTGGTAATACCTTCTTTTTCAAATTATGACCTATAAAACGCATTAATTTCAAATTTATAAAAAAGATAATTTTCTTTATTCCTCTCGGATTTCTAGGTAAAAATTGATTTAATGTTTCCAGGTATATCTCGTGAGAGTCATAAATCAATTTTGATTCAAGTTTTTTAGAAATTTTTAGACCGGGGTTCAGTGTTGGAAGATCATTGCACCAGATATAATCGTAATTGACTTTTCTATTCATTACTTGTGAAAAGAAGAAGTTAAACTCCCAGATAAAAAAAGTATGCTGGATTAATTTTCTTTTTAACGAAGCTTCATAATTGAAGCTATATAAATTTACATTCTTATCAAATATGAATTTATCACTTTCATCTCCATTGACATAATATAAATCTATCAGAGATTTTTTTGATAAAGAGCGTATCATTTTGATGACTCTATTGTCATTTTTGATCTCACCGTTTAGTAACATGCATATTTTATGCATTTTCTATTAATTTATAAGCCATGATATATTGCCATGTTTTATTGTCATCACCTGAAGAAATTATTTTTTCTTTTTTGAGTTTTTTAAGACTTTCATTTTTCAAGTCGACAACATCCTTATTTAATAGCCAATCTTTGGGTGCTTGAAATCCCTTTTTGTCTTTTCTCCACGATATTTCATTGGGTAGAATATTATCCATACTATCCCGTAAAATTTTTTTTGACCATCCATTTTGCATCTTATAATTTGAGGGTAAACTAAAAGCAAATTCTACCAATTCGTGGGAGAGATATGGAAGCCTAACTTCTCGAGAAAAAGCCATTGAATTGCGATCAGAAAATCTCAATAACTTACCTAAGCCATATTTAAAAGTGTCAAAATATAAGGATGAATTGAGATCCGTGAACAATTTAAACGGTGACGGGCTTTTAATATGGCAATTTAAGAACTCCTTATTCAGGTCTTTAGTAATGTTATTCGTTCTGTATGGTCTGATTAAGTTTCCTATTTTTTGTCGAGCATTGGGAAATTTGTTATCAACATAAAATGATTTTGGTAAATAATTATTTAATCCTAATTCATTTTCAATAAAGTATAATTGTTTTTTAAATGAGGCTCTATCTTTTTTATAAAGTTCATGAAGAAATGGTAGAAAATACTTGTAGTACCCTGCTAAAGTTTCATCAGCTCCTTGTCCATCTATGAGTACAGTCACGTTTTGTTCCTTGGCCTTTTTCATGACTTCCCATTGTGCCAATATACTTGTTGAACCAAAAGGTTCTTCTTGATGATAAAAAACCTTATCCAATTCATTTATTAATAGTTCACTCGTAGGCCAGCTGTAATGAGAATTAAAATTAAATTTCTGTTTAACATGATTTATATACTTTCCCTCATCATAATTTTCATCTTGAAATCTCGCGGTAAATGTATTTAGTGAGTTATTTGGAAACAGATGAGTAATGGACGCAACTATTGCAGATGAATCCAGTCCTCCGGAGAAAGAAGTTCCTACTTCAACATCTGATCGCATTCTTCTTATTATTGAAGTATTAAAAAGTTCTTTGAAGTATTCTACACTATCTTCTTTGCTAAGAGATGTTTGTTTATTTGGATCAATATCCCAATATTTTTTTATGATTAATTCACCATCTAAACTAAGTGAAAGTGAATGGGCCGGTGGTAATTGATAAATATCAGTATAAAAAGTTTCAGATTTATTATCAGGTGATTCCACAATGTCGTATGCCAAATAATTATACATCATTTTGGAAGATGGATTTTTAGAAATATTGCAAGTAAAAATAGCCTTCATTTCTGAGGCAAATATAAATTTAGATTCATTCTTAAAATAGAAAAACGGCTTTTCACCGAATCTATCTCTTGCACAAAATAATTTCTTCTTTGCTTCATCCCATATTACAAAGGCAAACATACCATCAAAATAATGAACACATTCTTCTCCATATTCTAAATAGGCTGCTAATATCACCTCAGTATCCGTATCAGTCCTAAACACATAGCCTTTTAGCAAAAGACTATTTTTTAATTCTACATAATTATAAATCTCACCATTAAATGTAATTGTAGTGTGATTATATGTCATAGGTTGTTTCCCGTTTTCTGTTAAATCGAGAATAGACAACCTTCTATGCCCAAAACCTATTGATTTTTCAGGATTTATCCAATATCCTTCATCATCAGGTCCTCTATGGGCGATGGAATCAGTCATTCTTTTAAGATCCGCTTGATGAACTTCGGAACCGTTAAAACTAATAATACCAGCTATGCCACACATTCTGATTCTATTATTCTAATAAAATTTTATTAAAAAAGTCATCGGTACTCCAATTAATATCAGAATTGTCAGGAATATAATTTATCATTTGTTGATCCATTCTATCTATTCTATTAAATATTCTATCGTTTTTATAAATTATTTCAAAACGTTGATCTTTTTTATTAGTTTCTTTTCTGAGTACCTTAGGGAAATAACCAAATTTATTTAGGTTCAATTTTTCAAAATTCTGAACGCACTGTCTTTGATATCTATATTTCACCTTACACATCTCATTTGTATCAAACAAGAAAAGGTTTCTTTTTGATACAAATTCCTCATAAGTTTTAATATGCTCAGGTCGATTGGAATCATTGTATTGATTATATTTTTCTCTCCACGGAAAATAATGAAATCGATGAATTAAATTGGCATCAGATTTTAATCCTTGACAATGAAAATAATAATTTGTTGACTCTTTTACCTGAATATAATATTTGGGAACTCGAACAGAATCGAACTTGCCGAATTCTTGATAGTTTATATCTTTATTAAACCACATTAAAATTGGCTCACCTGCGTCCCAATCTTTGTATTTGGTTACATGGAATAGGTCACCAGAAAGATTTATTCTTGGCAATTGGATAGTTCTTGGGGTTCTATCTTTTAATACTTTTTCCTTCAATTTTTTCATGTCAAACTCACCGTCAGTATGTGCAATCATATCAGCATCCCATCGTAAATGCCATTGGTATCGTGTTTTGTTTAAACCGGCTTCTCTGCAGTCACCCAACAAAGCACCAGGCATTTCTACAATATCAACTTCAATTTCGCCAGAATGGTTTTTCTTAAATTCTTTCGCAATTGTTAATGATGTATCTTCTGAGCCGTTATCAATTATAATTATTTGATCGGCGAAACCAATTAGACTTTGAAGACAAAAAGGTATGGTGTATTCTTCATTTTTCATAGCAACTACAGCAGAAATCCCCATTTTTAAAGGGGTGCCGTATCTTGTAACATTCAGTTTCTTTTTCCTAAATTCATAACAAATGAATTTGTAAAAAGGTCTTACAATAAAACGAAGTATCTTTTTTAAATGATTCATTGTTTTATGTAAATAAAATGTTTTTAAGTTGCTTGTATACAGGTGGATATGAGAATTTATCAATCATGGTTTTATAGGCGTTATTTCCTAGCATCTTTCTTTTATCATGTTGTTTCACGAGTGTATTTAGGTGGTCAATCCACTCATGATTTGTATTTGCTATCATAACATTTTGTTCATGATAGAGATGTTCGGGTATACCCCAAGGTGATGAAACGAAAGCCAGACCGCTAGACATATATTCTAAAGCTTTAAAAGCCGTTTTAGCTAAATTTGCTTCGTCTGCTTCCATCATTGGTGTTAAACCAATATCGAAAGAATTAATTGTACGATAGTAATCAAAACCTTCATCTGACCAGCTCATGAATTTTACTCTTTTTAGATTCAATTTATACGCCTCTCGACAAATGAATACAAAGCTAACATTTGGATTTGTTTTTTCAATTTCTATGAGTTCTTTTTCAATTTTAAGTATATTTTGAAAATTATCCGGAGAACCCATCCATCCTATGATGATATCGTTATGATCAACATATTTTTTCAATGTATAGTCTTCATGATTTATTGCAAAAGGTAGGTAATAGGTTTTTTGATTTATTTTTTTAAAATAATCATACAAGTAATTACTGGCTACTGTTACCTTTGTCGCCTTTTTCGCAGCATTAATCGTTAAGTCATAATTCGATTCGTAATCGGCATCATAAAAATCTATAATCATATTCGGATTACAGTCTACAACCAGTCTTTCAAATTTGTCGTTTTTAAAAGGGTAAAATGGAATGAATGCTCTTTGAATCCATATTGCTTTGTACCTATGTAGGTTCTTTAAAAGTTTTAATCTTTTGTGAAGTACATGAAGAAAAAATCTATATCTCTTGAAAGGATTCTTTGAATAAAAGCAATTAAGAAAGGATTGAGCTTCACTTGCCCAAAACACATCGTAATTGATGTCATCTTTTGTGAAATGCTCTTCCCAGTCGGCAATTCTGCTATGTCCTCCCGGATAATTTTCGGAATAATAGGGGAGGGCCATAACACTATTAGTTTGAAGCTCGGTCTTATTATTTGGAATTGTATGCTTAAAATAAAATAGAGCCAGATCTACATAAAGATTAAATAAAACATCAAGGATTTTATTAATTATTCTTTTCATTTGTTTTGCTAGTTCAATGCTTAAATTTCTTTTTATATTCGTTGCTTAAAGTTTCATGTGGCAGATTTAAAAAAGGTAGCTTCTAATACCACTTATTATACATTATCTACGATATTGTTAAGAGCTTCCTCTCTTATTTTCTTCCCGATTTTTTCTTTGTATCTCACTAAATCTGATTACGGCACTTTTTCGGTTGTTCAGAGTATTGTACTTATTGTTGGGCTTTTAGGTGGCTTGGGCTTAAATACGGCATTGACTCGATTCATTTATTACAACACAGAATCAAAATCAGAATCCAGCGACCACGACACCATAATTTTTACAACACTCATTTCAAATTTAGGTGGACAGCTTGTTTTCATTTCTCTATTCCTTTTAGTAGGCCCGTATATTTTAGGTCCGATTTTAAAAGATATTCCATTTTACCCGTATGTTCTAATTGGACTCATTACACTTCCATTAAATTCGTTAATTGATACAGCCAGAGCCTACTTTAAATCTATTCATGAGGGAAGAAAAGCATTCCTTTTAGATATTTGTTTTTTCTCGTCGAATATCCTATTCAACCTGATATTTGTAGTCGGACTTGGATATGATGTACTGGGATTGTTTCTAGGTGTTTTATCAAACACAATATTGTTTTCCATTATTTTAATAGTAGTATTTTATTCCAAATTCACCTTTCGGTTTAAACCAAAGGTGTGGAAGGGTATGGTGAAGTATGCTGTACCTTTGTTGCCATTTGTATTTCTAAATGTGGTATTTGAATCCATTGACAAACTATTTCTAAATGCAAACAACGGCTCTTCGGATTCAGGTATATATTATTTGGCATTAACATTCGCGGCAATTTTCTCTTCATTCAAGGAAGCAATTATAAGTGCTCTCACTCCATGGGTCTTTGAAAATATGAAAAAGAGTATTGCAAATATTAGCCGTGTGTTCAATGTTATTTTATTAACTGCCGGAATCTTAGGTTTTTTGATAAGCCTATTTTCCCAGGAAGTTTTGACATTACTTTCTAGTAAACCAGAAT
>Ga0206679_10000270_pt1 | contig 42890 bp, 42 predicted proteins | sample M110012015metaG_FD_155464 | JGI IMG/M metagenome (GOLD analysis project Ga0206679, IMG submission 155464) | Ammonia-oxidizing marine archaeal communities from Monterey Bay, California, United States - M1 100m 12015 | ecosystem: Environmental > Aquatic > Marine > Intertidal zone | place: USA...
TCGTGAGTTTTGATTTCCTTGGCGTAAGCTGAAAACCCAAGCACATACAGGCTGTCTCGCGGGTATGCGGAAGAAATAAGATGATGCAAAGCCATGGCAACTTTTTTAGCCGACTGGAAAGACCCGCGAAGTGCCATTGACCAGGACAAATCAACCATTAACACTGTCGCGGTCTGGGTAATCAGCTCGCTACGGTAGATTTCAAAATCCTCGGTCTGAAGGTGAACGGGCGATCCGGTGCCCTCCCGGTCCAGAGCGTTTCGGATGGTTCGCGACATATTCAGATGGAAGGGGTCGCCGAACTCGTACGGCTTCGATTCTTCAAGCCGTTCGCCGAACCGGCCTTCTTCCGGCGTAGCGTGATTGCCAAGGCTGTGTTTTTTCAGTTTTGAATATATCTCAACCAGTGCTTTCTGCCCCAGGCTTCTGGTGCCCCTGGGTGTCAGTTCCCACTTGTTGCCATCCTTGTTGACATAGCCTGCTTCCTCCAGAATTTCGAGCATTTTCTTCATCTCATCGAGATTTTCCAACGCTTCGCCGCCAAGAAGTTCCTTGAGCTTGTCGCTGTCGATGTTATCTGTTTTACCGTCGTACTGGGCGCGCTGTATTTGCTGCTCGAGTTGGTCAAGCTCGGCCATTTCCTTCATGAGCTCCATCGCCGCGAGAAGGTCAACCTCTTCATCACCCTGGAAGTTGTATTGTTTGCCCTGGGGGTTAAGGAAATCTAGTTCCTTGGACAGCTTTGCTAAACCACTTTCCAGTTCGGGATCGCCAAACTTCCCCTGCATCATATCCTGCAACTGCTGTTGTTGGTCAGGATTCATGGAATTGAACAGAGACTGTGTCGCTGCCATCTGTTGCCGCATTTGTTCGAGTAGCTCATTCAGGTTGGAAGGAGGGGGGGCACCAAACATGTCCCCATACTTGTCCATGAATTCGCTAAAGCCGGGGTCTTCACCGGCGATTTTCCTAACCAGCATGTCATTCAGGTCTTTAACCATATTCTTCATGCGTTTGATGTCGCCATCAGACATCTTGTTAACCATGTTCTCGACATCCTTGAAAAAAGACTGAGTCATGGCTTTGCGGAGCTGTTCGGTTAACTTCAGGAATTGTTTTTGTGCATCGGTATTCAGGAATTCGTAGTCCTGCAGCGCCTTGATCTTTCCCGCGGCATCGTCGGGAAGGTTTTTAATGAATTCTTTGTTCTGTTCACCGATGTCTCCCAGAAGATTGTTGGAAAAACTCTCCTGGTTCTCATCGTCGGGGCCATTTTTCCTGTTGGCCCACTCATTGATGGTATCTCGTTCCATGCCCAGTATTTCTTCAAGCTGCCGCTTGATGTCTTCCATGACCCCGCCCAGATCGAACCTTTCCAGGCGTTGCTGCTTTTCTGCCTTCAACTGGCTCAGAAGATCCCGTAGTCCCTTGATGTAGCTCCCGTCGGAAGTATCCATGCCACGTTGCATCAGGTATCGCATTGCCTGTTGCAGGTCACCAAACTCCATCAGGTCTTCCGACAGTGCGCTCAGGATGTCATCTGCGTCCAGTGTTGTATTTTGGGACCCGTCCCAACTGGAATAGCGATTAAGTGATGTGAACCTGGCGTTCATTGTTTGACCTGAAAAAGTAGTTAAGCCGAGTAAGTAGTGCGTCCGCCGACTCGATCCTTGTTTAGCCTCTGGTTAAGGTGCAACCCGTCGAGCACAAACTCGACTGCTGATGCACGATTGGCTGTATTTCCCCCTGGGACAAGTGTCTCAATTACCTCCGCCAGGCCATCGATCTTTTTGATAGTGTCTTCATAGGCATTCGACGGAAGCGATTCACCTGTAGTGACGTGAATGCCATCAGCAAACTGCAGCGTTAACGGTTCAAGGTTGATGCCTTCGGTAAATCTGCTGAACACAGCCCTGGTGGCGTCCTGGAATAAACGCTCCATGATTTTTTCCTCTCGTCCTTCTTCCATTGCCTCGAACTCAACCTTGCCTTGCAGAGAAGGCATAATGAAAGGAAGGTCAGAGATTCTTGGTACAACATCTTGTTCACCCACTTCGATAGCGCGCCTTAGTGCGTTGGCAAGTAGCGCCTCATAGTTGGAGACCGATGCCCTGACGGATACACCGGAGCGCTGATTGATATCCGGAGATTGTCGCGCCTGTTGCGTAATTTCAGCGATGAGCTGTGACATGAATGGTGGAACATCTTCACGGTATTCGCCCAGGTCGAGTTTCCGTTGCTCCTGCTCCATGATTGTAATTTCTTCCAGAATGTTCTGCGGGTAGTGTGTTCGTATCTGCGACCCATAGCGATCCTTGAGAGGGGTGATGATGCGTCCCCGGTTGGTATAATCCTCCGGGTTCGCCGTTGCAACAATCAGAATGTCGAGGTCCAGCCGAATCTTGTGTCCCCTGATCTGGATATCCCTTTCTTCAAGCACATTGAGCAGCCCAACTTGAATCCTCTCTGCAAGATCCGGCAGTTCGTTGATCGCAAATATTCCCCTGTTTGTGTGGGGGATTAGGCCGAAATGTAAGGCTTCTTCATCGGACAAATATCTTCCTTCTGCAATTTTGATGGGATCTACTTCACCAATTAAGTCAGCGATGGTGATGTCCGGCGTCGCCAGCTTTTCACCGTACCGGGTGTCCCGGTGAATCCATGTAATTGGGGTTTCCTCACCGTGTTCCTGGAGCATTTTTTTCCCTTGAGCGCTAACGGGAGCAAAGGGGTTCTCTGGAATCTCGACGTCTGCAAGAACGGGCGTCCACTCGTCCAGAAGGCTGGTCAGGCTTCGAATAATACGTGACTTGGCCTGCCCTCGTTCACCCAGGAGGATCACATCCTGGCCGGATAAAATCGCGTTCTTAAGTTGGGGGATAACCGTGTCCTGATATCCGACGATATCCGGGAATACGTCTTCTTTAGCCTGGAGTTTTGAAATAAGGTTTCTTCTCATTTCCTGCCTGACCGTCAGGACCTGGTAACTACTGGATTTCAGTTCACCCAGTGTCTTGGCTTCTGTCACAAAGATCTCCGAAATTCAAAGGTGCTGTCTCATCTAACCAGTTTGGCACCGGGGTTTGCAAGTATTCTGGTTGGATTGCCGAAGCCCGGACAGAATTGTCATAATGGGTCGTCCAGGCGGGAGAAACAGGGTTGATTACAACTGATCAGGTACAAATTGCAGCAGCAAGATACCTCGAAGAGAAATGGGGTACGCCAGTCACAGTCTGCGATGTCGAAAAAATATTTGGGGGCGCTTCCCGTGAAACTTATAGGCTCACGCTGGAAGTTGATGGTGAAACCAGGGGCGTGATCCTGCGTCGTGATCCGCCTTCAAGCCTGATCGATACTGAACGGCATCTCGAATATGGTGCATACGATCGAATCTATCCCACAGACATACCCGTGCCAGAGCCACTTTTCCTGGAAAACAGCACAGATTTTCTTGAACAGCCTTTTTCCATCATGGCCGCGATTGAAAATCCAATGAGTGATGTTGCGCCGCTATCTTCAGAGCAGAAGCAAGAAATTGGCAAGCAGAAGTACAACCTGTTGGGGTCCCTCGCGGCGAAGGATCCGCTTGCGCTAAAGTTCGACGAAATTATGCCTGTTCCTGATGTCGCCGCGACCGCAAAGGAGCAGTTGGCTTACTGGCAGGGGGTCATTAACGACGACGAAATTCACCCGCAGCCTATTGCTCAGGCTGCGATTCGCTGGCTCGGGGAAAACCTGCCGCCGCCGGCCCAGAAAATCTCAATTGTTCATGGCGATTACAGAACAGGGAATTTCCTGTTCAATGACCAGACGCAAATTACCGCCATTCTCGACTGGGAAATGTGCCATTTGGGTGATCCGCTGGAAGACTTGGCCTGGTCCCTGGATCCGTTATGGTCAGGGGAAGACCTCGAATTGGCTGGCCGGCTGATTCCTCATGACCAGGCCGTCCAAACCTGGTGTGAGGCGAGTGGACTGTCATGCAACGAACAGGCGCTCAAATGGTGGCGAATTTTTGTGGCGGTGAAAGCCGTGGCAATCTGGATTTCGTCTTCGGAGAATTTTGAGAAGGGAGAGGGCAAGGACTCCATATTGGCAATGGCAGGTTGGGTGATGACGGATCGACAAAATCGTATTCTGCTCGACTATTTTTCGCCGGAGGTAAATTCATGATCCCGCATGCTGATGGCGCGCTTAGAATGTTGAGTCAGCGTTTAATGACACAGTTGCTGCCTGACCTGAAGAGCCTCTATAGTTTGTCGGATGGCGCGCTCATTGGGTTACTGATCAACGCTATTGCCGACGAGACGGCCGAGGGCATCCAGCGCAGGCTGGACGACATTGGTGAGATGAAGCTCATCTTTGCAGCAGGCGAGGCGCTACTGTCGAGTAGAGATAAAGAGGTCATCAGCGCTGAGTTATCCTCCTATAGACTGGCTGATGTAAATGACCACCATGATGCGCTCACTCGTATTTTGGTTTCGTTACACCAAAAAACCGAAGCTAAGCAAATCAAAGCGCTTAACCAATCAATCTGGGATTACCTTCGCAGGCATTCGCAACGTCATAAGATCACCGCCGTGCCCTAAGTCAGTTTTCGTGCAGCGATTTCATGGTACTTAGACTGGTTTTCGTGCTGTGAGAATTGCCCGGGCAGGTGCAGGGTAGCCTTCTACGGTTTTGGTTCTGTCTGTGGGGTCCAGGTAGTCCTTCAGGGACTGGAATTGCATCCACCTGGTTGCGCGTTGTTCTTCTAGACTGGTGACATTCACGTCGACGGTCTTAACGTCAATGAACCCAGCGCGCCTGAGCATGAGTTCCAGCATTGACGTTGACGGAATAAACCAGACATTTGCCATCTTTGCATAGCGGTCCCGGGGGATCAGCAAGGTGTTTTGATCGCCCTCAACAATCAGTGTTTCCAGTACAAGTTCGCCGCCAGGTTTTGCAAAACTGAGTAGTTCTTTGAGGTGGTCTATGGGAGACCTTCGGTGATAGAGCACGCCGAGTGAGAAAACAGTATCAAACCCATTGAATTGGGGGAGGTGTTCACTTCGCAAGGGCAATAGGTAGGCGTTGTTGGGTTGACTTAACCTTTGAAGAAGACTGAACTGGTAATTGAACAAGATGGTCGGGTCGATTCCGAGCGCAAGTTCTGCGCCTGCGCCGAGCATTCGAAACAGGTGGTAGCCATTGCCACATCCAATATCCAGGACCTGCTTTCCCTCAAGAGGTTCTATGTGGCTGTTGATCCGTTGCCATTTCCAGTCGCTACGCCATTCTGTATCAATCAGGGTTTTACCTACCTGAAAAGGGCCTTTTCGCCATGGCAGGAACATTGACAGGACTTCCTCAAAGTTCGCGTTCGCGTCCCCGACGGTAACGGTATCTGAGTCAAACTGGCTTTTTCGAGTGCTGGATTGAACAGTGGCGAGTGCTGCGTCCCATTCTTCAGCACGACCGTGAATTCGTGTTTCGCTCGAGAGGGCCAGCCGCAGATTTTCGTGAAATGGTGCCAGAAAGGTGTCGGCCGTTTCAGCCATGAAACGATCTGTCTCAGAATGCATCCGGGGTTACTTTTATCTGTTCACCAGGCCTGTTGTGAGCCTGGTAAGACGTCGACATTAATGTGGCCTGGATGGGCTGCGCGATGACGTGTGCGAGGTGATAGCAATGGGTCGATGCAACAAAATTGGCGAACAGCCATTCGCGTGCAGCTGTTAGAAAGTCAGTGAGCAGGACCCTGGGTTTATTCCTGGTGAGTTGTCCGGACATCACTTGATACCAAGGAAGGTGGAGAAGTTAAGGCAACGCATACACTGCTCGACCACTGAAAAACCAGCATCGTGCATCCTCTGCCTGTGCTGCGCTTCGGTATTGGGGATCAGCACATTCTCCAGCGCCGCCCGTTTTTGTGATATCTCGAGATCGCTATAGCCATGTTGCTTTTTAAAGTCATGATGAAGGGTTGTCATCAAGGCCTGCTCGGAGGGGTCTTCAAATGTTACTTTTTCGGCCAATAGAAGAATGCCGCCGACATTAAGGCCTTCACAAATATGTGCAAGAATATTTTTTCGTTCCTCGTCTGGAACGAACTGCAGTGTGAAGTTGAGGATAACAATCGACGCGTTTTCGATAGTTGTTTCGCGCAGATCTTCGAGCAAAATTTCATAGCTGGCAGCGGAATGATCTCTGCTGAGATTGGCCGTGCATCTTGATACCATAGCCTCAGAGTTGTCGACCCCGACCACATGGCAATCATCCGGTAGGTGCCGCCGGAGCTGTAAAGTAGATGCGCCCAGCGAGCAACCCAGATCATAGGCTCGGGTACCCGGCCGACCATACTTTTCTGCCAGTACGCCAATCAGCTGTAACACAAGCCCGTAGCCAGGGACGCTTCTTTCAATCATGTCCTGAAAAACGTCCGCCACGGACTGGTCGAACCGGAAGGCTTCGATCGAAGGCATGGGCCTGGAGTAAACCTCGTCCTTTGGGTTTGCCATTATTCAGACGTGCTAGAGATGGGGTGCAAAGATTATCATAAACGATGAAAGACTTGACCCAATGCTAATGATAGATAAGATGAATTAAACCGGTATCGCCAGCCTGTCATGTTAAAAAATGAAAACGAAGTGGTAACCTCCGCGTTCAAGAATGGCTTGATCGGCGAACTTGTCTCCCGGTTAGTGTCGTGAATCCCAGCGTCGTGAATCCCAGCATTCTCAGAATTAATACCGCCGGTGTGCCAGTTGATTGGCTCACCTGGCAGGAAGCCGTTTGTCTGCATGCACGCGAACTGGTGAGTTGGACTTATGGTGAAGAAGTCATGGAGGTCAGGGGAGGCCATTGCAGGCTAAACGGCGAACGGACATTGCTGACTTTAAACAGCATCATCGCCTGTAAGGGGAAGGTCTATGACAAGATGCGAAAAGAACCGCCTCTGACGAACCGTGCACTGTTTAGAAGAGACCAGAATGTTTGCCTATACTGCGGCAAGGTATTCAAGGAATGTGACCTGAGTCGTGATCATGTGTTGCCTGCTTCTCGTGGCGGCCAGGACAGTTGGACCAACGTGGTCACTGCCTGCAAACGTTGTAATGCACGCAAGGGTAATTATCTGCTGGATGAGTGCACAATGGAGCTGCTGGCGCTGCCATACCGGCCAAACCATGCCGAATACCTCGCGCTCACTCATAGCGGTCGTATTCTTGGGGATCAAATGTCTTTTCTGCGCAGGCAGTTTTCTTCTAACAGCAGGTTGTTGGAAGATGGACCTTTGAGATTATCCAGGAAACCACCGGTTTACTAAGGAATTTCTGATTCGCGTTTGATCGGCGTGTCGGTTAGCCTGCCACCATGAAAAGAAAACTAAAACTTCTGCATACTTCTGATGTCCATCTTGATGACCATATTGGCGATGGTGCTGAAGCTGGTTCCGGCCAGATCGGTTTTACCGCGGTTATTGATGAAGCGATCAAGCATGATGTCGACCTCTTTTTACTGGCCGGCGACCTGTTTGACCACAACAGGGTCAAGCAACCCTGTCTGGACTTCACGACTGAGCAACTCTCCCGACTGAACTGTCCCGTGGTGATGATCACAGGTAACCACGACTGCATGGCAGACTACTCCATATACCACCGTTATGACCCGCGAGACGCTGGTTCACATATTACCTTCCTTCAGGATGAATCAGGATCGGTTTGCAGGTTCGAGGACTACGGTGTCACGATCTGGGGAAGGGGAATTGTTGATCATCATCCAGGCCATAAGCCATTAGAGCATGTGCCCCGGCATGAGCATGAAGGCTGGTATCTGGGGATCACACACGGTTACTACGTCGATCGCGGTGCCGAAATGCTTTCATCCCTTATAACGCCGAATGAAATCGAAGCGAGCCAGCTGGACTATCTTGCTCTGGGGCATGTACATGTATTTTCAAGCATGCAACACGGCAAAACCGTAGCGGCCTATCCCGGTTCACCAAACCTTGCGCAGGGAGCGAAAGAAATGTCTGTTGCATTGGTAGACCTGGACCCGGAGCAGGGTATCAGCGTCGAAAAAATATCGCTGTCACCAGGGGCGGCGTGACGCCGCCCAGTCGAAGGGTGTTGTTCCCGAATCTGTGAGCTGCATTATCTCCGCCCTTGGCACAGGTTCATCAAGATAGAGAAACCCTATTGTCCCGAACTGCAATGACAGATTATGGGGGTAAGTGGGGGATCCGGGATTGATGCAGAGGGTATTGTCGATCAGATCGATTTGTTCGACGTGCGTATCGCCATAAACGAGTACGTCCAGGTGAGTGTCAGGGAATAACCGATTTTTCCATTTCTGTATGGTGAGGTTGGGTGGAATTTCGGGCATTGGAATATAGTGGGTGAGGCCAATATTGAATCCAAGCAGGTTAATCGTCCATGTTTCCCTTACCCGGTGGTCATTGGGTTGGACTTCCCGCCCACCGGAGCCATCTTCGCCATTTCCCCGGGCAGCATAGACTGGCGCGATCTGTTCAAGGCGATCCAGAACAGCAAAGTCGTAAATATCACCCGCGTGTAAGATGCATTCAACACCCCGGAACTGGTCAAACACATGTGGCCAGAGTTCCGGCATGGCTTCCGGAATATGAGTATCTGAAATCAGCCCAATTTTCATGTCTTTATGCCGTCAACAATTATGCAATGATGCCGCTGTTTTTAAGTTTGCTGATGATGTCATCAGGGACGTCAATTTCAGCAAGAATAGCATCCGTGTCAGCGCCCAGCACCGGGGCGCCGTTTCGGAGTTCCGGGGTGCTTTTCGAGAACCTGGCAGCGGGTCTCGTTTGCCGAATGGTGCCCGCTTCCGGGTGCTCAATTTCAATGAGTAAATCGCTCGCAACCACCTGTGGATGCTCAATGACTTCCCTGCGTTTGAGTACCGGTGCGCAGGGTACACCTGCATCGTCCAGTAACGTTAGCCATTGCTCAGCAGATCGTTTAAGCAGGGCTTCCTGTGTCAGGCCAAGTCGCTCATTGGCGTTGAGATCCCTTTGGGCAGGCGTACTAAATCGCTCATCATCCGCCCACTCGGGATGACCAACCGCTCCCGCAAGGGCCTGCCATTGGGTGTTAGTCATGGCTGATACACTGATATAGTCGGTCTTTGTTTCATAAATCAGGTCGATAAAGGTCGCAGCTCGCTGGGTGCTAACTTCCCGGCCCACAAAGGTCTGGCCGCCAAAGTCTGATGCCCACAGGAAGGCTATTACGGCATCCAGCATGGAAACCCGGACATGTTGGCCTTCTCCCGTTCTTGCTTTGTGGAGCAGTGCGCTTGTGACAGCTTGAGCCGTTGTTATGCCGGTTAGCTTGTCTGGCACAATGGTTCTTACCAGCCGTGGCCTTGCTTCATCGGACCCCCCCTGTATTGTTGTCAGTCCACTGATAGCCTGGACGATCGGGTCGTAAACAGGCTTGTGCGACCAGGGGCCTTTTTCTCCGAAACCTGAAATTGATACATAAACAATATCTTCCTTCACTTTCCTGATTTCTTCTTCACCAATGCCGAGACGCTCCACAACACCAGGTCGAAAGTTTTGAATGAAGACATCTGCCGTTGCTGCAAGTTTCAGCAGGATTTCCTTGCCGTCATCCGATTTCAGGTCAAGCGCCAATGATCGTTTGTTTCGATTATTGTTCAGGAAGGTTGCGGTGAACTTGTTTTCTCCGTGACCTGCACCTCTGGCGTGATCCGGTCTTGTTACCCCTTCGATTTTTATAACGTCCGCACCCTGGTCTGCAAGAACCATAGTGGCAAAGGGGCCTGAAATAACGGTGGTCAGGTCAAGTATTCGGTAACCGTGAAGGGGGCCGGGCATGGTGTGACTCTATTCTGCTAAAGTATTGATTCTATCTGGATTCAGCATGGGTGGCATAGGGCATTCGAGTGTATCGGCGATGGTACGAAGCAGTTCGGTCTCGATAACGCTGACGGCCTGGTCAGCGCTAATTGTTTTTATACAGGCTTTAATGAGCTTCGGCTTGCGTAGGGGGTGTAGTTCTGCCAGCGCATCCAGGGCGGCGTCCATTTTTTTAAAGTTCAGATCCTGTTTGTCTTTGAGTTGAACTTCCAGTCCCAGTTCTGATTTTCCAGCTATGAAGGCAACCTCCGGGGAGACACCCGACTGCTTATCGCAATAAGCAAGCAGTGAGAGCAGAACTTCACAGTGGTTGCGAACGGACTTCAGTGTGTTGTGTCTTACGCGGGTATGTTTGGCTTCAAACACTTCGCCCAGGTGTTTACTGATCATTTTTAGCACCGCCCATTCAGATAGACCAATCTTGCCATCGGCGCGTATCAGAACATCCAGGTTCGCCATAAACATTTTGTATTGCGCGTAGCTAAGTTGACGAAGTGTGGGTAAAGCGATTTCCAACAATGGAAGTTTCATTTCCGGGTTTAGCAGGTGTTCGTGGCTGATCAGTTCTTCCAGAGCATCGTACACGCCGAGATCTGATGATGCTTTCAGATGGCTAAGTTGTTGCGCACGGGCCTCATTACCCCGGTTAAGCAGCAGTAGGTAAACGAGGGCTCGCGCTGAATATGGCTCGCGTGCCGCGGTGGTGTAGTCGTCCGGTAACGTGGCGATAATCTGTCGCGCCAGGTCAACCTGGGATTGTTGAGGGTTGCCGATATGAGTGAGCACTTCATCAGGGTCGATATTGACTGATGATGAAAACCCCATAATGCCCTCGGTACTGCCTGCAGAGGTAGCGGGTTCAGGCGGAGTTGAATCCAGAAATCCTCCATCCCAAAGGGGTTCGATTCGCTTTATTCTCTCGGGTAGGGGAGGGTGCGTTGCCATGAGTGAAGCAAAAGAAAAGCTGACACCCTCAGAAAAAAAGGTGTGGCTGATTTCTGCACTTTCAGGGTGCTGCAAGACCGAGCCTTTTTTGTAGCCGCCGATGCGTTTCAATGCATCGGCAATGCCTTCCGGATTGCGGGTAAATTGAACGGCGGAAGCGTCCGCCAGAAATTCTCTCTGCCTGCTTACCGCTGCCTTAATCAAATTGCCAAAGAATTGCCCAAGGTAGCCAACAAACATGAGTCCAACGCCGATGACCAGAATAGTAGTGCGCGATCGATCGCGACCGCCCACGCCAACGCCGCGGAGAATTGTCTGGCCAACCAGCGCTAGCATTAGAATGCCGTACAGGATGCCCATCAGTCGGATGTTCAAGCGCATATCGCCGTTTAGAATATGGCTGAATTCATGGGCGATAACACCCTGTAGCTGGGTCCGGGTCAGGTTTTCCATCGCGCCGTAGGTTACCCCGATCACCGCGTCGCCAGGGGAATACCCGGCCGCGAAGGCGTTAATCGCTGGATCTTCGATCAGGTAAACAGGCGGAACAGGCGATCCTGACGCAATAGCCATTTCTTCAACGACGTTAAGCAATTTATGTTTGTTCAAGTCACCTTGCGCGTCTACCAGTAATTTAGCGTCCATGAGTTCGGCGATCACTGCGCCACCTTTGCGTAGTGACAGGAGTCGAAACAGGCTGGCGAGGGTGATCAGAAGTACGACGCCGCAGGTGATTGTAAAAAAGACTTCCCAGGAAAAGTAATATTGACCCACTGCGATGCGCGCCGAGTCCTGGAAGTTTACGAAGACAAATATGAGGAGGTTGGTCAGGATGATCAGGGAAGCAACTGCCAGAAGGAAGAGCAGGAGCAAAAACCTGGTGTTTCGCCGTGCTAGATTTTGAGACTCAAAAAAGTCCATGTCAGTTCGTCATCTTACCGATGCATTACGCTTGTGCTCTAGAATGAAACGCTCGGGGCTTCCTGGATTGCCTCGCTGTCAGCGAACTCCAGCAGTTCCGCGTCCGTTGGGTGTCCGAAGCTTGCAGCAAGCACAATCTGTGGGAACGATTGGCGGTAAGTGTTGTAGCTCATTATCTGGTCGTTAAATGCCTGGCGCGAAAAGGCGATTTTGTTTTCTGTACTGGTCAGCTCTTCCGTCAACTGCATCATGTTCTGGCTGGCCTTAAGGTCTGGATAGGCTTCTACCGCGATACCGAATTTCCCAAGTGCGCTCTGCAGGACGCCTTCCTGTGTGGCCAGGCCCTTAATCGCGGCAGCGTTACCAGGATCTTTCGCTGCATCTGCCAGCATTGATGCGGCGGCGTCACGCGCTTTGGTCACTGCTTCGAGCGTCCCCCGTTCATGTTCCATGTAGCCTTTAGCGGTTTCGATCAGATTTGGAATCAGGTCATAACGACGTTTCAGTTGGACTTCGATCTGCGCGAATGCGTTTTTGTATCGATTTTTTAAGGCAACTAATTGGTTGTAGATGGCTACTGCCCACATGGCCAGTGCGGCAAGTACGACGAGTGTAATAATGGTCGAGACATCCATAGGTGGTTCCTTTTCGATAATGGTTCCGGCTGTTTTAATCCCTCTATGGGAGGAATGCAAATGAGGCTAGAAAGGAATTATTGATTTCAGCGTTATGTCCCAAATTCTTTCCTGATTTTTTCATTATGCTGCCCCACCTCGGGTACGCTCAAGGAAGTATGCTCTTTTCCTTCAACCAGGGCGCCTCGTCCCAGCGCCTCAACAGTGCCGTTTGGAGTATCAATGTTCCTGAACCGATTTTGCGGATGGTTGGCAAGATCATCCAGGTCGCTCACTCGACCGTAGGCAATATTTGCTGCCGCTAGTCTTTCGATAACCTGTTCACGGTCAAATGCGGCGAAATATTTAATGATGATCTGCTCAAGTTCTTCCCGGTGTTCCAGTCGACGTGAATTATTCGAAAAATGTTCATGGTTGGTGAGCGTTTTATCATCCAGGACCTGATCACATAGATCTTTCCATTCACGTTCGTTTTGAATGCTGAATAGAATCTGCTTTGCATCGCCGCAGACAAATGCACCATAGGGTGCAATTGAAGGATGCTTTAATCCGTGATTTTGTGGTGTGAACTGACCATACCGATGTTGCAGGTAGGGGACGTTCATCCAGTCAGCGGTCGCGTGATACAGCGAGACATTGATAATTCGGCCTCTGCGTTCCGGGTCACGTTCGCGGGCGAAGAGGCCCTGGAGTACGTCCTGGTAAGCTGTCATGCCGGCAGAGATATCGGAGACTGAAACGCCAACACGGGTGAGTTCGTCATCCACGCCGGTGACCGAGCACAGGCCCGTCTCCGCCTGTATCAGCAGGTCATAAGCCTTCTGGGTGCGATAAGGGCCGGTTTCGCCGTAGCCGCTGATTGAACATATAACCAGTTCGGGAAAGTCTATGGTGAGTTGCTTCGGTTCGAATCCAAGACGACCAAGTGCACCTGGGGCTAGATTCTGGATAAACACATCTGCAGCGCCTAGCATATTGCGAAATAGCGCCGCGTCGTTCGAATCTTTCAGGTTTAGCGTCACACTTTCTTTGCCTGCATTCAGCCAGACGAAGTAAGCGCTCTGGTCGCGCACAAGCTGGTCGTAGTGCCGGGCAAAGTCGCCCTCGGCGCGTTCGATCTTGATAACGCGGGCACCGGCTTCTGCCAACCTGCTGGAAACATAAGGCGCGGCCACGGCCTGTTCCAGGGCAACAACGGTGATTCCCTCAAGGTCATTCATCGGGTCATTCATCAGATCACTCATCAGGTCGTTGCCAATCCGGGAAGTGCAAGCCGGGACCAGTGAATCAGGCCCCCTGGAATATTTGCGACGTCCTCGATGCCTGATGCTTTCAGAATCTGGGTTGCCATGCTCGAACGCTTACCCGACTGGCACATTGTCACCACAGGTCTGTCTGTTGGTACCTCACCGATCCTGCTCCTGAGCTGATCCAGCGGTATCAGTATTGACCCTTCAATATAGCCCAGGTCGCCCGAATATTCAGCTTCGCTTCTTACGTCAAGAACGCAGATGTCCCCTAGGTGTCGAGCGACCCAGTCAGGTTCGACTTCGGGGATGCCGGCAAAGGTAACGTTAATGGGAGCCCATGTTGGCTTCAATACGGGCGTGTCAGGTTTACCGGACTTGAGGTTAGCCGGCAGGGCAATATCCAGTTGCTTGGGATGCGGCAGGCCCAGGTTGTCCATGTAACCGACGAAATCTTCTTCCCGTGCATCGCCACCGATTCTTGGGTTGAACTGCTTTTCTTCAGCTACCGTCGAAACCGTGCGTCCCATGTAGTCATGACCTGGGTAAAGCAGGCACTCCTGGGGCAGGGAGAATATTTTCGTCCTGATGCTGTCCCACATGGTGTGAACATCGCCCGCTTGAAAGTCGGTTCGCCCTGCGCCTCGAATCAGCAAACAGTCACCTGTAAAAGCCATAGTATGGTCGTTGGTCAACAGGGTGAAGCAGCCACCTGTGTGACCGGGCGTTGCATGGGCTGTCACTGAACAGTTACCAAATGCCAGTACCATGCCATCTTTTAGCTCAACATCAACGCCCTCTGCTTTATAGCTGCCGCACAGGGTGATTTGTGCGCCTTCAGACTCTTTCATCAGCCACGATCCTGTCACGTGATCGGCATGGACATGTGTATCAATGGTGTATTTTACTTTCAGGCCCAATTCGCGAAGCAGGGCAGTATCGCGTGCATGCTGTTCGAATACAGGGTCAATGATGATGGCGTCGTGGGAATCGTCACAGCCGAGGATATAGGTGTAGGTGGAAGACGTAGTGTCGAAGAGTTGTCTGAAAAGCATAATCGTGGGATTAGTCGTTGTAGAGTCGTGTATTATCCACTAAAAGGCCCGTCAAGCCGATTGTTCCGTACCCCATTGCGCAATGTTGGTTTCCCCTAGTGACGCCAAACTCTTTCGAGTGCCGTGTGCCGGCCGTTGGTCGGGATATTTGATTGGTGCAGGGACAAGGGAACAGGATTTGAACGCCACGGGTATTTTTTGGTTTTAACGAACCTGCAAAAGAACTACAACGTTGATAATGCTACGTTCGATTCGACCCGGGCGGATATTGCTCGGTTCTGCGAGACCTGTCATGGGATAGCATGCAGGAATGTCTTGGCCTTCTGTTGCATTTCGATGAAAAAAAAGTGTCTTCTGGACGACAGAAGTCACGCTCACATAGAAGGTAAATCAGTTCTCTTATGGAAAAACACTCAAGCGATCAAGAGAATCCACGTTACGCCTGGTTGATGGTGGCTGTCGTTTTCACAATCAGCGCGTTGGCGTTCGGCGCTCTGGGTTCCATTTCGGTGTTCCTGAAACCGCTTGCCTCGGAGTTTGGATGGGGTAGGGGGCAGACTGCGCTTGGGTACACCACTATCTCATTTTCATCAGCGGTCTTTGGTGTCCTCTGGGGATTCGTTGCAGATCGTTATGGTACGAGATGGTTTGGGGTTGTTGCGGCTATCGTTATGTCCTTTAGCCTCTTTATGTTGAGTCGACAGGATTCTATCTCTGAGTTCTATGCTTACTATTTTTTGTTCGGTGCATTTGGTACCGCAATGGCCACAACGCCGCTTTATGCAAACGTCGGCTTCTGGTTTCGGCTGAAGCCGGGACTCGCGTTAGGTATTACGGCAGCGGGTGGCGCCGCTGGCCAGGCGCTGGTCCCATATTTGTGTGGTTTGAGTATTTCGGCCTACGGTTGGCAGGCAACTTATGAGCATCTTGCACTCAGCTACCTAATTATCGCGCTGCCGATCGGGTTCCTCATTAGGGAGTCGCCGTGGCGAGAGCGAGTAAGGCTAGAACCAGATGCTGAGGTTCGACAATTCCCGTTGTCTGAAATAGAAGTCATTATCTGGATAAGTGTTGCAGTGATCTTCTGCTGCAACTGTATGGCCGTGCCGATCGTACATCTTGTGCCGATGCTGACTGACCAGGGCAACACGCTTGAATATGCGACAAGAGCCTTGCTCATCCTGATGACAGCGGGTGCCCTTGGTCGCATCGTGGGCGGCAGCCTGGCTGATAAAATTGGGGCTTTACCTGCATACATAGTGATGTCTTTTGGTCAGACGGTCTCTGTCATGTGGTTTCCTCTGGTGGAAGGTACAACGGCTTTGTATTTGCTTGCGATCTTCTTTGGGTTTACCTATTCAGGGGTAATGTCGAGCATTCTGATCTGTACTCGTATGATGGTCAGTCCCAGATTTGCGGGTCGCGCCATGTCGATTACTTCCTTCTTCGGCTGGGGTGGTATGGGGATGGGTGGTTTCATGGGCGGACACTTTTACGACCTGACCGGAAACTACGGGTGGTCATTCAGTTTTGCGAGTACAGCAGGGGTTTTGAACCTTATTGTGCTCACGTTGTTCTATTTCCGTCTCAGAGACAGAACTAAAGTAACTCTCTCCGCGTCCGTGCCTGTAAAGGATCTGTAGCCGCACTCAACCTGTTTCAGTTTAATACTCTGTCTTAGTATTGGCCAACCAGTTGGATAAGAGCCGGTTTGATGATGGACGTCAGGTTACTTCTTGCAGGTTAGGTCTTGGCAAGCGAAGTGATGCCAACAGCCCGATAACACCCATGATGGCCGACAGCAGAAATACCAGGGTAAATGAGCCGCTTAGGTCGGCGATAAACCCGCCTACTGGTGGTGCGATGGTCTGGGCGATGCCAAACGTCAGCGTTGCTGCCGCGAAGCTTGGTCCATAGTCTTCTGCCGTTGAGTTCTCGACGACATAGATCGTCATCAACGTTGGCAATGCGCTAAAGAGAAGTCCAAGCCCGATACAGGCAGCTAACGTAGGCAGATAAAATCCTGTCAGCACAATGCAGACGAACACCGGCCAGAGACCGTAAGCGACTGAAAGTGTCAGGCGAATACCAACCCGGTGCGAAATGGCGACAAAGGTTGGACCACCAAAAATCATGGCGAAGCCCATTAACGTGAAAGCAACGGCTGCGTTGTTGGTGGTCCATGCGCTGTCGTCTTCTAATCTTGTGGTTAGAAAACCAATTACCAGAAGGTACATAAACCCAAATGTAGCGTAGGCTAGGATCAGTGGAAGCCAGCTACGCATTCGGCGTAATGCGCTGAACCCGCCAATTCCCCCGTCCCCCTTCGGTTTAGCCTGGTCATGACGAACGACAAACAGTGTGCCGGCCAGAACCAGGAATGCGATGCAGAACTGGATCTGGTATACGCTGGACCAGGCATGATCGCCCTCGGATGATCGCAGGACGCCGCTCAATATGCTGGCAAAGACGATGCCAAGCCCGATACCGGAACTCATCAGGCCGACTGCCAGTGGTCGTCGGCCCTGAGGTAATGCAGCGGAGGCAATAACCGGTGCAGGAATCCAGAGAAATGCACCGCCAACACCGGCGATGAACAAGGCCATGCCCAGCATAAGGGGCGAGCTGGAGACACTTGCCAGTAATAGACCCAGGGTCGCCATTATCAGGCCAAGACGCATGACATTAAGCAATAGATAACGGTTTGTTGCCCAGGCGACGAGGAGTGTGGCCAGCAAATAAGCGCCGACATTGGCGGCAGCGATGAAGCCTGCCTGGGTGTTGGTGATACCCATGTCATCCCGCACTGCCGGGAGTAAGATTCCGTAAGTGAAGCGGCCAAAGGATTGAGCAACTGCAGAGGCCAGGGCCATCAGCAGCACCGTTGTCCAACCAGAGCGGATCAATGACATGGGAGAGGGAGAGGGGGTAACGGAATTAATTTGGTAAATGTCGCAGTGAGTGTTTGCGGATTATAATGTATCGGCGCTCTCAATGTTCCGCTCAACGAGCTGAACATGCGGCCTTATTGTAAATTCAGGCAAGCACGTGATCGGCAACAAAGTGCTGGGGGGCGGTCACGTTGACCTCGACCAGCCCCTTGGCTTTTGTAAGTCCCCGACGTTGTGAGACTCCTGCATGGTAAGTACCAGCAGGCCCCTAGGGCAACCCGATGGTCATGCCCCCGTCTACCACCATTTCTGCGCCGGTAATGTAGACGCTTTCATCCGTCGCCAGGAAAACAGCCATATTCCCTATATCTCTGGCGGGATCCCCTATATAGCCGATGGGTAACCGCTGCTCAATTTGGTGGCGTAGTGCTGCAGGATCTTCTACCGCCGCAAAAATTGGATCCATAATGGGCGTGTCGATGATGCCGGGATGGATAGAGTTGCAGCGAATACTGATCGCCGCATTTTCCAGTGCCACGGTCTTGGTCAAAAGCCGGACGCCACCCTTGCTTGCGCCGTAGGCTGCGCCGCCCAACTGGCCGCGAAGGCCAACGACTGAAGACAGATTGACGATTGAGCCGAGAGTCGCCCCGGTATTTTTCTTCATGGCGCGAACGGCGTGCTTACAGCCCAGGAAGACGCCGGTGAGATTAACGTCCATCACACGCTGCCAGTCTTCGAGCTGAGTTTCGTCGACGGGGCTGCTACTGAAAATACCCGCATTATTCACCAGTACATCAAGGCGACCAAAACGGGAGAGGACTTCGTCAATGGTATCGACCCAACTGCGCTCTGCGGAGACGTCCTGGGTAAGAAACTCAGCGCCGAGTCGTTCGGCAACGGCTTCACCCTCTGGGTTGATGTCAGTGATTATTGTTAGCGCACCTTCTTCGACGAAACGTTGCGCAATGCCTGCACCAAGGCCAGAAGCACCTCCCGTCACAATAGCGATTTTGTCATTGAGTCGTCCCATTTTTCCTCCTTTAAAGCTGGAGCCAGTCTACTGGCAATTAGTTCACAATAATTAAAGCTCCCACAAATTGCTGCCGGGCTCAATAACGGGATAGCAAATGTCTACCAAAAAAGGGTGGAGATTGTCGCTTGCGCCCCTTTGACCGTGATATTTAGCCAAGAATCCAATTTTTATGCCGAGAATGGCATGGCAACAGCCTGAACAGGATAAGATATCAAGTCTCGTATGCTCAATACTAAAAAAGGACCTGAACCTGACATCGCTACTGGATTTACCTTTACACAAACAACTGTTTAAGGCGCTCGATACATTGGGATTCAGCGAGGCTACCGAGGTTCAAGACAGCGCCATACCGGCAATTCTTGAGGGACGGGATGTCATGGTGTCTGCCAAAACCGGCAGTGGCAAAACTGCTGCGTTCCTGTTGCCGATGCTGGATCACATGCTTCGGATGGACGCTCCGGGCTACGGTACCCGGGGGTTGATTCTGCTGCCGACACGGGAACTTGCGCTCCAGACGGTAAAGACCTTCGAAAAGCTGGCGAAATTCACACCTATCAAGTGCGGTATTGTTATCGGTGGTGAAGCTTACAAACATCAGATTGCATTGCTACGCAAGAACCCTGAAGTGATTATCGCGACACCTGGCCGATTGGTAGAGCATCTGGACAAGCGCTCAATCGATTTCAATGACCTTGAGTTTCTGGTGCTTGATGAGGCTGACCGGATGCTCGACATGGGCTTTACAGAGGATATGAATACCATAGCTGCCTCCTGCAGGCAGCAGCGACAGAATTTGTTGTTTTCGGCAACATTGAAACATAGGAACTTTGGCCGAATTCAGGATATTTTGGACGATCCTGCCTCTATTGAAGTTGACTCCTTCAAGCAAGGACATAGTCAGATAACCCAACAGATGGTTCTGGCAGACGGAGATGATCACAAACGAAAGCTGATCAAAGCGCTAGTAGAAGAAGAAAAAGCTGAAAAGGTTTTTGTGTTTTGCAAAACCCGGGCGCAATGCAGTGCGGTCGGCCAACATCTCGCAGCGACTGCATTGAAAGTCGGGTATCTGCATGGCGAGATACCGCAAAGTGACCGAAAGCAGGTGTTGAATCGATTCCGTGATGGCAAGTTGCAGGTGCTGGTAGCGACCGATGTCGCAGCCAGGGGGCTTGATGTGTCCGACGTTGACCTGGTGATCAATTACACCGTGGCCCATTCGGGCGATGACCATGTGCATCGGGTTGGAAGAACAGGACGTGCTGGAAAGCAAGGCAAGGCGGTTACGCTGGTTAACCGTATCGATTGGAACAAGAACTCCAGTATCGAGCGTTATCTAAAAATACGCTTTGAACTGCGATCGGTGAAAGGGCTGAAGGCCGACTATACCGGCCCCGGTAAGCTGAAGAAGTCGGGCAAGGCTGCCGGGACCAAGAAAAAATCCCGCAAACAGCCTGTGCCAAAAAGTCCTGCTCCAAAGAAGCGTGCCCGGAATAAGAAAAACATCGGCAAGGGACGCAAGGCGAAGGGAAGCGAGACGCATTCAGATGAAGCTAGTGCGTATGCAGCCAAGGGGAGCCACCTTTATAGTAAGTATCGCAAGAAAACGCCGGAGTAGCAGAAAGGGGTGGGTCGTAGGCAGGGACTCGAAAAGGATTAGATAGTGAAAAAAACGTCCGCACCGCTGCCGATACGAACAGAACTAAAGCTCAGTGATGAATATCCTGCGTGGCTATCGATGGTTTGCTCATTCGTCAGCGCGTTGCTGTAGTTGCCAATCCTCATTAGGTTGCTCCGTGAAACGAGGCGTTTCACCTTTGAGCAAAGCAATAATACCCGTCGTCATATTTCCCAGAGCCACCTCCAGTGCCTGACCTATTTCAGATTCGTTCAATTTGTTATCAGCGGTCATCTTACCGGCCCAATGAATGGTGCAATGATGATCATCAATTGGGCTCACCGTGGCGACAACGGTATAGTCCTGCATGCCGATGGGCTTACCCGCGGTGAGCGTGTAGGAAAACATCCGCTTGTCATTATCAAAGGCAACTAACCTGTGTTGTACATAACCCTGGGTTGCGAGCTCGATATCGCGGATCATGCCGATCCCTTCGCCTTTGACAGTGATTCTGCTTTCATCCCCGCGAGGAATCCAATTCAGCACACGATCATAGTGGCGTACTTCTTCCCAGACTGTCTCTGCGGAAAGGTCGGTATGACGCTTGTGTTCAACCTCTATCATGTTTTGTTCTCTCCTCTCCTTGCTATGACTTAGTGTGGCGAGAAACCACTTTGCCTGTAGTAAACCAACATGCGTTTGAGCGCTTGCGTCGGGCCGATAGAACACTAATCTGGAATAGACTTACCTGCAAGCAAGCGACATGTTGATAGTTGTCAATACAGATATTGATTCGAGTATATTTTTCAGCAAGAAATACGCGGGCAATTCTTACCGTTCATTCAGTCGAGCTCAAATAGTGGGTAACTAGTGAGGGCGAGTAGTTTATTCTTGCGATTCCTTTCGCAAGAGTCGGATTCCTATGAAGTCCCCAATATACCTGATCCTTATCCTAATGCTGTGTCCGAATGTTCACGCGGCAGATTGGGATACCAGTGAAACGATCAGGACGAGTGGAGGTGAGCTTCACTACCGTGTTTCCGGAACTGGTAAACCACTACTATTACTCCACGGCTACTCGGGGTATGGGGAACAGTGGCGGAATTTCCTGGATGAATTCGCAAATAGTTACAGGGTGATTGCTGTAGATTTACCTGGTCACGGGCAGTCCAGCAAACTGCGGGGTAGTTTCGTTATCTCAGATGCTGCCAGAGATATGTGGCAACTGATGGATCTGCTGGGCGTGAAACAAATTTATGGCGTGGGTTATTCTGCGGGGGGAATGACATTGTTGCAGATGGCATTGCAGGAGCCCTCAAGAGTTAAATCGTTGGTTTTGGCCGCCAGCGCTTACACCGTTGTTGAAGATCGCTCTGCTGAGCCGTTTGAATTGTTACCAGGGGCGTACAGGCTGGATCTGCTGCGTAATCACAATGGAGATATGGAAAAGATTCGTTCATTGCTCAGCGCGAAGTTTGTTGCCGATATAAAGGTGTCGGACCTCGAAGGCTTAAAAACCCCGACCTTATTGGTGTCAGGTGACCGGGACGAATCGTTTCCATTACCTATTGTTGTGCAAACCTACCAGGCTTTGCCACAGGCTAAGTTGTGGATAGTCCCGGGGGTTGGGCATGCGCTTTTTTGGCCCTGGGGTGGCAGTGAGCGTTTGGCGGAGCAGTTCCCGGTCGAAGTTTCGCGGTTTCTTCGTCAGGCTCAATAGATTTTCGTCTTCACAGGTGCGCTTCAGAATATGGAGGATGGTAGTTTATAAATGCAGCGTGCTATCTGTAATCCCAAGAGCCCAATTGTTATAGTGCCGCGTATGCAATCGGGCAACCTTATATTGGCACCGTTGTTAGATATGATCGCTGCGCATGCAGGTGAGGCGGACTCGAACCGTTCCGTTTCGCCGCAAGTGATCAGCGAGTTAAAAAACAACGACATTATGCGTTTCACTGCGGCCGAATCTTTGGGTGGATTAGATCAATCCTGTACAAGAGTTGGACAGGAGTTAGAGGCTATTTCAGGGGCGTGTAGCTCGACTGCCTGGTGCCTTTGGAATCATTTGAGTACCTTTCATTTTTTTTGCGGTTTGCTGGGGCCAAAGCATGTAGATTTCCTTGGTGATATCGTTAGTAAGCATGAGTGGGTTTGTTTCCCCGCTGGAGCAAGCACGGCGGTCAAAGGTTCGCAGACGAATCAAGAAGTTTCGCTTCATGGCAAGGCCGCGTTTGGATCCGGCGCTCGCTACGGTGAATGGGCGGGCGTCGCTTTTATGCACGAAGATGACCAGGCACCAAGTTTCTCTATGGTCAATTTGAACCAATCGGGCGTAGACATTGATCGTAATTGGTTTGCCATGAGCCTGCGAGCCAGCGCAACGGATACAGTTCTCTATGAAGGGGCCAGGGTTCCTGCTTCGCGCCGAGTCGAGTTTCCTTTCATGTATCGAGTGCCCTTCAGGGACCCGGGTCGGCCGATGATTGCTCACCGTTATCGGGAGGATTGGGTTGGGCTGTCAGATATGTGGTTGGGTGCGATTGCTGTTGGGTTAACTCAAGCAGCGCTTGATGAAGTGACTGAAGGAATCAGGGGTCGCATCGCAATTATGGGCGTAAAGGTGGCAGAACGGCCAACAGTGCATGTCAATCTGGGACAGGCCCAGGCGAGGATAAATGCAGCGCGGGATACGGTCTTTGCAGTTTTAGCCGAAACGGATGCGCGTATCGAAATCGAGAAGATTCCTGACGAAACAGACTATCTGCGTCAGCTTTCAACAGCGATGAATGCCCTGCAGCAATGCGAAGACGCTATGCGTTTGCTTTTGCGCGTGATGGGCGGCAATGGTCTGCGCGAAGGTCCGGCTTTTGAGCGACGTTTTCGCGATTTACAGGCGATGCCTTTACACATCAATGCGCATCAGGACCGTGTAAGTGAACAGTTTGGCCGACACTTGCTGGGACTGCCGACTGAAAACCCTTTCTAGGCAATTGGGCAGCGTCAAACCTGGAGGATTTAGGTTTACTGAAAAACCTTTGGGAGCACCCACAGGCCATGTTGGTTTCGGGTAAACTCGGCCTTTCGTCCTACCTTAGTCAGGTCAAGGCCGCGGTAGTAATCAGGATTATCGCCAATCCACCTCAGATCCTCATCGTCATCATCAAAAGTAACTTCTAGTAAGAATAGTACTTCCCGGTCGATGTATGCATCGTTGGCATATGACATGATCAGTTCGAGTTTGGAAAAATGAATGTATCCTTCAAGCTCGATTGAAAGGGGTGAATAGATATTATCCTTGGTCAGCGTTTGCAGCTCTTTTTGACTAACAATATGGTAAAGCGTGGTGTCGGCAATACTTGCCGTCGCAGCGCCGATAGAGGTGATCAACAAAACCAGACTGAGATAGAATTTCATAAAAGACTCCAATCGTTTACTCAAAAGGTAAAATCACTATCTAAATCCGTTTACTGTTCGACCTAGTCAGTATTAACAACGTCAGACACCGACAAAAAACGTCCTTCACTATCTCGAGAAACCATATGAACCTGCAAAACGGCCGATGGGTGAATACCCCCTAAGATATGGGGGAAAAGTTCGCTATCAGTTCCTTCGAAATCAGCCTCTTTATCTCCAACAGGGGCGGTTCCTTCAAATATGGTTTTGACGCCGGTTGCTGACAAGGAGTCGACCGACATTCGCAGGCAACGCCATTCACCCTTGACCTGTGTATAGAAGTGATTGCCAATCGTCAGCAGAAAATCCGGATTCGCAGTTGCATGGGTGAACTTATCCTGGCTGTAGGTGGGAGGAAAATAAGTTGAGTTATTCTCCAGCGCCTTGTCCCACAATTCTTTCTGCACCAGGTGATAAACATAAGGATATTTTTCAATGTATTTGTCTGTATTTTCCTCAGATGCTGCAATGCAATGCTGCGGTAGAAAAAATAACAAAAATAGCGTGTACCCATACTGGAGCGAAAATTTCGTGTTCATATATTTACTGATTGCTTGATGTCATTTTGAAAATAACGATTAAAAATATTTTTGTCAAAAAAGGCGTAACGGCCCGAATCTTATGCGCTTTTCCATTTTCGCTTTGCTATTGGGGAACTAGGCAAAGCAGGCGAGGGCGGGGCATAGTGCGGCCGCCTTATAGGATTGAATCTACGCGTCCTGGGTCATAAACCGGTCAACCCATGCATGATAATTTTGTACGGCAGGTTCATTCCTGCCGTAAAGAAATGATTGATTGGCCCCCGAGTTGATCGACTGCTGAATACTAAAGCCTATACGGTAATCTTCATCCTTGACCGCCTGTAAGACCATCGCGCTAAAGTTTTCGGTCGCCTCAATCTGTTCCGCTGTTTCTGGTGGGCGGGCAGCCAGAATATATTGAACTGTCTCCGTGCTGTCAGGTTCCGGCCCTGGGAATATCTGGCTAACCAGGCAATGATCACCCAGAATGCCGGAAATGGAGAGGTTGGGGAAACAGGAATGAATCAGGCGGATATGCTCCTCGGGATTCCAGGCTGATTTTTCCTGCGCATTCAAGTCGCCTAATGTTTTGCGACCAAACGTTAAGCGCTGGTGCGGTCCATAGGTATCGAGTACCAGCAAATTTCCAACGGTGTGTTTCCCCACGGTCTTACCGTGAACCAGGTTGTGGTGATAGGCTTCAAGATAACCGTCCATCGTGATTTTCCAGCCGGGACTTTGCAGTACCCGGCTTTCGTGTAGATGCCAGTCAGCGAGCGCCAGTGTATCAAGTTCCGCAGCAAAGTCGCCAAGCCACTCATCCAGGTCGAAATGTAAATTCGGCGTCAAACCGACCCAGATTAGACCGCTGCGTTCTTCGCACGGTAACTCTGTCAACCCTTGCTGGGAATAATCCAATTCCCCAAATGTTTCCGCGGCATATATTCCTATGAGGGAGCCATCTCGGTCATAAGTCCAGGCATGATAGGGGCATGCAAAAACCCGGCTGGATGAGCGCCCATCTTCGCAAAGGCGGGCGCCGCGATGCCGGCATGCATTCAGGAAACATTTTACGCTTCCCTGATCATTTCGGCAGAGGATGATTGGCGTTTCCATCACTGTCATCGCCTTATAATCGCCAGCTTCAGGAAGCTCTAATGATAATGCTAAAGCGAGTGGGAGGTTTTTGAAGATGCGTTCGCGTTCAGCGACGTAGCGCTCCTGGTTAGTATAAGCCTCGACCGGCATTTGCATGGGCTCGGGGGCCATGTCGGTTGTGTGATTTTGAAAATGATCCAGAGCCCTGTCTGCCAGGCCCATCATTTCTTCGTGGCGAGATTTTTTTGTCACGTCAGTACTCATCCTAATTCTAAAGGACCGTGCTTTTCGATGAAGCTATGCCAGGCTGGGAGCGCCTCGGGGTAATCTGCTGCCATTCGGTTATCGCCCATCAACACGCGGTTGGCTTGATTTAAACCCTGGCTGTACTCAGTAGCGGGAACGTAATACAGAAATCGAATAACGCGTTTACAGAATCGCCATTGACCGTCGGGTTCTCGCCGATAATCATCGGTATAGCGCATAGCCGCAATTGACACAACGCCATTCGGGGTTGTTTCCGCGTGACTAAGAACCAGCCCTTGCGCTTTGTCAGGATCTTCGGAGTCTATTACGACGGTGGTGTCGTGGGTCCAGTGATAAGCAGGGCCTCGAATCTTGAATGTCTGCTCAAACAATGTTTGTATCTCATCCTTCCCGTCTGCCACCATTGAACCATTGGGTGCGTCAAAGCAGGCGTCGTTACAGAACAGACTCATCAGTCTATCCATGTCGTGTTCATCACAGGCAATGGCATAAGCGGTAACAATGTCGCGAATCGCCTCTTTTGATTCCAGTCGGTCCAGGCGTTCTGCCAAAGCCTCAAGGGTAAGTGTCGTGGCCATTTTCGATTTTCCTGCTTGCTCAATGTTCGAGCATTGTTAGTGAAGGGACCGGCTTCCCTTTACGCTTTACTATCTAATAAAGCGTAAGTCGGGCAGCGAATACTAAGCGATTACCTGCCGTTCAACTTTGGCTTTTTATCAGTGACCGCGAGGGGTTAGCGTCATGTTGACCGTTCTATGTCCAGGTCCCAAGGAAACTGACATCGCACTGAGGTGACAGGTGTATGTGCTTGTTGTGAACTCGATCATAGCATAGGAGGAAAAAACCAAATGAAAGCTATACGTGTATATGCTGATGTATATAGCTAAATTATCCTGTCCGTAAAGCGTCACTGGTACAAAGGCTGGTTTTGTCTGTTAACAGACTAAGGGGATCGTTATATACCCGTTATAACAAACATTAATTTACACCGTAAGAACTATCCGACCGCCGTGTTGAACTAACCGAATGCATCATCTTGTGAGCGACCACGGCTTGCTATCCGCTTGACCCTACTAATATAGTAATGCCCAGATGATCAGGGTCGGGCGATTGGATGAAAGTTATTATAGTTGGTGCTGGAATTGGTGGCTCTACACTGGCATTGTCCCTGGCGCAACTGGGGATTGACTACGTATTGGTAGAGCAGGCACCTGCCCTGACAACGGTAGGTGCTGGTATTCAACTGAGCCCTAACGGTGTCCGAGTTCTCGAGCAACTTGGGCTGGGAGAGCCACTAAAACAGTTCTGCACAGAACCTGACTTTCATAAATATAGTGTTTGGGATACGGGCGAAACCGTGCTGAAAACACCTCTGCAGCCGATGGTAAAGGCTACCTATGGGCACGCGTATTACCATGCCCACCGGGCTGACCTGATAGATCTTCTAACGGCGCCACTTGATTCATCCAGACTTCTCATGAATACCCGTGTTGCATCCGTCGAACAGAATGAGCTTAGCGCCTGGGTAACCACCACTGATGGCCGTCGAATTGAAGGCGATGTCATTGTTGGTGCCGATGGAATTCATTCGATTGTGCGTGATCAGGTATTTAAACCCGGCAGCCCAAGGGATTCTGGCTACGCCAGCTGGCGAGGAGTAATCGATAGCGATGCTATCTCTCATCTGGACATCCCGGTGTCAGCCTATGTCGACATGGGGCCCCGTCTGTCGTTTGTTTACTATTTCGTTTCAGGGGGTAAAAAATTCAACTGGTTAGCATTGGGCAGGACGAATGATCCGCTCAGGGAATCCTGGTCACAAACAGCGACCCGGGAGGAGGTCATCGATGCTTTTGATGGCTGGTACGATCGCCCGAAGCAAATCATTGAAGCGACACCGACTATCTTCGCCACAGCCCTGCACGACCGTGAACCACCTGATTCCTGGGTGAACGGCAGAGTTGCGCTGATGGGTGATGCTGCGCACGCCATGTTGCCTTACCACGCTCAGGGTGCTGTCCAATCGCTGGAAGATGCCTGGGTCTTAGCGCGCACCCTCGAACGTCGCGGGGATTCCCTGCCGGGCGCACTTAAGCACTACGAATCTCTACGATATGACCGAGCAAGCCTGTTAGTTCAGCAGTCAAGAAGCGCGGAGGGTTGGTACCACGTCGATACACCAGAGCAGATTGAGTCGCGTAACGCACGATTCCGCAGTACCAGCGCCAGGCTGGAAGGTGGTTTCTCACCACAGCAACACTGGCTGTACAGCTATGATGCGGATAGCGCGGCACTCGGCACCGACGACAAATGGCGTGCGCTACGCCCCTGGTCTTAGATGACCAATGCTGTTTACAAGTTCCCAATGGGTTGCCTGACAGTTTCCCTACCGGGGGATTCATAAGGGGTGCCCTATCTGAAGCTTTATCACTGCTAAATTAGTTTGGCATGGCCTCCCGCCAGAGGGCTCTAATCAGAGACCTTTAGTCAGAGGTCCAGGGTAGCTACAGGGATCGCTTCTGGGATCGTGGTGCCCTAACTGACCGGTCTCACCGGTAATAGGGCACTGATCCCTCAATTAGTTTCTAGGCTGTGCGGGAAACATTCACGCTTTTGAAGGGCAGGTATAGGTCGAAAGTAGTGCCCTGGTCGACCACAGATGTAAGCAATATATTACCACCGTGCTCCTCTACGATTTGCTTGACGTTTGCCAGCCCGATACCAGAGCCTTTGTTACCTTTGGTGGTGAAATAGCGATCGAAAACTTTATCTTGTATGGTTCTGGGCATCCCGTAACCATCGTCTGAAATCCAACAATGGACGGTGCTTTCGTCGATTTTTTTCGCTCCCAGTTCGATAGTTCCAGTGTCGGGTATCGCGTCACACGCGTTCACTAACAAGTTTTGCACCACTCGTTTCATCTTGTCTTCGTCACCGACTACAGTGGAATCAGTATCAATGTTTAGTTTGATCCTGATGTCAGGATAAAGATTACCGACGAATCCAGCTTGCTGTGCGAAAAGCTCTCCCATGTTGATAGGCTTGCTTGCATCATCCTGCTGAGGACGACCGACTTGGCTCAATTGCTTGGTCAGTTGCTCTATTTCAGAGGATGCTTGCACGACTTCATCAATTAACGGAAGACCATCCGGTCCACAGTATTCTCGGAGTTCTTGCAGGTAACCATTCATCCAGCAAAGTACATTGCTCAGGTCGTGGGAAACACCACGAGCTATATCGACAACAGGAGTAGGTGCTTCTGTCTTCGGCAGTAGATTTGTGTTGTTGCTTGCTACGAGTTTCAGTTCCATTCGTGTTTCTCCGATAAAGTCATTCTGAAAGTAAGCTTCGGGATCCTTCCCGAGGCAGACTAAAGATTGCAATCGGTGTGCCAGCTTTTAGTGTCAGGCCGAATAAAATTTTTAAGCTATTGTTATATATAATAAAATTATCACTTCTCGGGGTTTTTCCTGGGCGCGCGCAACCCGAATGAATACCCTGAGTTGCATTTCGGTATGCTTTATAAATTGCATAATGACTAGTAGTTGCAAACTGCAACTTTTTGGCAGTGGTCTTCGTGCCCCCGGTTCTCCAGACAGTACCGGGGCTATTATCTTTCTACGTCACCAACTTATACTTCATCACAATAGATAGAGGCCGTAGCGGCTGACGCTGACTTGTCGTTTGGTTGCTCTGGCTGGGTTGCATTTGTTGCTGCACATCTATTGCTGCATATCGCTCATATGCGTCCCCTGATCGAGTCTTTGGTAAAAGGGTGTAACAATAGCGGCAGGTACGTTTTCAGGCATACGTGTGTGAGATACTGACACCGATCACGTCATGCGAGTTCTCACTGGGATGTAGTGCCGAATACTAGTGTGTCACTTCTAAGCAGGACTCCATATGTTGACCGAATCAAACCACTATGACGTGATCGTCCTGGGCGCTGGCGCGGCTGGATTTTTATGTGCTAAGACTGCGGCAGAGCGCGGGCGAAGTGTGTTGCTACTGGAGAAATCCAATAAGGTTGGAAAGAAAATACTGATGTCCGGAGGCGGGCGATGCAACTTCACGAATCTCTATGTTGAACCCAGCAATTATGTGTCAGCGAACCCCCATTTCTGCATTGCAGCCTTAAGTCGATTTACCGCATGGGATTTTATCTCCCTGGTCGAACAGCACCATATAGAGTACGAGGAGCGAAAACACGGTCAGTTGTTTTGCGTTCGTTCCGCGAAAGATATCCTTGGTCTGTTGGTTGATGAATGCGATCGTGCCGGCGTGATCACCGAAACCCACGTAGAGGTGGATGAAATAGAAGCGTTAGCAGGTGTCGGCGACGCCAGGTTCTCGCTTCGACTGGAGCAATCGCAAAAACAGGACGACACAACAGTTGTTTCAATGACCTGTAGATCACTCGTCGTTGCCACAGGAGCGCTGTCTATTCCAACGTTGGGCGGCAGTGGTTTCGGTTACGAAATTGCAGAACAGTTTGGCATGCAGGTTTTGCCGAAAACCGCAGGCCTCGTGCCCCTAATGTTTACCGATACGTTTAAAGCTACCTGCGACCGGTTAGCCGGGACCTCTCTTGAAGTTGAGCTGAGTTGCAACGGTCAATCTTTTACTGAAAGCATGCTATTTACTCACCGTGGTATAAGTGGCCCGGTGGTATTGCAGATCTCCAATTACTGGCGCCCAGGTGATGACATTCAAGTTGATCTATTACCGGGGACTTTGGCGGCGGATTGGCTTGTCGACAGTAAGGCTAACCATGGCGCAAGTCTTCTTCGGACCGTGCTAACTCAAAAGTTGCCTCGGTCGGTGGTGAAAGAACTGGCCTCCCTGTGGTGGTCCGAATCAGATGACCTCGCCCTGGCTGAATTTAGCGATACTGCGCTGTGCCAGATTGGTAGCCAATTGAACCAATGGCTATTGAAGCCCTCCGCCACAGAGGGCTATCGCACGGCCGAGGTAACGTTGGGTGGTGTAGATACGAACGGTGTTAGCTCCAAGACGATGGAAGCCAACAACCAACCGGGGCTGTTTTTTATCGGTGAAGTTCTTGACGTAAGCGGACATCTCGGTGGATTCAACTTCCAGTGGGCCTGGGCATCGGGTCACGCCGCTGGTCTTTTCGTTTAAGGATATCCACCTGCCAAAGGCAGGTTTCATTTATCACTCGCACTTTTGGTTAGTTGATGGTCCGGTTATGTCCTAATAACGTCGGTCTATCGGCATCATCTCGCCACCCGGGTTGAATTAGGCGGACTGAATATCGCCTTGCCATGTTAAAATATAGCCTGGCTGGCCTTCTTTGAATCAAATGCTTCGTTTGGACAACATCAAATTGCCCCTAGACCATGCAGACACGTCGCTGCTGGATGCGATTTGCACCCGCTTGAAAATTAGTGCTGGAGAAGTGGTCAACTTCACCGTTTTCAAAAGAAGCTATGACGCACGTAACAAAGCTGACATACAGCTAATTTATCAGGTCAACGTTCAGCTTGGTGCCGAGTTAGAAAACGATTTGTTGGGCAGGCAAAGCGTCACCTGCAGGCCTGCGCCCGATACTCACTACGAATTTGTGACGATGGCCGAAAGCGGATTTCCGAATGAGGCGCAACTAAGGCCTATTGTTGTCGGCTTTGGGCCGTGCGGCATATTATCAGCACTTTTGTTGGCGCAGATGGGGCTGCGGCCTATCGTGCTCGAGCGCGGATCCAATGTAAGGCAACGAACAAAAGACACCTGGGGCTTTTGGCGCAAAAGTCAATTAAACACCGAGTCTAATGTTCAATTCGGTGAAGGTGGTGCTGGAACATTCTCTGATGGGAAGCTGTACAGCCAGATCAAAGACAAACGACATCTAGGCCGCAAGGTGCTTGACGAATTTGTGAAAGCTGGCGCTCCACCAGAGATTCTTTTTTTAAGTAAGCCGCACATTGGTACATTCAAGCTGGTAACGATGGTTGAACGAATGCGTGCTGAAATTATTAGCCTCGGTGGTGAGATTCATTTCGATGCAAAAGTAGTAAGCCTGCTCCATGAACCCTGCATAGATACCGAATCGAATCATCGCGATGCATTAACCACTGAAGAAACAAACGAAAATATCCCTCGGCAAGTGACGGGCGTCTGCTTGGCCGACGGAACGATTTTGAACAGCCGCCACATAGTAATGGCTATGGGGCACAGTGCGCGTGATACTTTTTCGATGTTGTCGGAGCAGGGTGTCTACATTGAACCCAAACCCTTCTCAATTGGTTTTCGTATTGAACACCCCCAGTCTGTGATTGATAGCGCCCGGTTTGGTGAAAATGCTGGCCACGCGCTGCTTGGGGCAGCGGATTATAAGTTAGTCCACCACTGTGCTAATGGTAGAAGTGTCTATAGTTTCTGCATGTGCCCGGGTGGGACAGTTGTTGCTGCGACCTCTGAAGAAGGTCATGTCGTGACGAACGGTATGTCGCAATACTCGCGAAATGAGCGCAATGCAAACTCGGCCATTGTTGTCGGTATTAATCCCGAGACCGATTACCCGGGACATGTGCTCGCGGGGGTAGATCTCCAACGAAAGCTCGAAAAACTCGCCTATGAATTGGGAGGCAGCGATTACAATGCCCCGGCGCAACTCGTCGGAGACTTCCTTGCTGATGAACCTTCCACTGCTCTGGCGTCAGCCCAACCTTCATACAAACCGGGCATTAAACTCGGTGACTTGTCTGAGGCGCTGCCTGAATTCGCCATTGACGCGATACGTGAGGCTATTCCGGCTTTTGATCAAAAAATTAAAGGTTTTGCGATGCCGGAGGCATTACTCACAGGCGTTGAGACGCGAACGTCTTCCCCCATTTGCATTAAGCGTGGTTCGGATTTCCAAAACCTGAGCATGAAGGGCTTATACCCAGCTGGTGAAGGGGCCGGTTATGCAGGAGGAATCCTTTCCGCAGGAATAGACGGCATTAAGGTGGCTGAAGCGCTTGCCGTATCGTTGCTCGGATCAAGCGACAGTAACGTGGTTTGATCACCTGAGTAAAAGGTGGAATTGGACAGCACGATCAACTCAGCCTAGGCTTCGTGACATGAAAGCTGAAACATTATTGCCTCTTGGTAAACTGGACCCTGGCCTTAGATCGCCAGATGACAGTCTTAACCTGAATGAAGTCGCTATTGATGCAGCGACCACCGAGTCCCTTGGCTATCAGACGTTACTGATGGAAGAAACAAAGGATGATCCTTTTCAGGTCTTGACGATGGCGGCACTCGCCACCGGTCGAGTTAACATCGGCACGTCCGTTGCTATAGCGTTCGCCCGCAGCCCTTTTGTGATTGCCCAGGCTGCCTGGACACTACAAAAAATATCCAATGGTCGGTTTGAGCTGGGATTGGGTTCCCAGGTGCGTGGCCACATTATGCGGCGATATGGAATGGACTGGCATGCCGCCGGACCCTGGATGCGTGATTACGTCATGGCGGTGCGCGCTATCTGGCACAGTTGGCAGACCCAGTCGAAGCTTGAGTTCGAGTCAGATCATTACCAACTGAATTTGACCGTACCCCTTTTTACACCTGAACCGATAGACCAGCCAAACATTCCGATTCATGTCGCTGCCGTCAACCCGTATATGTGCAGGGTCGCGACAGAGGTCGCAGATGGTCTTCGTCTCCATCCTGTTTGTTCACCACGTTACATTCGGGAAGTCGTAAACCCGGCAATAGCTGCGCGGAAAACCGGCTTTGAGATATGTTTGAAACCACTGATTGCTACCTCTCGAGATGAAGAAACTTTGTTACAGCGAAGAGAGATAGCAAGGCAGCGATTGGCCTTTTACTGCTCTACACCAGCATATGGTCGCGCATTCCACCTTTACGGCCTGGAAGACCTTTGCACCGAGCTTGCAGCTGCGAGTAAAAATCAGGCCTGGGATCAAATGGCGTTGATGATTGACGATGACGTGTTGGATGAATTTGTTGTCGTTGCCCTCTATGACGATCTCGCGGGCACGATAGCGCAGCGTTACGCTGGGCTGATCGACCGCATTGAGGTCAGCATTCCCATCGTTGATGAAGCTGATAGAGAATCGCTGGGCCAGATTGTTAAGGATATCAACGCAATTACGTAACCTGCCTGTGGGAATGCACTCGTTCCTATCTTTCTTATTCGCTGGTAGCTGCGCATCTATGCCTGGTCACATTCCGTTACATTAGTGCACATTGGCAGCAACCCTGCTTTACAAGCCCCCCCTACAATCTCCTCCCATAAACCAAACAGGTAAAAGGGTGAACAACATGTACAAGACTATCGTGGCTTTCTTACTCATCGCACTGACTACAGGTTGCTCTACTTATAACGGCACACAGTCTACTGCTGAAATGGAGTTTTGCTGGGAAAGAGGCATGAACTTCCAGTGGATTGAAGAGTTTGACGCAGGTTGTGTTGAGCCGACTGCCGATGCCACGCCAATGCGCATAGCTAAAATAAAGTGGTTAGAGGCGAATATGGGCACGCTGGCCGGCAAGGTTTCTCATGGCGTCACGAGAAACATCTAGGGCATGTGGTTGGTACATGTGGTTGGTAATAGATATTTTAAATCTGGAGAAATGAAATGAGTCAGCAAAATGCGGAAGCCCAAAATAACCTTGGCGTGAATTACGCCAAAGGCGAAGGGGTCCCCCAGGATCATCAGAGAGCAGTGAAGTTGTTTCGGCAGGCTGCGAATCAGGGGTTAGCGGATGCTCAAAGTAACCTTGGCCTGATGTACACCAGTGGCGAAGGGGTTCCAAAAGACCGTAACGAGGCCATGAAGTTGTTTCGACGGGCTGCAAACCAGGGATTAGCAGATGCGCAAAACAACCTTGGCCTGATTTACACTATGGGCGAGGGGGTTTCCGAAGACCATAAAGAGGCCACGAAGTGGTTTCATCTGGCGGCTGATCAGGGGCATGCCGAAGCTCAATATAACCTTGGCGTGGCGTATGACAATGGTCTTGGGGTTCCCGAAGACCATAAAGAGACTCTAAAGTGGTATCGGCTGGCCGCTAATCAAGGTTATGCCGCTGCTCAATATAACCTAGGTGTAATGTATCGTAACGGCGAAGAGATTCCTGAAGACGATAAAGAAGCCGTGAAGTGGTTTCGTCTGGCAGCTGATCAGGGTTATGCCTCTGCTCAATATAATCTTGGGTCGAGGCGTGCCGAGAGCACCTGTGTTCCAGAGGACAACCAACTGGGCTACAGGTGGTCCAGCATTGTGAGGGAAAATGGTTTTAGCGTCGACAAGACAAGAGCGCTAATTACAAGTCGCGTGGCTCAAGCCGACACGCCAGAAGAACAACGATTGGCTAGCCAGGGTACCACCGCACCAACGCCAAAAGATGTCCAACAGTACATCTTCGTCCACGGGTATGCAGCAGCTGTCAAAAAATTCTCCGAAGTGGTGATAGAAAAAATACCGAACCGTAAACTTGCATACCTGTTTCTTCTTGAAGAGCTGGATGGTGCCAGACAGGGGAATGAATACGCAATGGGCTATGCAAAGAATAGCGGCATTAACCCGGCAGAATACATAGGTGCACTTGAAGCCTCTAATTCGGCAGTAGATAGCCCGAATGGACCACAGCAAACATTGTTGAGGCTGGCTATTGCCTTAATGGAAGACCGTGAACTGGCGGCCAAGTTTAAGTGCGATGTTGGTGATGCAGTCATGCAGCACTTTGAGGTTGGAGCATATGATCCTAGTTATAAATTGCGCGAGTTTCGGTTTGAGACTTATCAAGAAGCCGCTGTTTGGGCGCGGCGAAATCCGGGGAGTGTAGTTACCCGTAGTTCGGATGGTTCTTGTTATATCCCCAAATCAACATCGGACTTGGCTCAGGCGCAATAGGAAACAATGTCATTGGACTGGTAGAGATCTGAGTTCCTTCGGCATCAATTGTTTGGGTGGTGTTTGGAGTCTAGAAGTACTAGCTGATTGGTTAATGTTGGCAGCAAACTTGGCTGCATTAACCCATCAGCCCAACCCAACAGCAGTAATCCAGTAAATTTCCACAGTCCATATGCTTTTTATCAGTAGCGCCTTCAACTTCGTTTTCAATCTGTTACTTGCACCCTTTCCAGACGCAGAACTCTGTCCCGTAAAAGTCCCTTTAAGCCAACGCGCTAAACGAGCACCGTGAGATGAGCGTGGTGACCAGTTACGTATTTAGCCACTTGTAGATAGCGTCTAATTGCGTAGAATATTCCCTTCCAATCCATATCAGGTCTTCATATTCCCATGCTGGATCAAACGACTGTGAACACTATCATGACGCAGTTTAGGCGGGCTTACGGTAGCGCGGACGCTGCCGGGCTGAGAGCGATTCTTACCGAAGACTTCGAGTGGCATATGCACTACGGCGCCGCCGCTGATCAAACCCCTACCGGTCGAGTGCTTAGTGGGGTGGATGCCATGATGGAGGAGTTGCAGTGGCGCCGAAAATACTGGTCGAATATTGAGTACGACAATCTCGTCGAACGACCCGCAAATGATCTCGTGCTGCAAACGTTCACCACGAAAGGGTTAGATCAATCCGGCGCACCGTTTCACGTTAATGTTGTGGATCTGTATGCCGTGCGCGACGAAAAGATTTATCGCAAAGACACTTATTGGAAACAGATGTCATTTCGCTAAACGTTAGGCTATTGAAATTTTTCTTTGAGAACATGGTTTTGTATCGCTAATAGATAGCCTAGTAACGTTGACTCGTCGGTTTGTAATGCCGTCGATAACAAGGGACGGCACAAGACCCAACCCAACAACATGGCCGTTACCGCATAGGTCTGTGCACGTGCCGCCGCCATGGCCATATTATTGCGACGATCAATGCCGCGCCTCTCAATGAGCTGTTGGAGCAAGGCTCTCATGCCTTTCAGCTCAATGGACGGCAACGCCGAACCCGATAATTCTCGCGCAGCCCAACCACGAAGAAAAGACTCATGCTGCGTCATTCGTTGGCTACGCTTATACGATGGCACGCTCATCATATCCTCGACGTAGTGATCATGAAGTCTCAGAAAGGCCTGATCGAAGACCGCCTCTTTGGACCCAAAATAGTGATGAATCAAGCCATAGTTGACGTTCGCCAGTTTGGACAGTTCACGCCCGGAAACCCCGACATCAACGCGATCACAAAACAAGTGCATCGCTGCCCTGAGCAATGCGTGTTCGGCACCCTCGCGGCCTTCGGCCGGACCGAAGGGTGGTAGCTGTTCAGCTCCTGCCACAATAGACGTTTTTTGCAATCGGGGAGTTCTGCCACGAATCAATGCATCAATCACTGCATGTACCTGTTGCTTCACCAGAGCCTTATTGGTGGGGGTTACCCCAAAGCCTTGATTGAGTGGCCGCTCGAATACTAATACACCGATTTGCATTGACCACCAGGCGGCGGCTAACCCCGCCCCTTTGAGCGACGATTGGCGGGGATGGCGCAGGGCAATGGCCTGCTGAAGGTGTTGCACTGGATGATCGCGCGCAAGATGGACGTCGACGTCATCCAGCATCAGATGGACGTGAGCCCGCCAGTAATCCGAATGACCTGCCATTGCCAGTGGCTCGGTCCAGGCTTGCATCAAGACGTCATCAACGCTGGTGTCACCCAAAAACCGTTCGGTTAATGCTTTATGCGCCTGCTCAAACAGCAGGGAAAGGGGCGTAAAGCATTGTCCAACGAAAGTGGGGTGCACACTCGCCTCTTTGGCCAGGAAGCGCGCGGAAATGGCAGACGGTGGCCGTTGTGCCAGCCAGTGACCGGCAGTGTCAACAAGACGCCCGCGGCCACCTAACGTGTCATTAGCGGTCGGGTTGGTATGGATGGATTTACTACAGACGGCATGCACCTGTGCGAGCGAGTGGTTGAATTATTGATTTAAGACTTGACGCCTACTATATATCTGGCCGAAGATACCGTCACTCTACGAATGGCTAATTTCGAGAAAGCGACATGCAAATCGGACTATGTTCACTTGGGGATCATCGCGCGGATCCGACAACGGGCGTTCGCACCAGTCAAGCGGAGCGCCACGCTAACATTTTGGAATATCTCTCTGCGGCAGAGCCATTGGGCTTTGACACCGTGGTGGCGGGCGAGCATCACTTCAGTGATTTCATCATGGCCGTGCCACAAATGTTCCTGTCCTGGGTGGCGGCTCAAACCAGCCAGGTGCGACTGGCTAGTGGGGTCACGCTACTACCCCATCATGATGCCGTTCGGATTGCTGAAGACTTTGCCACGCTTGATGTCCTGTCCGGTGGCCGTGCCGAGGTGTGGGTGGGTAAAGGCGTGGAACCAGCCATGTATCGACAATTCGATCAAGAGGCAAAAAACGCATCAGACATGCAGACCGAAGGCCTGGAATTGCTAATCAAATTGTGGACGGAACGCGACGTGTCCTGGCAAGGGCGGTTCCGCGCCCCGCTGGAAGGCGTGACGCTTGAGCCCCGGCCCATTCAGACGCCACACCCGCCTATTTACGTTGCGGCGGGTAGTCTTGAGTCCGTTGAACTCCCGGCACGTTTGGGTATCGGCGTTGTCATCACGACGCTGGCGGTCGATAACGATGTGCTAGCCAATATGTGTGATCACTATCGGGCGATCTGGTCAGAAAGCGGCCATTCACATGCCCCGATGATCACTATCCTCTCTCACGTTCATTGCGCGTCGACTTCACAATCCGCCTTTAATCATTTAAAGAAATATCAATTCGATTTTCAGCGCTGGGTGTTTGCCAAGCGTTTTGGCGTGAACGCCAAGGACGTGGAGTTGCCGCCACGAATTATGGCGTTAGAGAAGGCGACGAGTGCGATCGCGGTGGGGAGCCCACAAGAGGTGACAGATCGTATCAGCCGTCAGATTGAGTTATCCGGTTGTGACCGTTTTATTTACCAGGGCGATTATGGTGGCCAGCCATGGGAGGTGGTGATGGATTCACTGCGGTTGTTCGCCACCGAGGTGATGCCGCAACTGCGCGGCGACACGGCCAAACAAGCAAACACCGCTTACGTGCGCTCTACGCCATGAATGCTAGAGGCACATCCACTATGACGCTCTATTTTAGCGCCGCTGCCGGCTCGCTCTTCCCGCAATTTGCGTTGGGGGTAGTGTGGTGTCGGGAGGGCATGCCATGTTGTTAATCGGTCGAGATCTGTCTCCTTTTGTGCGCCGGACGGCTATTGTGATGGCGACGGTGAACGTCCCGTTCGAACGCGAGGTGCTGGCTGCGATCGAGGACGGCGCTCAACTCGCGCCACACACACCACTTGGTCGTGTTCCGGTGTTGGTGCTAGAAGACGACGAAACCCTCATCGACAGCGCCGCGATTATTGATCACATCCTTGAAATCGGAGATCCCACACATGCCTTGCTGCCAGCAATGGGTCATGATCGCCGCCGCGTGCAGTATCTATGCGCCATTGCCACTGGCGCTATGGAAAAAGGCGTGGCGAGTTCCTACGAGCGGTTTCAACGCCCCCGTGAGCTTATCCATGGCCCCTGGCTAGATCGCTTGTTTGATCAGGCGCGCAGAGGTCTTGCGGCGCTGGAAGCCGCGCTAGGGGAGTGCGACTGGTTGCACGGCGATGCCATGACCCTGGCCGACATCTATGCGGTCGTCCTTTACGATTTCATGCAGATCATCGACTTGCCGCGACTCGCAGAAACAGCGCCCTGCACACTGCCTGCTTTGTCTGAACGGTTGAACGCGTTACCGGCGTTTCGAGACCACCGATTTATTCCGGCCACCGACTAGTGGCGCTCGTGAGAGGTACAACTGATGGAAATTAGTGTCCAAGAAATGGTGTTGCCCCTTGTGGTGTTTTTTACCATGGTGTCGGTGGGATTGGACCTGGAAGCCTCACAATTTGCTGACGTCCTTCGTCAACCCAGATTGCCGCTGCTGGGTACATTGATCCACTCGTTTGCATTTCCTTGTATTGCCCTCTCGCTTGTCGGCGTGGTTGTGCTCTTTAAATTGCCGGTCGATGAAGCGCTATTGTTGGGTACTCTGCTCATCGCCGCGTGTCCTAGCGGTGGCTTTTCGAATGTTTTGGTGCTCATGGCCCGCGCAGATCTTGCGCTGTCTGTGATTCTAACAACGATCTCGACAGTGCTGTCGTTTCTGACGATCCCGCTGTTCTTTTGGGGCTTTGCCCTGTTCCTACCGGAGGGGGCCGTCGACATTGAAGTTCCGGTAGGTACAACGTTGCTTCAGTTACTGATACTCATCGTCGTCCCTACCGCCCTGGGGGGGTGGTGGCGACAAGCTTTTCCGAGCTCGGCCATTCGATACAAAAGCAGGTTTCAGCGGTTGATGCAGCTAGCGGTGTACATTGTCGTGGCGGTGATCCTCGCGGAACAGTGGGATCTTGTGAGTGGGCATTTGTTCCCGGCACTGGCCTGGTCTGTGGTGCTGTGCGGCGCGACCCTCGGAGCCGGGTATGGGGTCGCGGCCTGGGTAGGTTTGCCGGCCTCTGCTTGCGCTACCATCGCACTGGAAAGTTCCATCCGAAATATGGCGATAGCCTTTCTTGTGGCAACCAGCATCCTTGAGCGAACGGATGTCGCGGTATTGCCTACGGTGTACTTTGTTGCCGTCCTGGTTCTTGGGTTGCTATTCGCCAGACTCTGGACTCCAGCGGAGCGGGTAGCCACGCGCTAACCATTACGGCCGATGACGAGCGCCGAGACGATGATCCAAAGCCCCATCACCACCAATAACCCAAATGCCAGACGTTTCATGCTCGCTTCGGGAAGTGCCGGTGGAAAGTGCCTGCCCAACCAGGTCGCCGCCACGACCAGTGGTAACGCCAGTACGCTGTACAACCAGACATCGGACGTTAGTCCCCCTTGACCGCCAACCACAACCGTTCGAAGTAACGTGGTTAGTGCAAAACTGGCAAACAGCGTGGCTCGGATCGCATTCAAAGGCAACGGTTGCCGATAGTTAAACCAACCCAATACTGGCCCGGACGCTGAGAACATAACGCCAACAATGCCGCCCACAACGCCGGCACCCATGCTGCTGTACCAGGGTGAAACAGCAGACCTGGAATGGGGACGAAGCATCATGGACAGGCTACCGAGCGTGATAAATGAACCCAACAGCAGCTCAGCCAACCATCGAGCCTCTCCGTCTAAATAAGTAATGCACCATACGCCAAGTGCGATCCCGGGTAGTTGGCCAAGCGACAGCCAAAGATATAGATTCCATTGAATGTGACCAGCCGTAGAGCGCAGCGCGAGCACAACATTAGCAAGTGACAACAAGCTCGCGACCGCCGTCAGTGTCGGGATATCCATCAGCCGCAGCCCACCAATCACTGCCAGAATGATCATACCCATCGCAAACCCCGTGACGGTCTGAACATAGGTTGCAACGAATACACACAGCAAAAATACGGTGATCACCACAATCGCATACACCTTGGGGACGGGATAATGAAGACTATACAAGCGGCTAATTGAGTCGCTTAGAATATAGTAATCAAGGGTTGATGGCGAGGCAGGAAGGCAATCGATAGGTGATGTCCTACCGACGCCCAGTTGAAAGTGGAAAGTGGAAAGTGGTCGAGTGGCGTTTAAGCTGGTCCCTCCGGGGACGTGACTTCTCTGCTCAGAAACCCGGCGGCACCGATGGATTCTTCGACTTTTGGTGCAGCCTCACGCATGATTGCATCGAGTGGTGTTCCAGTTGCATTTGCAACCCGGTTCATCATGTGGAACATCGCGCTGACACCCACTGCATCGACCAGTTGGTCCGGCCCCATTGCGCTCAAGACCTCCTCGCGTATCTCAGCCTTTGCTGCCGCATCTTTTCCGGCAACGGCGTCACACAACCTGGCCAACAAGGCGCCATGCTCGACGCCACCATCATCTTCACCCAATTCTTTTACAAGGCCCATGGAAATCTCGCTACCTGATATTTGCCCACTCCGACCGAGCAGGACCGCGTGACTAGCGGCTCAGTAGTAGCAGTCGTTGACGATCGAGGTCCGTGTTCCCAACAGCTCGATTTGAGACCGCTGCAGCGACCAGTGATCCTGTCCAAAGTCGTCTGCCAGTGCTCCACCAGCAACGTAGTGTGCATCGATTAGCGTCCACTGCATAATCCGCTCCGCAGCTACAAGACTCAGCGCTTTACGCACATTGGGTACCTCACTGGGCGTTGCTGGATTCCACGAGCCATCGACAATTGGCGCCGTTGGTACCCAATGCGTGCTCACTTCTGCATTCTGCGGAAGCGCCTGAGAGGGGTTTCCTGCGTTCGCTGGCGGCAGTGCAATTCGATCGAGAGCAAGGGCATCTGCAAAGCGATCCGTCAGCGTAATTTGCGCCACCATGGCAACGATTTCGACATACCGCGCTGGTGATAATCGCTCTGGAACATACGATTCATACCAGCTATGGGTAAGCGTAGTGACATGATTGGTCAAGCGCCAGATCACATCGATTGCTGCTGATGGCAGGATGTGATCAGCGGGAATCAGACCGGAAACACTTGAAGGGGTCGTCCAGGGTGGCATCGGATCGGCATCCCACGCTCGCCGGACTTCGGCAACAATCGCAACGCGTTCCTCCGCGGTCCACCACGTCCCGGGCGATGCCCAGTGTTCAGCTGCCGCCGCATGCGTTTCATGAATTTCTTGACGTATCGGCAGTGCACCCTGGTACTGTTGAACTAGTTCCACAAAAATACTCCTTTTCAAAATTCGTTAGAAACGAAAACTCACGTCAATATTTTAGTTCCGCGGCCCGCTCACCGTCGCACGGGCCGCAGTACTCCTTGTCCGGTCGCTTGTTCACCCACAGTGCCACGGACCATCGCTTGTTCGAGGGGCCATACGCTATCGGTTGCTGTCCGTGCCGATGCGGGCATAGATCCCTTAATGATCAGTTTTGCGAAACCGCTGGCAGTGCTGCGAGTTCGCGGATGTTGTCCGGGGCCTCTCCAGACGGCTAACTTCAGTATAACGGCCTAAATTAAACGTCCGGCCGAGAATAGAGTCAACATTTATTGCAACTATTTAGCCATTCAGAGAGCTTGATGGACCCGCTAGCGGGCAAGCCTGCACGTAGCGGCACAGCACAAGAGCATCAACAATTAGAAACCTTAAGCCAAGAATATTCAATTGAACCGCTGACATTGCAGGAAATTGAATCAGGCGGCCGCGAAGTGACGGTGCTCTTCATCGATCTATGCTGCTATACACGATATGTGGAAAACCGCGTACCCCACGAAGAGTTCTGGGCTTTGTGAACCAATGCA